>Ga0214923_10002409_pt1 | contig 24985 bp, 24 predicted proteins | sample LL1510_MetaG_FD_177993 | JGI IMG/M metagenome (GOLD analysis project Ga0214923, IMG submission 177993) | Freshwater microbial communities from Lake Lanier, Atlanta, Georgia, United States - LL-1510 | ecosystem: Environmental > Aquatic > Freshwater > Lake | place: USA: Georgia | collected...
GCTGGAAATAAAACTGTTAGCGCTAAATCCTTAAGCTGGGCAGCGTTGTCACCCCTCTTGTTTCCGCCGACGAAAACCGCAGCAAAGGTAATCATTGTTATTCCTAGTGCAATCGCTACGCCACCTAGGTAAGGCACTGGTTCTGCCTGTGTTTTACGGGCTAAATTCGGTGCATCCAAGGCACCTAGTCGAATCGCCAAAGCACGCACTGGCCAGGTTAATAAACCAGTTAATGCAAAGGCAGCAACACCCAAAATCACAAACTGGGTTGTGCTGATACTGATTGCGCCCTGGTCCACAAACATAGATGTGATCCTATTTGCCTAACTCTTTGCGCTTCCGTGTGCGGCTCGCTTTAACCGGTCACGAATAGCGATAGCTATTCCGTCGCCAATCGGCTGCTGCACTACAACTGTTGCCAAGCCATGCTCATCAGCTGCTCGAAGCGCGGAATACAAAACCCGCGCAAACTCATCATGAGTTTTCGGCTCTGCCAACCGCACAACACCCTTGCCTGCCACAACATCTGCCATCGCAATAAACCCTTGACCTGCAACGGGGGATTGATCCAATACAACTGTTGCCACCGGCGCGTAGTGAGCCTCTAATGAACCACTGACCCGGATAGCGCTTTTCTCCACAACTCCAAGAACTTCTAATCCGGTTGATTCAGCAATCATCTGCTGAGTAATCGCACCCGGGCGCAATATCTTTGGAACATCCCCAGTGCAATCGATAATCGTTGACTCTACGCCGACATCGCACGCACCGCCATCAAGAATCTGATCACCCTCTGCCAAGTAATCACCCAGCTCATCTGCTACAGCCTGCGCCGTTGTTGGTGAAACATTTCCAAATCGATTCGCACTAGGTGCGGCAACTCCCTTGCCACCCGCCTTTGCAAAGGCCGCGAGCAAACCAAGCGCCACTGGATGATTGGGAACTCGCACACCAACAGTGTCCTGTCCGCCCGTTACAAAATCCCCAGCAAGGCCAGACCGCTTAACAACCAAGGTCATTGGCCCTGGCCAAAAATCACGCGCTAATGAAATCGCATACCCCGGCACATCAGCTGTCCAATCACCCAACGCATCCATTGATGCAACATGCACAATTAATGGGTGATCCGCAGGTCGTCCCTTCACTGAGTAAATTCTCGCAACCGCATCTGCATTGCGCGCATCCGCCCCCAACCCATAAACAGTTTCAGTTGGAAAAGCGACTAACCCCCCTGCCAGTAAATTCGCAGCAGCATCCACCATGGCGCTAGCGGTGCAATTGCTCAAGAACTGGCTCACCCGCTAATTCTCGCACTATTCCCAGCATTAATTAACGCCCTGCCAAGTAAATAGGAGATACTTAACCCATGAAACTTAAATCTGTACGCACAGTCGCGGCCCTATCCGTTGCTATCGCCCTATTAGGTGCAGCTGGTCTATCAGCCCCAGCAAATGCGGCAGATACTCGATACATCACTATCAGCGCAACAGGATCAACAAATGTTGTGCCAGATGCTGTGCGAATTACAGCCACAGTTTCAGTCATTGGAAAAACATCTAAGGAAGCACTTGCAGCCGCTTCAACAACTTCAGCAGCAGTCCGCAAAGCACTAACAGCGAACAAGATCGCATCTAAAGATGTAGCAACACAATCAGTTTCTGTATTCCCTGAATACACCTATCCAGCAAATGGAACTCCGGTTCTTTCTGGCTACCGTGCTTCACAAAGTTTTGACATCACAGTTCGTGCAGCAACAACTGCAGGTGCCGTCGTTGATGCAATCGTTGATGCAGGCGGAGACAATCTTCAAGTAAATAGCGCAAGCCCATTTGTATTAGATAATGACAAAGCAACTGAAACAGCTCGCGCATCAGCGGTTGCCCGCGCGAAGGCAAAAGCAAACTCATATGCAAAACTTCTTGGAGTAAAACTCGGCAAGGTCATCTACTTAGATGAAACCTCAACACCTGCACCATTTCCAATCTATTCAGCAGCTGCCAAAGCAGAAGACTCTGCAACCCAGATTGATCTTGGCGAGCAAAAGGTCACTGTTTCTGTAACTGTGCGCTGGTCGATCGGTTAATTCAAGCACTTTTCACGCTTAATAATCGGGTTTGGTTGCCTACGTAATCGCGGGTAAGATTGCCAAGCCTCAAACGTCCCCATCGTCTAGGGGCCTAGGACATCGCCCTTTCACGGCGGTAACACGGGTTCGAATCCCGTTGGGGGCACGCAGTACCTGTAGTAAAAGTAGTAAAGGCTTTGAGGGTGACATAAGAGCCACTTATGTTTATCAAATACTTAAGGCCCGGTAGCGCAGTTGGTTAGCGCGCCGCCCTGTCACGGCGGAGGTCGCGGGTTCAAGTCCCGTCCGGGTCGCAAAGGTTTTGGTGTCGTACTTTTTAAAGGCCGATATCAAAACCTTGTTTGGCTTGGTAGCTCAGTTGGTACGAGCGAACGACTGAAAATCGTTAGGTCGCCGGTTCGATCCCGGCCCAAGCCACATAAGAAATTACCTTGGAAGTCTTCCTTCGGCTAATCTCTCCGCAAGTGTTGGAGCATTCTTATCTTTATCAGAAATCTTTAATTCACTTAAGTCCATTCCCCAATTTATACAAATTTTTTCATCAAGCGGATTTATCTCGAATTCATCTGTTGGTGAGAATGGTGTGGAAACTAAGTAAGCAACTGCTGTGTTGTCCTCAAGGGCTACAAAGCCATGCCCAAGTCCCTCGCTAATGAACACTGCTTTCCCAGAATCACCTGAAAGCTCTACTTCAATCCATCGCCCAAAACTTTTAGACTCAGGGCGAATATCAACAATCACATCTTTGATCGAACCAGAGACGCACGTTATCCATTTTGCTTGACCACGCGGTGCAATACTGTAATGAATTCCGCGGAGCGTTCCTCGTGATGAAAGTGAGATATTTGCTTGTTCGATTCCAAAGTCTCTGCCTGTTGCGTTCTTAACATCAGCTGATTTAAACCATTCACGGAAAAATCCACGCTGGTCACTCCAAACCGGAAATTCTGCCAAGAAACAATCTTTAATCTCTAACTCTCTGATCTTGTCCATATGCTTAATCTACTTGGAACGTGCATGGATTTCAGTTTATATTCAAGAAACAGTGAGACGAGGGAGCGCAAATTTTCAAAGACCCAGAAAATGACTATAATTGTGAAAGCAATCATCGGTGCAGAGGAGACTCTAGTCGTGTCGGAGGGCGAGAAATAAGCTGAAAGAAATAGAGAGCCAAAAAGTGAAACAGCCGTTAGTGCCAAATGAATACTTCGAACTTTGAGAAAATTTCTAGGTCTTGGAACAATCAAGAATACAACTTGAGAAAATAGACACAAAAAGAATAAAACAATAACAGTGGGGATTGAACTATATTCCCAATTAGCACCAAAAATGATGTTTGAACTAGAACTATCACCAAAAAAGATTCGAGAAAATTCTATCGGGTAATCAGATGAACCCAGGTTTGCAAATGAGCTCAATACTGTTTTGTAGTACGATCGAAAAAAATTTATTGGGTCTTTTATTGCCACAGATATCAGCCAGGGCTGCAACTTTGACGCCAATTCTCTAGCTTCCGAAGTGCATTTATGAACATATTCTCCCCACCACGTTGGAGGAGCACTACTTAAACTTTGCGTACATTCTGTAGGAATTCTCGACTGCAAATTGGCGACCGCTTTTGCTCCATAAGGATTAATCTGTACAACTCCTAACTGTTGCAAGGAGCGGCCTTTTATATTCTCGGTCTGAGCTAATTCTTTACCCCAAGCCAAATCCATTTGATTTTGAGAAAAAACCGTAAAGAAAAGAACAAACATTCCCACAATAAACTTAATCTGCCAATCGACTACCTTTATTCGCCTTGTTTTTCTGATTCTTTTGAACCTATTCCGAGCGAGAAATTCACGCTTTCTCTCTCTTTCGTCTTTGTATGAATTTGATACCCTATAAAATATGTAGAGAAGCATCAATGGCATGCAGAATGGCCGTATCAGACAAAGGGAGAGCATAAAAAACAATGTTGAGAAAAACTCAAAGCTAGAGATTTCAATTCTATAAATTGCCCTAATTAGGCCACTAATCGATAAGACACTGCTTGAAAATGCCAATGAATCACTTTGTATCAATTGATCCCAGTACATAACCGGGCCCGATAGCCCGAGAATTAATATAATTAATGCCAATCCCAAAAATTGCGCTAAGTTTAACTTTAGTTTATAAATTGTATAAAAAAGAGATACCCAAGCTAAGGCGGAAAGTGCGCTTTGGAAGACAAAAATATAAGTGGGGTCTTCAAGAATTGCATACAGAAAAGTTACATTAAATGGTCTTGGCTGATTGCCTAAAAAACTTACATGCCCAAATCTATCTCCATCTTTAGGTAGATACATCGGAGAGTCGGGGAGTATCACTGGTGAATGAATTTCTGAAAAATGGTAGAGGCGGCTTCCTAGAAAAGTCAAAATGAAAAAAATAAGGTATTTACCTTTAAGGGATATGCTTTGCACTCTAAAGTTTGTCATTTTGTAAATATCGGTGCAGCCCTACCTGAACCTTTTGTCGAATCAGTCTCCTCCTGATATTCCTCATCAACATTAATAGTCCATACATCCTGGAATTCCTTATTTAGCAAATTATCAACTGCGACCATAGCAGTTAGCATTGAGTGATCAGCATTGTTGTACCTGTGCAAGCCATTTCTTCCGACCGTTTGGAGATTTGGCCACTCGGCCATCAAATAGGACTTTATTGTATCGATCGAATATTGGTAATTTGAGTCATAAACAGGATAAGCCTTTTCTTGTCTAACAACATAACCCTCTGAAACGACATTGGTTCCTATTAGATTAATACTTTCGAGTTCAAATTGCCCATACTGAATTAAATCTTCATCACTCTTCTGCCAAAAGACTTCATCGCAATTTACAAAGTACTCTAAGCCAAGGCAAGTGTATCCATTCTTAATGAGATAGGGCGACCATGAACCATAATTTTGTACTCTGCCAAGTTTGACTTTAGAACTGTGGATATAAATCCAATTGTCAGGAAATGAATACTGCATTGGGACCACAAGAGCCACCGTAAGGAAATCTCTGTACTTCAACTTTTGAGCCGCTTCCAGTATTTCTGCAGGAGGTTTTGGCACGAGTGAAAGAATCAAATTTCGAAGTGGCATTGATGAAATTATGTGATCAAATTCTTGATCTATCTCTCCTTTTTCGAATTCATAAGTAATCTTGAGAGAATTACTTTCTGTTTTACTTATTTTCTTCACATAAGCACCGGTAATAATCTTTGTTTTTTCGGAAATTAACTGTGCTTTGGTCGCACATGTTTCCCACATCATTCCAGGACCAAATTTTGGATAGCGAAATTGCTCAATTAAGCTTGTGATCTGGGTTTGATTCTTGTTTTTTGGCTTTAATGCATTCCAAATGGCACTCGGAAGCGATAGATTTTTTATCCTCTGGGCCGCCCAACTTGCTTGAATTGATTTCGCACTTATTCCCCATACCTTTTCCGTATAAGTCTTAAAAAATATGGAATACAAACGCCACCCAAAGCGGCTTGCAACCCAACCTTCAAAGTTAGTTTGATCTTTTGGCGGAAATATTCGAACCCACATATATGAACCAACACATCGACACGCCTCGAGAAGGCCAAGTCCTTTTAATGCATTAATAGCCCTCAAAGGATAATCAAAAAATTTATCATTATAGAAAATTCGACTCATGCGAGGTCTCAAAAGGAAATCATCTGGACCAAGTATCTCATTCCAGAATTCTTCAACTCGTTCAACTTTTGTAAAGAATCTATGTCCGCCAATATCAAAACGCCAACCATTTTCTTCAACTGTTCGACTAATACCACCAAAATCCGATGACCCCTCTAATAGAGTCAAATCGCTCTTAGACTGAGCTAGCAAGTAAGCCGCAGTAAGCCCCGCCGGACCGCCACCAATTATCCCAACCCTAGATTCACTACTAAGTGATGTAAAGCCAGAGTTTGAATCAGTGGACATTTTGTTTTCCAATCTCATTTGCATATCGAATTATTGTTCCTAAAGGATGTAGAGTGATTTTACTACCTTGACCTTACTTAGAGTCTTTGACGCTAGAAATTATTAATGGCATCGCCGTAGATAGTGCAAATCGCCAATCTTGCATGCCGGACACATTGGTGTTTGACCAGTCTTTATGACTTAACACAGAATACGAGGGGCGTTTTGTAGGTCGCGGGTACTCACTTGAAGAAATCGGAATAATTCGATTTATATCTGCTCCCGCTAATTTAAATATCTCCTGGGCAAACTCAAACCATGTCGCTTCGCCAGAATTGGTCCCATGATAAATCCCTGGAGGTGAGTTAGATAAACCTAATTCGGCGAGCTGCTTTGCAAGATCTGAGGCAGAAGTCGGCTGTCCTATTTGGTCATTTACAACCCGAACTTCATTATCACCATTGATCGCAATTTGAGTCATTGTTTTCGCAAAATTCTTACCCCAGGAGCTGTATAGCCAAGCTGTTCGAACTATAAATGAATTCTCTGGATAAGTTTCAAGAATGCGACGTTCACCATCAGCTTTTGTGCGCCCGTATGCCGATTGAGGATTAGTCGCATCACGTACCTGCCACGGGGAGTTGCCCTGACCTGAAAATACATAATCAGTTGAAACATGTATCAACTTGGCTCCACAGTTCTTAGCAGCGATTGCCACGTTTTCTGCTCCATCGCGATTAACTTTAGATGCCTCGAGCTCATTAATTTCAGCTCCATCAACATCCGTCCATGCCGCACAATTAACTATTACTTTCGGTGACAACTGTGAAATCAAGTCAAGAGCGATTGGACCTTGCGTGATATCTAAATCCTCTGAACCCCAAGCAGTAAACAAAATTGCACGTTTGCCAAGCTCTTCAGAAACTGCAATACCTAATTGTCCTGAACCACCTGTAATTAACCACATTATTTACAAGTCAACGTTTCTTGAGTGGTTTCCACCACGTTTCATTGTCTCTGTACCACTGAATAGTTTCTTTAAGACCGTATTCAAACTTAACCTTAGGTTCGTATCCTAATTCTCGATTGATCTTTGTCCAGTCGACGCTGTATCTCAGGTCATGACCTTTTCTATCTTCCACATACTCAATCGATGAATTATCCGCATTCATAGCCTCAAGAATCAATCTAGTTATCTCATTATTTGTTAACTCTCGACCACCACCAATGTTATAAATCTCGCCAGATCGACCATTCATTAAAACGGAGAAAATTCCGCGACAGTGATCATCGACGTGGAGCCAATCCCGTACATTCTCACCAGTTCCATACACGGGTACTTTCTTGCCTTCAATTAAATTTGTAATGAAGAGGGGAATTAACTTCTCGGGAAAATGGTGAGTTCCATAATTGTTGCTACAACGAGTAATAACTACATCCATGCCGTGGGTTCTATTGTATGAACGTGCCAGCAATTCACCACTTGCTTTACTTGCAGAATATGGAGAGTTTGGTTGAAGTGGCCATTCTTCAGTCCAAGAGCCAGATTCAATAGATCCATAAACTTCATCGGTTGAAACCTGCAAAAATCTAATCTTCTTCCCGGAAGCTTTTATCGCGTCCAACAAAACTTGGACTCCCACAATGTTTGTCTGAACAAAATCTATTGCTCCTGAAATAGAGCGGTCGACATGTGATTCTGCCGCGAAGTTAACAACTGCATCAACCTCATTGAGTAACTCAGAAACGACTAGGGGGTCACAAATATCACCTTGTACAAATGTATAGTTCGATAATTCAGAGGCCGGTTTAAGATTCTCTTGGACACCTGCATAAGTAAGTTTGTCCAAGACTTTCACGCTAGAAACTCCCTGGAGTTCGCCCTTGGCGATCATCCGTACAAAGTTTGAGCCAATAAAGCCGGCCGCACCTGTGATTAGTAACTTCAATTGACCACCCCTATCGCAACCTATTTCTAACCTTACCCTCTAGAATCACACAATGAAGGGAATAGTCCTCGCGGGTGGCACAGGTTCACGTCTTTGGCCAATAACCCGATCCATAAGCAAGCAACTTCTCCCCGTATACGACAAGCCAATGATCTACTACCCAATTTCGACCTTGATGCTTGCTGGCATTAGAGAAATTCTAATAATCACAACTCCGCATGACCAGTCTCAATTCAAAGAACTACTTGGCGATGGATCAGAGTTAGGTGTCTCATTTCAATATGCAACCCAGCCTGAACCAAAAGGCCTAGCTCAAGCATTCACAATCGGGGAAGATTTCCTATCCGGGGATTCATGTCTGATGATTCTTGGTGACAATATTTTTCATGGTGCAGGGCTTGGTCGAGACATAATCCGTGAACTTCCAACTTCGGGTGCACACATTTTTACCTACGAGGTATCGAATCCGTCAGACTACGGAATTCTGGAAGTTGGCTCTAACGGAGAACCGTTATCGATAACTGAAAAGCCAGCCGATTTTATTTCCAACTTGGCGGTTACCGGGGTTTATTATTTTGATGGCAAAGTTTCTGAGATCGCCAAAAATGTGCAGCCGAGCAAACGTGGCGAATTAGAAATAACCTCGGTTATCGATCATTATTTAAAATCCGGCTCGTTAACCTTCACGCAACTATCTCGAGGTGCAGCTTGGTTGGACACCGGAAACCCAGATTCCTTAAGCGATGCTGCGGCATATGTAAGAATTATTGAGGATAGAACCGGCCTAAAGATTGCATGTTTAGAAGAGATTTCTCTCAACCAAGGTTGGATGACAATTCATCAACTTCAATCTAGAATTCAACAGTATAAAATGAACTCATATGCCAATTATCTCCAGCGTCTCATCAAATAGAGACAAAAGCCTCCCTGAGGTTGAGGTTTTGTTAGCCACTTTCAACGGGGAAAAGTATTTAGGCGAATTCTTAGTTTCTTTATCCAGGCAAAATGACGTAATTATTCATCTTCGTGTTTCGGATGATGGTTCTACCGACAAAACCCTGGACATTATTAACTCCCATAAAGATTTATTTGAATCGTGCTTGATATTCACTGGCCCATGCGATGGGCCTAGTGCGAATTTCTTCTCGTTAATCGAAAGGGCAACTTATGAATTTGTTGCGCTAGCTGATCAAGATGATGTCTGGCTTCCACACCACCTAATCTCTAGCATCAAAAGACTTTCCATATCTCCCGATATACCGTCAATGTCATTTTCCGCGGTAGCTGAATTCGGCGAAGAAAAGGAAGCTAAATCTATTTGGCCTCAACGCTTTCCTGGAAAAGACATCCGAACTATTCTCACTGAGAACTTGTCTCGCGGATGTACTTTTGTAATGAACTCTAAAGCCATCGATTTAATTAAGTTGTACAAGACTCAGAAAGCAATCATGCATGACTGGTGGATTCTCCTTCTGATCTACTCCTGCGGCGAGGTAACTTGGTCAACAATGCCAGAAGTTTTGTACAGGATTCACGAAAGTAATGCAGTGGGTGGTAGACCAAACATTCGAACAAGAATAAATAGATTCCGTGAAAAATTTACTGTTCGTGAATGGGGTGTTGTTAGTCAAGCAAATGAGTTGATCGATAAATACAGTTGGTCAATGTCTGGTCATAGGCGTCACGAAATCGGTTCATTTGTGCTTGGGATTAATTCACTTTTAATTACAGGTAGAGTTAATTTGCTAATGTGGCGTTATAGATACAGGACCCATTTACTAGATGAAATAGCGTTACGGTTGTCAATATTGATTTATAGAGGAAGAAATGGAGCGCGCTCTACATTGTCAATTTTCATTTACCACCGATTAAAACAATTGATTGCACGCTTAACTTACTTTCTTGCAACAATTAGGCAACGCACCCAGACTTACATTGATTTTCGAATAACTAAGAACTTTGAAAAATTCAACGCAGCAAAGAGTTTTGAGCCAACGGAAAGCATTCGAATCGCAATTGTTGCGCTATATCCTCGTAATGGTGTCCTACCATCTGTGAATCGATTAATAGACTCTCTAGTGAGCTCTAACTATCATGTTGTTGCCGTAATGAATCAAAGCAATCTTTTGGATTCTTGGATAACCTCACTTTCAAGCAAACCGATTGAAATTCTCGTTCGTCCAAATATCGGCCGCGACTTTGGTGCATACAGAACAGGTTTTAGGTATATTGAAAGCAAGGGCACCTTAAAGTCTGCCAATTACCTCCTGTTCGCCAACGACAGCGTGCTATATGGTCCAAAATCAATCGATTTTGTGAAATCACTATTGAAAGCTGATAAACCTTGGCTTGGGATGTTTGTTAATTATCAATTTCACACTCATTCTCAGAGTTTCTTTCAGGTATTTAGGAGCGAGGTGTTCTCGCTCACGAGTTTCTCGGAATTCTGGAAGAATTACTACCCTTCTGAGTTGCGACATAAGGCAATTAACAATGGAGAAGTAGCTCTGAGTTCGCTTTGTCTCGGTCTAGGTTTTTCACCCTCTGCCTTTGTGACTGCTAAATCAATTTTAGAAAGCTCAGAATTTCTCGAATTTACACCTGATGAGAAATTCGGCATTTGGAGTAATCATGGGCACGCCTTTCTTGATGAAAAAATCTCGACCTTTGAAAACACCAAATTTTTGATGTGCCGCCAGTACCTAGAAAACAATGTGACACACCATCAAGGATTACTTGCCTCGCGCGTTCTCAAATCTCCTTTAAAACTTGATATCTTTCAAACTGGACAGGTGACTTTAGAAGGACTGGAAGCCACTTTGATATCGCTCGGTATCCGCGGTGATGAATTAGAAAATATCTTAAGAGTCATGACTCTTAAAGGGTCTCACGTTTCAAATCGTGGAATTAGACGTTTGTGGAAAACGTTTGGTTACATTTAAATTCCAAGGTCTTTTTATAATTTAAGATTTAATTTGGTAAATGTAGAATATCTTTCCAAGATAGACTGGATTCTTGACCGGAACATTTATTAGGCATGAATTTGGAAGTTCGACAACGGAAACGACAAAACCTAGACCCAATTCTTCAGCATATCTAGAACATGGATTGAGAGTAATCATAATTTGGTCGCCACCAACTCTTGAAATAATTGGAGGGGATGTGCTTTCATCAAAAGTTAACTGAATATAGCTTGCTCCAGAGTTCCATATTTCTCGATATTGATTTGATGGGTCAAGTACCTTCCACTTCTGAATATTAGGGCCGTTCAATTGTTGCCCCGAGATTTGGTCCTTACCATTCAGTGTTAACATGGCATCTACGAAAATACTATTACTAGCCCATTTTGTGGGGGAATTGTTTGAGCTGAGTTCTCTACTCAATTCGGTTGCATAAACATTTTCAAAACCTTTTACGACCGGGTTGACAGCAACACCGATTAAGAAACTTAGAAAAGCAAAAAGCCATAATCCGCGTAGTAAATATGTTTTTCCAGCTAGCATCATTCCGATAGCGAGAGCTACATAAAGTGCAACGAGTCCTGAAGTTAGTGTTGAAAAGGGAGATACGGAATTCTTAATTGCCATTCCAGAAGAAAAGGTGACATAGAATGTGACAGTGCAAGCTTGTAGTAAAGTCATCAAATTTTGGCTATTTGGAGTAACTAATTTGAAAGAATTTATGGTTTTTGATTCTTGATCAACCCATCCCAGTATGATTGCAAAGAAAAGCGGAGCTAAGGTAGAAGTAACTGTTAAGGCGCGTGCCGGGGAAACAAGTTCAAGTGGATTAATACCAACCTGAGGTATTGGAACAAAAGACCAAGCAATTAGAAAAAAATATGTCTGGGAAAAGATAATGACTTTGAAAAGTGTAGTTTTGTTTTGAATTTTTTTTGTGATAAAGTAAAGCGAAGGAATTAAGAATATTAGAAATCCCAAACTTAATTCTGATTGATTGCTGGCAAGTATCGCATCTGGCTTTAAGAGTGCCCACTGTTGAGGGGCGCTAAATGCCCAATTTGAGACATTGACGACTCCACCATCGTATCGTCGACTCCCAGGGTAGGACGTTTGCGCAAGTGTAGATAGAACTTTAGATTTCTGAATAATAAAGAGCAAAAGTGGGACTAGTCCAAAAGTCATACCAAAAAGAGTAGGTAGTGGCTTGTTCTCTTGACTAAAAAACTCAATTAATCCGAAAACCAGAAAGAAGAAAGCTACAACGAGAACCCAGGGTGCATAATCTACAAAACTGCCTGAAAATAGATAAGCACCGGAGAAGCCAAGCAAAATTCTGATTGTCCTTCTTTTTTGCATGGAAAGAAGTATTAATCCTGAAGCGAGCGCCGCGCGACCTACGATCCCTGCAATAGAGTTTGACCACCAAACTACCGAAGGACTGAAGGCAACAATTATTGCTATGGGGATAGCCAATTTTGTTTGGAGTTTAATTGAACGCAAAAATAGTGGCACCCCAAGAAAAAGTAGTAAATGTGGTGACCACCAAAGGGCTGCAAATAGTTGAGGGCCAGAAAGTAAGATCGAAAGTACGAAACGTTCTGGTCGAAGTAATTCGTAGAAACCAATGCCCGGTTCATTTAGCGAGGCCTCTGAAAGTTGGCTGACTCCAGAACTGGTTGGATGGAAGATTCTGTTTAATTCAAAGGGTGTGCTACGCAAAAATTCATCAGATCGAATTGGCCGATCATTTCCAATTAAGATTGAACTACTATCGCTCACGAGTAAATTGAGACTTGAGCCGTGAATTCCAAGGAGGCTTAGTAGCAGGAAACCGCTGGATATAGTGAAGATGTAACCCGTCCAGAGAGGATCATTTCTAAAAACTATTGAAAGGAGGGATCTTAGGTTTTGAATTGTTTTATTCATCTTTATTGAGCTGCCTCAATTTTATCAAAGCTATTTCTTCGGTAAGAGATTGAATCTTGTCCTCTTGCCTACTTAGGTTTAGGCTAAGTTGGAAAACTAGAATGCCCATGCAATCCCAAAGAATAGAAACAGGAAATTTGAATAAACCTTGAACCCCAACATTTGAGTCAATGCGTTTACTTGAGTGAAAAAAACTCCAAATAGGAATATCAAGAGTGCTAGACCAATCCAAGCAACCATGTATTTTTCACGTAGCTTGAAAATTGCCAGCATGGAAATCACCAAAAATGTCGTCACGATTGCTAAAACGATATAAACAATGTTCATCAGATTTTCCTTGGCTTTCTATACTGTAATAATGAAACAACAACCACTGTGACCACGCGGAATAAGTAAACGATTAACTTGTAAAGATTTTGGGAAGGTTGACCACCTTTTCGTTCATGCATTTCCACTGAAACTTCTTCTATTTTAAATCCATTTTGACCAGCCATTAGAATCGATTCAACGGTATCACCAAGGTACTCTGGTGGGTAATTAAGACTGCAGAAGTGAATAGCGGCGCCCCCTGTTAGCCTGAAACCTGAAGTAACATCCGTTAACTTTTTCCCGATACGCCTGCCAACCACGAATGCTAAAAATCTCATGGCTAAACGTCTAGCTTTTCCAACTTCATAAAAGTTGGAGTTTAAGAACCTAGAACCTATAACTATTTCCGCTGCATCTGCTGCTGTAACAAGTTTTAGAGCTTCTACAGCGCGGTGTTGTCCATCTGCATCAATCTGGAGGACATGAGAGTAATTCTCTTGATGGGCAAACTTAAACGCGGCACGCATCGCCGCCCCGACTCCCATATTGAAGGGAAAATGAAGACTAAAAATACCGAGATTCTGGGAAGTAACTTTTGTACCATCGGTTGAGCCATCATCAATGACTAGTATGTCAGCCATGGGAAGATGCCTTCTAACATCTTTGATTACGTCGGATATCGTCTCTTCCTCGTTGTAAGCAGGAATCGCGACCAACAACCTCACTCAAACACCCATTTCTTCGGTTTTCGTTAGGTAAAGTTAACCACATCACAAGCTGTTTTTCATGCACAAAAGCACTTCCGTAGAAATTTTAGGTATACACCATTCGATCTTCACTAAAATTGGAGATTGAATTCGAAAGGTTCTAGATGAAGCTATTTTTTGTTCATGAAGTAAGTTATGTAGAAAAAGTAATATTTGAAATGCATGAGTTCCCTGAAATTCTTGCTTCACGTTTACACGAAATACATTTCTACGACTTTCCAGAAAGAACTTCTAGATTAATGAGATCCCCCGGCAGTGGAAGTAGGTTCATTTCAGGACGAGTACATCGAGAATCCCAGGTGCACCTTATCTCCCCTAGGACTATTTCATTCGGGATTCTTCAAAGGATTACTGTCATGCCTTATTCATTCTTTGACTTATACCGCAAATTACGTACAATAAATCCGGATGTAATTGTTACATATGCCGTACCAACTTACGGCTTACAAGTTTTGTTGTTAGCAAAATTGTTGAAAATTCCTATTGTTTATCGTGCAATTGATGTTTCACATATGATTAGAAGGTCGAAATTGAATCCCTTGGTAAAAATTCTCGAGGGACAAGTAATCAAGAGGAGTACCTACATCTCTTGTAACAATACAGCGATGCGAGATTATGTTATCTCTCGTGGAGCTAATTCGGAAAGAGTAACCACAAATTATGCTCCCATTGATTTTGCTCATTTTAGACGTAGCGAGGATCTGGGAGAGAAGAATTTAAAAAACTTATTCTTCTTAGGTACTCTTTTTTCATTCACAGGACTTAAAGAATTTATTTTAGCGGCTAATCGTGATCTACTTTTCGAGGAGGGGTATACACTTACAATCGTCGGGTCGGGTGAGGAGAACAATTCACTAAGATCGTTAGTTGATTCATTGGGGCTAATTGGCAAGATTCATTTTACAGGAATGATTCCTTATGCAGATTTGTCAACGTATTTAGATCATGCTGGTATCGCCTTGAACCCATTTGTAAAGAGCCCTCTGACTGATATTGCTCTACCACATAAAGTAATTCAATATGCTGCTGCTGAACTCCCTATAGTCTCAACTCCATTAAATGGTTTGTTAGGACTCTTCGACACAGCTCAAACTATTTTCTGGGCGAGAACTCCGGAAGAAATGGTGAGTCTGATAAGAGCTGTTAACAAAATGAAATTAATTGATCTAAAAGCAAGAATTCAATTACAAACAGATAATTTAAACTCGAAGTTAGAGTCTAGTAAGGTAATTGAGTCTTTTGAATCAGTCTTAAATACCGCAAGAAAAAGGAGACTCTCGTGAAAGTTTTGATCTTGGGGGGGACAGGTGTAATCGGCAGACAGATAGTTTCGACTTTGAGTTCTAGTGGGTTAGATGTCACTGCTATCTCAAGAGGGTTTATTTCAAAAGCTGAAAACAATCTTAAGACAAAATTTACCACAATGGATTTACTTGACACTGGTGATAGTGAACTGCTTTCACTTGTCTCAGAATATAACTTTATTGTTAATGCAGCTGGAGTCATTAAGCAGCGAATTTCAATAAACGACTTTTCGACACATTTAGAAGCTGTCAAATTGAACTCTATCCTGCCAATTAGATTGGCATCATTGTCGCAGGGGACATCAAACAAGATCATTCACTTAACAACTGATTGTGTTTTTGATGGCTCGATAGGAGATTATGACGAAAACCATTCACACTCAGCACTCGACATTTATGGAAAGAGTAAATCTCTGGGAGAAGTACACACGGATAATGTCTTGAATCTAAGATGCTCAGTAATTGGTCCCGATACTACCTCGTTGAGTCTCACTGGATGGATTTCGCACCAAGATCTTAATTCAAAGATTTCTGGCTATTTGAATCACTACTGGAATGGAATAACGACATACTCTTTATCTAAGGTTGTCATGGGGATTATTCAATCGGGTTTTTGGAGTTCAGGCACACATCATTTGATTCCTTCGAATTCTTGGAGCAAATTCCAACTAGTACAAGAGTTAATTCAAGTTTGCGATCGAGCAGACATAAATCTTGAGAGAGGATTTGCGGTGGAAAAGATTAATCGTGTGCTGAAGACTGTTAATCCTGAGCGAAATTCCGTTCTTTGGCAATTGGGAGGGTATTCCGACTGGCCCAGCCTAGATGTGCTTTTTCAGGAACCAACATTTAGAGCTTCTTTCAAATTTTAACCGGATGAAACTATAAAGAATAAGTCATTTTCTTATACCGAACCATTCATGAGCCCGATTAGCTGTCGAGACAATAAACTTTACAACCCTTTCGGCATGGTCTTCCACTTCATAAGCGGCCGGGCATATGTTTTTTCCATATGTGTCTCTAGCTAATTTCACAGCTCTTGAAATATCACCCTCGCCCAAACCGCACATAATCATCGCACCTGCATCTATCGCCTCGGGGCGTTCCATTGAATCTCGAATTGTTACGGCCGGGAAGCGCAAAATTGATGACTCTTCACTAATTGTCCCACTGTCAGAGAGAACGCAAAATGCATTTTTTTGAAGTGAGATGTAGTCCACAAATCCAAACGGTTCGTGAACAATGAATTCTTTGGGAGTCTGCATTCCAATTTTTTGAAGAATACTCTTAGTTCGAGGGTGTAAGGAAATAACTATCTGTCGGTCAAAATGCCGACCCACAGATACCAAAGAATCAAAAAGCATTTGCAGCCTTGCTGGGTTGTCCACATTTTCTTGTCTGTGTGCGCTAACTAAAAAATAGCTCTCTTTTTCTAAGCCTACTTGACTCAAAGCTGGCGATTTTTGAAGTTTCTCACTTATTTGATTCAATACTTGACGCATTGGTGATCCACACATCATCATCCGTCTTGGGTGTAAGCCCTCGTTTAACAAGTTTTGTATAGCATTTTGGCTATATGCAAGATTGAAGTCACTGAAGTGATCTACGACTTTCCTGTTGATTTCCTCTGGAACGTTTTCATCAAAGGATCTGTTGCCAGCTTCTAAATGATAGGTAATTACACTAAATCGCTTGGCTATCAGTCCAGCGAGGGCAGTATTCGTATCACCTAAAGTGACTAAAGCATCAGGTTTAAATGTCTTTAACTCTCCTTCTAAATTAACCATTGTTGATCCAATAATATTTGCAAGAGAAGATCCGTCTATTTCCCATTGTGCATCAGGTTGCCTTAAATCTAAATCGTTGAAGAACACATCGCGCATGTTTGATGAAAGATTCTGTCCAGAATGTACGAAACGATGTTCAAAGTGCTGATCGAGTAACTTTATTGTCTCTGAAAGTCGAATAATTTCGGGTCTTGTCCCAACCATAGTTAGAATCTTCATCTCAGATCCCCTTTAATATTTCTTGGTACTCATACAGATTATCAAGCATTAACGCAACCTCGTCGATAGTTAACTGCTTTGTATTTTCTGAAGTGTAAGCCTCGATTTCACTTGGTGACACGCTGCCTTCATGAAAATATGGTTCGTACCTTAGAGACCTTGAATCGACCGACACCCGAAAAAACCCTCCCAAATCTTCTGAGTTCGCAACTTCTTCTACACCAAGCAATGACTCATGTTTCTTTTCGCCATGCCTTGTTCCAATAATTCGAATCTTCGGATTATCAACTTGTAAAGTCAAGGCAACGGCACGAGCTAACGCCTCAATGTTTGTTGCAGGTGCCTTTTTAACAATTAAGTCTCCTGGGTTTGCGTTAAAAAATGAGAAAATCACTAATTCTATTGCCTCATCCAGCGACATGAGGAATCGAGTCATTTTTGGATCGGTGATTGTAATTTCCTCGCCAGCAATAATCTGCTCGACAAATCGGGGGATCACAGAACCTCTGGAACAAAGCACATTCCCATATCTTGTCACCGAAATACTCGTATTTATTGCCCGCGCGTCTCTTGCATATGAAATTGCCAATTTTTCCATTAAAGCTTTGGACATCCCCATAGCATTTATTGGATTGACAGCCTTGTCTGTACTGAGACAAACTACCCGAGGAACTTTTGAGGAAATTGCAGACTCCAGAACATTATGACTGCCCAAAATGTTAGTGTTTATGACTTCTAGAGGGAAAAATTCGCCAGTAGGGACCTGCTTGAGTGCAGCTGCATGAAAAATCATGTCCGATCCGAGTAATGAACGATCCATACTTTTAGAGTCTCGGACATCACCAATTATAAACTTGACTCTCTCATCTGGAAATTTTTTCCTTAGGGAGTCATGTTTTTCTTCATCTCGACTAATAATTCTAACTTCACTGACCTTTGTAGACATCATTTTTCGAAGCATTGCCTTACCGAATGAACCGGTTCCTCCAGTAATTGAAATGGTTTTACCATCAAAGCTTGAGTAAGACATATCATTATTGGCAATAGAAGTCATACCAAATTGTAACCTAGATATGTAAATTTCTTAGAACTTATAATCTAAACTATAAATTTGAATACCCTAAAAACTTAAATGTGACGACCAGTCAAAAGTATCTTAATGCCTTTAGTTTTCAAAAGATAACTTAAAAATTTGTAGAAAACAGGGAGCTATATTCTAATCTAACTTGATTAACTTAAATACTTCCTTATTGTGGGGAAAATACTTTCCCACAAAACGTGGGAGGGGCTCCGGATAGTTCTCGAGGATTTGAAAATTAAACTTCTTGCTCATACGATTAATATCTTCGGCGGTCACGAAGTGTTTGTGTCCTTCGTCCATGGCAAAATCAAATCCTTTTCGATTTGGGACCCAGATCCACAGTATTCCATTTACTTTGAGAATACGTCTAATTTCTTCCATTAATGTTTCTAATTCGGTTAACTCAAAATGCTCAAAGACATCATGTGACAGAACATTGTCAAACTCATTTTCCTGGAAAGGTGTCCCTTCCAAAACATTTCCAAAGACCACTTTTCGACCAAGTCCCTGCAGATACCTAACAACTTGTAAATCACCTTCAATTCCATATGCGTTAGGATTTACTTCAAAGTACAAGCCGTGACCACAACAAAAATCTAAAGTTGTTTGATTCTTAGAGATCTTTTTCCAAGTCCTTTCAAAAAGAGCTTTCCTTATAAATTTGCGAAGAGGGGGGCTAGCCGCCACTGGTGGAAACGCATTAGAATTGTCCATTTGCAGCTCCAGATCTAGTTAATCTAATTGAATTATTCCATGTCCAAGAATATTTCCTCGGACCAACACGCTCACCATTTTGGCATGATTAAAACTTAGTTTCACTCCACAGTAACTCTGAAAGCACCGCGCAATTCGGTCATTTCACTGCATTGTTTGCAAGACACATCCAAACAGCCGCAAATTCAATGGCCGGTGCGGTTACTGAATCGCCTCCAAGCCACTATTCGGTAGGAACAGTTAAACTGCAATTTCAACTTTATGAGTCTATTTAACTAATTTTCTACTAAGGGATCAGTGATTTGATGATCTAGCTAGTGACGAAGCAATTTAATCCAGAACCACCGATCCTGTAGGCGTCGTAAGGTGAACCGTAACAATCCCGTCCTCCGTCATTAGTTGCTGGATCAACGAAATCAACTGAAGCGCCATTCAATCCACCAAGAATCTCGGTCTTGAACCAAGAATCAGCCAAGTGATCGGTATCTGCAATCGTAATTTTCTCAATTGCGGCAACCGCTTTTCCATCTTGTGATGGGTGATCAGCTGTTAAACATTGAATGAAGAATGGAAGTTCGCGAGAATCAGTGATCTCATTAACTCCGATTTGCTTCCACTTAAGATCGCTTCCATCTGGACGTGTGCAGTGACCTTCGATTGCACTGCGACCAAACTATTCTTCAACCTTTGGAATATCTTCAGTTGCAAAAACCCATGTAAGCCAGCCACCGCCTTCTTAAGCGTTGGATCGCGTTTTGAGTCTGTGGATAGGAATGGTCATAGCGTTGAGTTTGTCGGTGGTGGATGCGACAGTTTGGGGATGGAAGACTTTGAACTTGAGGAAATAAAAGCCCACACGGCGCAAGCAAGATGGATCGCCGAACGCCTTGAACGAATGAACGAGGCGTTCGCGACGCTCTCTGGAACGTTTATAGGATTTTTAGGCATCGAGTTAGCCTTTATTGGGCAAATCGATAAATCCCAAATTACTAAAAACTTGATTACAACGATTTCGGCTTGGATCACCGTTGGTTCAATCATTCTTGCAATTGTTTGCTTTGTTATCGCACTGCAGTCAACCAGTTTCAGAATGCCTGACCTGATGATGCTGCGGAGATCTTGGAGAAAGCCGGAGGAGTCTCGAATAAAGGAGCCCCTTCGAATTATGTTGGATATAGATGACAATGAAAACATCATTAAGAGCCTAGAGCGTGAGAACACAGTTCTCGGACGTTGGTATACCCCAGGAGTTTATTTGGGTTTGTTGGGCCAACTCGGATTGGCAATTCTTTTATTTGCGAAGTGGGCTTGATGAATTAAGGGAACTTGGAGCGTTATCCATATGTGCTTGATTCGATATGGATTTAAATGCTATAAAGAACCCCTCAGGAATTACTTCCCGAGGGGTTCCCTGCTAAGTGAGCCTAGCTATTTGCTCGCATTGTCGCCGTTGCTGCGGCGACATTTGCGTTTCTTGGACAAATATCCAAAAAGAGACTTTATAAAAGTCTCCGCAATTGAGGTCCAGTTAAGTTCTAGAGCTATAGCTATCACCTCCCTTCACTTCTCCCGAGCTTGGGGAGTGCTCGGGAAATCAAAAGTCCCCAGGTATTGCGGAAGTGAAATCGGGGTGTCACAAAGCGAATGGATGCTAGAACAGTTCTTGGAACTGCGTCGGAAAGCAACGCCAGGGTGTGGGTTGTGGGTGTGGCCGAGTTGGTCCGTGGATGTTCCGGGCGGGAACAATCTCCTTGAGTTGTTTTGGTTCTCCACTTAGGCGTTGTTGTGGATAGGAATGGTCAACCCATTGAGTTTGTCAGTGCTGAGTGCAAAGGTTCTTGAATGAATGACTGGCGCCCACTAGAAGCTAAATCAAAAATCGACTTTGAACATGAAGTGTATGAAGGGGTGCCCACGCACCTAGAACAACACTTAATAAACTGGATTCGTGAATATGTGAATGAACAGGACGCTGCACGAGTTTGTCTACAAATGAGAATAACCCAAAGCACTAGCTATCACTTAGAGTCATTACTTAATTATGCTTATCAGGATGAAGATTCCCTATTGAATGTACTGGATTGTATTCTTTTCATGAGTCAATCAGCAAGAACTCAAGGAGGAAACGCATTAAGGGATATTCTCAAATTAGGTGGTTCTGTCTGGACCCTGCAGTCTGACTACTGCGGGTTAGAGAGAAGAGTGAGTGAAGAATTAACAAAAATGGTTGATTCTATTAATGCTGGTGATTTGATTGCTAAAGGCAATTTACTAGACGCTTGGAAGTGTTTACATAAAAGAGAACCTGATTATTCTCTAGCGTATTCATTATCAGTCAAGGCTCTTGAAACACTTCTTATCCCGATAACTATTCCAAATGACGGCGAAGCAACCTTAGGAAAAATTTTGGGGTACCTCAACGACAATCCAGAAAATCCGAAAAATGCATTCTCGAGTGAATATATGTTAAAGGCTAATATGGCTTTAAAGACTTTATTAACTTTGATCTGGAAGAACCAGGATGATCGCCATGGAACTAAAGCAGGAGTTCTAGAAATAGATGAAAAGCTTGCAGAATTTAGTGTTTACAGTGCAATTCTTATTTCAACTTGGGTTCAAAACGAAATTTATTTCTAGTCGAGAACTACAGAACCCGCTGGTGTTGTTAATTGAACAGCAACAATTCCGTACTCACCATCATTTGATGATGGATCAACAAAATCAACTGATGCGCCATTTAATCCACCAAGGATCTCTGACTTAAACCAAGAATCAGCTAAGTGATCAGTATCGGCGATCGTGATCTTTTCAATTGAAGCAACCGCTTTTCCATCTTGTGATGGGTGATCAGCTGTTAGCCATTGGATAAAGAATGGAAGTTCGCGAGAGTCCGTAATCTCATTAACTCCGATTTGCTTCCACTTTAGATCGCTTCCATCTGGACGTGTGCGGTGACCTTCGATTGCGCTGCGCCCAAACTTCTCTTCAACCTCTGAAATATCTTCAGTTGCAAAAACCCAAGTAAGCCAGCCGCCGCCTTCTTGTGCTTTCTTGCTAACAGCTTTGCCCCAAGGAGTTTGCTCTGTTGCTGGGTGGTCTAGTGGGCAGACAACTTCGATGTATTGGCCGTTTTGAAGAGGCATTGTGAAGTTGCGAGTGCCAAAGCGTGGGTGGACTCCGCCATCTACGAAGGTGCTGCCAAGGCGTGAGCCCAGGCGTTGAACGGTGTCGGCTAGTTGATCATGGGAAGTTACATATGAGACATGGTCTAAGCGCATGGGGAAATCTTGCCCTATGAAAGGGGGTGGTGATTACCAAAGGCGAGCCTCTAGCGGTCATTTCTGAGCGTGGGGATAACTTGGATTTATGTCGGTGGTTAGCCCGAGAGTTCAGCTAATTCGCTTAAAGGAGCTCATAAATCATGAATCTTTCTCACTCTTCCCCAATATTCACCCAACGATTATCATTGGGCAAGGAGGCAATTATGGCCAAGGTCAAGAAGGCGGCAAAAAAAGCGGCACCACGAAGAAAAAAGGCTGCCGCCAAGAGTTCTTCAAATGCCCTGAGACAAAGAAATTCAACATCATCCCCCGTTAGTAAAGAGTTGTTCATTCGGGACCCACAGATTCGCACACAAAGGCTCGTGAGCCGATTTGGAAACAACTCACTAGCCCGCATAATTCAAGTAAATCAAAGTCAACCATCTCGTTGGAGCGAAGGTCATGAAGAAGCTTCTGTAATCAACCAACAGAAGTTGATCGACCTTGACTACATCTTTGATCAATTGTCATTAAATCTTTATCCTGATCAAATAGAAGAATGGTTTGAGGCTCCTAATCCCCATTTAGGGGGCGCATCGCCGATTAACGTGTTCCAGATTAAAGGACTTGCGGCTCTTCTACCTGCAATTTATGCAGTTTCTTCTGGCGCGATGGCTTAATGAGTAATCTCTACAGAATTATTCCTTACGTTGCTGGGGCCAAGAAGGGTGCACAAGGTCATCCATTATTTTTCCCTGACAATAAAGGTGTGCACAGAGTAGATAACCAAGGTCATTATCAAGTCAGTTACTTTGCCTCAGATGGGTCTTGTGCATTTGCAGAAAAATTCGCATATCTAAAGAAGTGGGATGAATTGACACTTAGACCTGATAGGTCGATGCCAAATAGCAAATGGGCGCTGATAAGTTATGAGATCGATGTGAGTGCACCAATTTTCGATATGGATGATGCAGCGAATTTGTTAAAGCTCGGGGTTAGACCTTCGCATGTAGTCACTCTAGATCGTGTAGTAACTCAAGCCTGGGCACTTAAAGTATTTAAATACAAAAAGTATTCGGGCATTAGTTGGTGGAGTTACTTCAACTCTGAATGGAGTGTTTTTGGCATTTGGGGGTTAGAGGAATTAAGCGTAAAAAAAGTTGAGATATTGACCATGAAGCATCCCGTTGTTAAACCTGCGGCCGAAATAACCAATAAATTAATTAGAATCTAGCGGGCTAGGACGCACATAAGCGCCTCAACGGTCAGCAATGGGGCTGCGTTGTGGCTCAGGTTGGTTCGGGCATCCATGATGGCGTTGATCTTTTTGATGGTGGATTGTGGCTTTGCTTTTTCGGCGGTTGCGCGGATCTCTGTTTCAAGCTCTTTGTTGATCAGCGCGTCGTTGGCACCAGCTTGAACCATCATGACATCGCGGTAGAAGGTTGCGATATCAAGCAGCGCTGCATCTAAGCCATCGCGGATCATTCGGGTTTGGCGGGTCTTTTGTTCTTTTTCTAAATCCTTTATTGCTTTGCTTCCACCAGTTGCCATGCCGCGGCCGGTTGCACCTTTGCCATAGGCGAGAGCGAGATCGTCAGTTTCTTTTTCGTTTCTGATTTCGGCAGCTTCGGTGGCTTGTTGTGTTGCAAGATCAACCAAAGTTTGTGCTGCGGCAAATGCTGAAGAGATTCCTTGAAGAGTTAAAGGCAACTTCATGATTGTGTTTCGGGTGTTGCGCACTGATTCGTTGTTTGCCAGGTAACGAGCGCGACCGATGTGGCCTTGTGAAACTCGCGCTGCAAAATCTGCCATGTTAGGTGAAATGCCATCGCGGGTTTGTAGAACTTGAGCAACCGCTTGGGTCGATGGTGTTACAAGTTGCAGGTGGCGACACCGTGATCGAATAGTTGGAAGAACATCATGCAGAGTTGGTGCGCATAGCAGCCACACTGTTCTGTTGCCTGGTTCTTCAATAGCTTTCAGTAATGCGTTTGCTGCAGATTCGGTAAGTCGGTCTGCATCCTCCATAACAACAACGCGCCAGCCTCCCATAGATGGTGCCCAGGAAACGCGGGTGAGAAGTTCTCGGACTTCTTCTACTTTGATGGAAAGACCTTCGGTGCGAATGATTTCAACATCGGGGTGTGCACCGTTTGCTGCTGATTTACATTCATTACATGTTCCGCATCCGTTGTTTGCGCACACAAGTGCTTGAGCAAATGCGATTGCGGCAGATGATCGACCAGATCCTGGCGGGCCGGTGAAGACCCAGGCATGTGTCATTTCCTGTGATTCTTCGCCAGAACGAGTGGCAGCAACTGCTTTTTGCAGGATCTCTACAACATGGTCCTGGCCTACTAAGTCGGTGTAAACGCTCACTTTTTAGTAGCTGGCTTCTTTGTTGTTGTCTTGGCTTTCGCTTTAACGGCTGTGGCGCTCTTTTTAACTGTTTTATTTACTGCGCGGATTGGGCGAAGTAAAAGGTTTCCCTTGTCTTCTACTGCGTTGCGCTTAAGTGCAGGGATTTCACTCACTCTAGAGATTATGGCCGCGTGGGTGTCCTCTATGGATTGATTGCCATCAATGATGACATAGCGCTCTGGATCAAGGGCTGCTAACTGCAAGAACTCTTGACGTACTCGCTCATGAAAATCCATTGGTTGTGATTCAAGGCGAT
>Ga0214923_10002410_pt1 | contig 24982 bp, 10 predicted proteins | sample LL1510_MetaG_FD_177993 | JGI IMG/M metagenome (GOLD analysis project Ga0214923, IMG submission 177993) | Freshwater microbial communities from Lake Lanier, Atlanta, Georgia, United States - LL-1510 | ecosystem: Environmental > Aquatic > Freshwater > Lake | place: USA: Georgia | collected...
GCTGGTGGGAAGTGGCCCTGACGATCCGAAGCGGCGAAGTCGCGATCGATCTCGCACGCCCAATCCACTACCTTGGGTACTGGCTCGCACGTGACGTCGGACGCGCCGCTTATTCCACGGTGTACCGGTTCATACCCATCCTCATCGTAGGGCAACTGGTCTCGGGACTACGCTGGCCCGAAGCGCCCTGGCTCACGTGGCCCGCCTTCTTGTGCAGTCTGGTTCTTGCGGTGTTAACCAGTTTTGCATGGCGTTTCTTGCTGAACCTGGGAGCATTCTGGCTCACGGACTACAGGGCGATCGCGAGCCTCGGACTCGTGGCAACGACATTCCTGTCCGGCTTTCTGGTGCCGTTGGCCTTCTTCCCACCCGTAATCAGGAGCATCCTGGAGGCGCTGCCATTCGCAGCGATCATCCAGACACCGGCGACCGTCTTCCTGGAAAGGGCGGAGGGAATGGACCTCACGTTGTTGCTTGCTCAGCAACTTGGGTGGGCCATTGTGATGCTCGGAGTTGCCCACTGGGGAGCCCAATTCGCAATGCGCCGCGTGACGGTTCAAGGTGGGTAGCTCTGGCTAAACGCCTCGAACGTGACGCACGGGGAAGGTCCTCTGCTCAGGACCGATATCGAACCCTCTGCGAGCTCCGTAATGAAACGACCAGAGCTTATTCGGTGGTCAATCAACTCGATTTTCGGAATCCTGCACAATCCAGTCCATGAGCAAGCCGGACGTCTTCCTGCCATCGCTATACATCCGACTCGCGATTGCCCGCGTTCGAGGGCGGATGCGGTACCGGGTTGGTTTCCTGTTGATGATCCTCGGCGTCTTCGTGGCAAACACGTTCGAGTTTGTCGCCCTACTTGTGCTGTTTGGTCAAGTCCGGGAGCTGGGTGGGTGGAGTGCCGGAGAGGTTGCCCTCCTCTGGGGAATGTCGCAGATGTCATTTGCTATTGCCGAAGCGTTTGGTCATGGATTTGAGGGCCTCGCCCCACAGGTCCGCTCAGGAGAGTTTGACCAAGTCCTTGTCCGGCCACTTCCGGTGTTCTTCCAGGTTTTCGCCTCCGATTTCCAAGCACAACGTATTGGGCGGTTCCTACAGGGTGCGATGGCCGTCTGGTACTCAAGAAGCAGTCCAGCACCGATCCCATGGCATGCATCCGATTGGACGATCCTGACATTCGCAGTGATAACGGGTTCAGTGATTTTCTTTGCGACGTTTGTGCTTGGAGGTGCCTGGGCGCTGAGGGTCGTCGACGGCCAGGAATTTATGAACACGTTCACCTACGGCGGCACGACGTTGGCGAGCTACCCCCTCGACCTGTTTTCTGATCCGATCCGACGCGCAGCAACGTGGATCCTGCCACTGGCATTCGTGAATTACTTTCCCGCGCTTGCGCTTCTCGGGCGCGTCGCACCAGACGGCATTCTGCCTTTTGGCCTCACGCCAATCACGCTCGCCCTGTCTGCCCCAATTGTCGCCTTGGTGTATCTCGGGATTGCAGTTGTGGTTTGGGACCGTTCCGTGATGCGGTACCAGGGGACCGGAACGTGATCGTCGCTGAGGCACTGAAAAAATCATTTCGCGTCACGACGAGGCGAACGGGCGGCTTCAGCGCCTTTCGAGCGCTGCTTCCCGGCTCGACATCCCAGGTCGAGGCGGTCCGAAGCGTCAGCTTCTCGATCGCGGCCGGCGAGATGGTCGCGGTTCTCGGACCGAATGGTGCGGGCAAGAGCACTACCATCAAGATGCTAACTGGCATCCTCGTTCCGGACTCCGGGACGGCGACGACCCTTGGCCTCGTCCCATGGCAATCGCGTCGCTCCGTTGCCAAGCGGATAGGGGTTGTTTTTGGACAGCGGACCCAGCTGTGGTGGGACCTTCCTCTCTCCGATTCCTTGGATCTCGTGCGACACATGTATGGTGTGGCGCCCCAGCGGTTTGCCGAGAACCTGGCAACCTGCCGCGAACTCCTCGACCTTGATCCGTTTCTGGATCGACCAGTCCGCCAACTTTCACTCGGGCAGCGCATGCGAGGTGACTTGGCCGCGGCGCTCATTCATGACCCAGAGATTCTCTTCCTGGACGAGCCGACTATCGGCCTTGACCTCGTTGCGAAGGCCAGGATCCGTGACGCACTTACGCATCTGAACCAGAGCCGTGGGGTCACCGTCCTTCTCACCACCCATGACCTCGCGGATGTTGCCCGCCTCTGCCAGAGAGTGCTCCTGATCGACCACGGACGTGTGGTCCACGACGGCGGTCTCGAGGCACTCCGTACGCAGTTCGGAAGCGGATGCACCCTCGTTGTGGACCTTGCCGAACCATCTGCATCGGACAAGGCACACAGACACGACGCGCATGAAACCAGTGAACGAGGCGTGAGTCCATTGGTAGTGCCTGGTGCCACCGAGACGCGATCGGAAGGCAACCGCCACTGGCTTGCGTTCGACCGCCGGGAAGTCTCTGCTTCCGACCTTATCGCGTCGGTGGCGTCTCGCTATCCGCTATCCGACCTCACGTTGGAAGAGCCAGACATCGAGACGGTTATCGCCGGGCTTTACGCCTCTCGAACAGAGTGACCCTGCCCAGCCATCCACCCCGGATTCTGCGGCGCATTGCTTGCACGCCCAGCATGAGCCTTGGTCGAGACGTGATCGCTAGGGGGCGTACTCGGTCATCGGGGTGACTGACACAATGTCAATCCACGAGTAGTTTCCCGTCTCAGGGTTGTGCACGAAATACCGGTCGGCTTCACGGTCAAGTACTTGGTATGTGACCGGTGCACGACCGATTGAACCGAAATCCGTCGCGTCAGCGTATGGAGTGGACCAAACGTGGGTCGCCGGGTCATCTGAACGGACGTGCTTGGGGGTGTCCGCACAGGTTGAGGTGCAGGAGGCGGGCGGCACTGGTGGATCTCCGCTCGTCTGGGTCTCGGGGCTAGTCATGATTGGAGGGCCGGAAACTTCCACCGCGTCGATGTCTATCCACGCATAGTTCCGTGTGATCGGATTTCGGACGTAGTACCGGGTCGCCTCGCGTTGGAGCACCTCATAGGTGACAGGTGCACGGCCAATCGGCCCGAAATCCGTCGCGTCGGGATATGGAGTTGACCAGACATGAGTGCCGGCATCCCTAGTCCGGACGAACTCGGGCAATGTCGCCACCTTGGGTGCCGGCGCCAACTGAGCCGGTGCGTCACTTGTCTGACTTGACGGGGTTGCACCAGGCTCATCCACCGCGTCGACGTCAATCCACGCATAGTTACCGGAGATGGGATTGACCACGTAGTAGCGGTTCCCCTCGCGTTTCAGGACTTGGTACGTGACAGGCGCGATACCCACAGGTCCAAAGTCGGTGGCGTCGGGATGGGCAGAAGACCAGACCCGCGTGCGTGGGTCGCGTGTCCGCACCGTAACTGGAAGTGGTGGCGCATCGGCCACGGCCTGACTGGTAACGGGCACAGGCGTCGCATCACCACTGTGATTGCTGTCCTCAATGTCCGGCGGACCCGACGGGGCAACCGCCTGCGCATCAATCCATCCGTAGCCCTTCGTTACCGGGTTGAATACGTAGATGCGGAGACCGACTTGCGGGCCAATGACCGGGAAGATGGTGTTCGCAGGAGCGGCCAGTCCGAAGTCTGTCGAATTGTCGTCAGGTCCGGAGTACAGGTGTGCTGATCCCGACAGGTTGATCAGGAATGCAGTCTGCAAGCCGACGGGCAGAAAGAGCGTTCGGTCGAGTTCGGTTGCGGTCAATGACCAGTCCTGGCGACCGGTTAAGGGATTGAACTCGGCCGGCGACCTTAGGTATCCGACGAATTCTCCACCCGGGGTGCGTATCGACTGGAGGTATGCGGGCGTCTGGCCTGAAGGAACGACGAGCGACGGCATCGAAACCGCGGCCCGTGCGTCCGGGGCAGATGCCTTGAGCGTCAATCTGAACGGAGCTGCGACGGGTACGACGATGCCACCACCGAGACTTCCCTGTTCGACCCTATTAAGTCCTGGCGGCGCCGGTTCGAACACGAGGACCGACGCATCCTCTGGTGGGTCAACAAGCGGCACCACTCCAGCGAGGTCACCGTAGGTCAACGGCACCGCAACCGTCGGCCAGTTTCCGGACTTCGGACGCGCAATCCGCGCCTGTTGACCCGGGCGAACAAGGACCACTACTGATCGACGTCGGATAGTTGATGAATAGACACCAGCAACTTCGGCACCGTCAACAAAGAATGACGCCGCATCTCGTTCGTCCAGAGAGAAGGTAAGGGTTTCACGTCCGTCAACGTCAAGCTTCATCGCGTCAGGTACCGCGACCTTCACGTTGGCTCCCGACTGCGCCAGATCAGCCAGTGCGCCGAAGACCTTCACGATCTCGCTCGGTGTCAGCGTTGAAGCCACGTTGCTCACCGTCGCAAGTTCACCGGGCGAGAACGTCGAAAGGGTCGAAACAAGTGCGCGCGACTGTGCGGGATCGACTGAACCGACAATCGCAGTAACCGCGGACCGCTGATTGGGCGACAAGTCGTCCATCAGCCTCAACAAGGTAACCGTGGCCGCGCTACCGGCGGACTTCAAGGCATCGCTGAATGCAATCTGCTGACGGGCGCTGACCGCAACGGGTTCGGCGTCGGGCAATCCGCCAGGCGACTGGTCCTGGTTGGGTGAGGCCGTCGTGCTGCCGGTGGAAACGACAGGGACAGGACTTTCCGGCATCGGCGCGACCGGCGTTGGCACGCGGATTACGCGAGGTGGTGCAGGATCAGAGCCTCCGCCTCCCAGGCTACTTGGGGGAAGGTTTGACAGAACATAGTTCGAAGACGCTAGCGGTAAATTCCCGGTATGCGGACTAACGAGGTTCCCCGCCAGGTCCGTCCCGGGTGCCCCGGAGGCAACAACGATCCCGACTGTTGATGTTGGATCGCCAGCGCCAATCACACCTGTCAAACTGACGCCAATGGCAAAGTCGGTATCTGAGCCAGGTATCGGAGCGAAGGTCCTGATTATCGGTGCCCCGATGATCCCCAAACCGGTCTTCACCGCGAACGTACTCGCGGAGACGTCCTTGACAGGTTCGGTCATCGACACGATGAACTCGACTGGTAGCGCGCCCGCCGTGACCTCTGGGACGAGAGGTGGCCGGCGGACCGAAGCAATTTCCGGGCGAACGGTGTCAAGCGTTTTGGCAGCCCCGAAGAGGGACGGTTCCAAAGCGACAGGATTACCGGCGGCGTCTGCAATGGGTGACGGTGAAGCGAGGCCGATCTGAAGGGTTGAGCCGCCATCACCCGGTGCGCTAAGGCCACTTAGTCCAACTGATAAGTCGTAGATCGACCCCGACCCAGATACGGCAATGATGGGTGTGCCAGCGACCGATGAACCACGTTCGACCGTGAACGCACCCGCAGTGACGTTTGTCACGGACTTCGTGAACACAACCTGAAATGTTAGAGGGTGTGTCCCGTTGATCCGGTCTGCCAGCAATCCGTCGGTCGGAGTTGCTGTCGTGAGGCGAGGAGCGACGGTATCAATAGTGAAGACGTCAAGTTGCGCTGGGGTGGTTCCCGTGGCGATGCTATTTCCGGCTGTGTCGAAAATCATGGCCCCCAAGGGGATGTCTAGCCCGATCGTAGACGTTGCTTGACCCGATGCGGTGGTCCCTGTCAAGTCAAGAGCCACGGCAAACGTGGTCGTGGCCGATGCCGGCATGACGGATTTCACCGTCGGGGATCCAGTGACCGAGGGTCCAGTCACCACCGTGAACGAACTCGTGGCGACGCCCGTGACCGCTTCCGAGAACGTGACCATGAACGTCGGGGTCGATTGCGCACCAATCAGCGACGGGACACCCACCGCACGCGTGATCGATGTGACGCGCGGTGCCACGGTATCGAGGATGTAACCAGAAACGGAACCCGTTGGCATGGTGACAGTGAGCGAGTTTCCGAAGGCGTCATTGACCAAGGCGTCACCCGAAACGCTGATGTCGATGGAAGAGGCCTCTCCACCGACGCCTGTGACACCGGTAAGTCCAAGGGCAACCGTGTAAGCGGAACTGAGGCCGGAAACCGTTGTTGACGCATCCGCGATGACTGCGTCAACAGTTGGTGTACCCACGACGCCAGACCCGAGACGCACGACGAAAGAAGAGGTGCCGACCCCCGAAACCGGTTCCGAGAAGACCACCCGGTAACTCGGCGCCGTGAAACCTCGGGTTACTGCCGAGGGCGCCGTCCTGGTAATCGAAGTAACCGTTGGAGTGTCCGTATCAACAATGAAGCCTGTGTACGTGCTGGTTCCAGCAAACGTCGCGAGGTTTCCAGCCGCATCGGACAACGGTCTCGTCGGGTTCGCCTTGAGCTTGAGGGTGGCGGTCGCATCACGACCACCGTCACCCCTGACACCTGTCATGCCAACGGCAAGCGTCCACATTCGGTCCATCGAACCCGAGACTGGATTGGGTTCAAGCAAGTAAGGGGCAACCCCATCGCCCAGTTGACCGGACGAACCGAGACCCCAGCATGATCCAAATCCATTGATGGAAATTGCACACGTGTGCGAACTACCAGGTACGGCAGTTGTAGATTGTCCGAGGCCAGAAGACACGGTAACCGGGGTCTTGGCCGAGACCCGAGTGCCATTTCCGATCTGGCCGGAATCGTTTCCACCCCAACAGAGCGCGTTCCCGCTTGTATCCACTCCGCACGTTGTCGCTAATCCGGCGTCAACCCGCGACATCGACGACCGCACGACCGTCGGGGACACCCTTGATTGGGAAGTACCGTCCCCAATCTGGCCCAATCCGTTTTCACCCCAGCAATAGGCAGTTGAAGCCGTCGTCAGCCCGCACGAGTGAGCCCCACCTGCGGAAACTGACGTCCAAAATGGCTGACTAACGACGCCTGTGACAACGACTGGGGCCGGCGAGGTCCTGGAAACAGTGGATCCGTCGCCAAGCTGGCCGTATCCATTTGCCCCCCAACAGGCGGCGACGGTTCCGGAGGTCACCCCGCAAGTGTGAGACCTTCCGGCCCGCACAGATGCCCAACTTGACGACGCCTGTCCGGACATCGGGGAGACCGCCACCGGGGCAGTTTTCGATATCGTGGTTCCATCGCCAAGTTGTCCATCGCCATTTGCTCCCCAGCAATACGCCACATTTGCGGTGGTAGTCCCGCAGGTGTGGGACGTCCCAGCGCTTATGGTCGCCCAACTCAGTAACCCGGCCACGAGTGTGGGGCTTGGCCGAGTACTACTCAGTGTGCCGTCCCCAACTTGCCCTTCAAGATTTGCGCCCCAGCAATATGCAATACCAGAGAGCGTGATCCCGCACGTGTGGGCATAGCCAGCAGAAATGGACTTCCAAAGAAGCCCGCCGGAAACACGTGTGGGCAACCTGCGCGAGGTTGTACTTGCATCACCAATCTGTCCAGAAGCGTTATCACCCCAGCAGTACGCGATACCCGACCCGACAAGTCCACAAGCGTGTCGATCGCCCACCGTCAGCGTAGTCCAACTAAGTCGCCCACCAATGTCTGCGGGCAAAGCCCGAACTGCGGATGATCCCGTGCCCAACTGCCCAACCTCATTCTTGCCCCAGCAATTTGGGACCAGGCCGGTCGTGATGGCACATGTGTGCGACGCTCCAACGGAAATCGCCTGCCAAGTGAGGGAACCCGTCACCCGCTCCGGGGAAGTGCGCGATGTTGTGGTCGTATCTCCAACCTGGCCGGCGGTATTTGCACCCCAGCAGTATGAGTCGCCAGACTGCACAATCCCACACGTGTGCGACCCGGTTGACGATCCTCCAGCCACAACTGTCACCCATGAAATCGACCCGGCAACCGTTGTCGGGGATGGCGAATTCGTTGTTGACCCATCACCGAGTTGGCCATTGGCGTTAAGTCCCCAGCACGTTGCGATCCCGGCAACCGAGAAGGTCGATGATGCAGTGACCGCACACGTGTGGCGATATCCCGCCGAGAGACCCTGAAATGAGAGCGACGTCGACACGGTTGTCGGTAGGGAACGAACGGAGTTCGTACCATCGCCAAGCTGCCCTGAGGTGTTGGCACCCCAACACAGGGCAGTCCCTTCGAGCGTTCCGCTAACGGTTGCCGTCAGCCCACACGTGTGGTCGCCACCTGCGGAGACCATTGCCCAATGTCGCGTGGTGGAAACGGCGGTTGGCGCGGTGCGAACGGTCGTGGTGCCGTCACCGAGTTGTCCGCTGGAATTCCTCCCCCAACAATGTGCTAGCCCGGCTGCGGAGAACGTTGAGGACGCCGTAACCGCACAGGCATGCGCTGAACCAGCGGTGACTGAGGTCCAAGTGGCGGCAGTTGAGACTGAAACCGGAGATGGCCTATCTGTAAATGTCCCATCGCCAAGTTGACCGCTATCGTTCGCGCCCCAGCAATACGCCGACCCGGTCGTGGAAACTCCGCAGGTAAATTGGGAGCCAGCGGTCAAAGATGCCCAGACGAGTTCACCGGTGACTGGCACCGGTTCGTTTCGAGATACTGGCGTTCCATCACCAAGCTGCCCCCGGTCATTTGCGCCCCAGCAATACGCGGTTCCGACAGAAGTCACCGCGCACGAGTGGTCGGCGCCACTCGAAATGGATGTGAAGGTCACCTTGGTAGCCGTGAGCGTTGGTGTCCCGCTGATCCCGGCACCTGGTTCAAGTACGAACGACCCTGTCGCTACACCGGAAACCGCCTCCGAATACGTCACCGCGAACTCGGGCGACGGGACACCAGTCGTTGGCACCGGAACCCCCGCCGGGAACCCAGCGCTTGCCTTTGGCACGATGGAGACAAGGGATGGTTTGACGTTATCGAGGATGAATGCCTGGTTGACACCGCTTGGGTCAGGCGATGAGAGTGCGGTCCCCACCAAATCGGCAATCGTTGACGACGGGGAGACGCCGAGACCAACGGTAGAACCGGCACCGCCATCGCCGATGACCGATGCAGTCGAAAGTGAAACGGTGAAGGTCGTTGTGGCAACCGATACCCCGGGACTGACCGACGCGACGGCGGGCGACCCAACTATTCCTGGCCCGCGCGCGACGTAGAAGCTCCCCACGCCAACCCCAACAACCGGTTTCGAGAAAACGACCTTGAAAGACGGGACGGTCTGCGCGTCAATCCGGGTAGCAGTTCCAACGCGGGATATCGAAGTAACTGAAGGCGCGACGCCTGTTGCATTGTCGAGGATGTAACTCTGTCTAGTTCCCGCGATAGCCGCGGAGAGTGCGTTTCCAGACGTGTCAACCACCCCTGGTGACGAAGTCAGGCCAAGGGTGAAAGTGGCACTCGCAGTGCCGTTGCCTGTGACTCCACTGAGGTTCACGTAGGCGGTGAAGGTCTGTCCTGAACCAGACGCCGTTGGAACGGACCTGTCTACCGTACTTGGGACGAGCGCGACTGCCGCACTGCCATCGCCGACCTGTCCGTTGACGGCCGCGCCCCAGCAGAACGCCTGTCCCAGGGTGTTCACCCCGCAGGTGTGTTGGTAACCCGAACTGATTGACCGCCAACGGTCGTTGCCACCCACGGCGGTTGGTCCGGTCCGGGGTGTCGTCGTCCCGTCACCAAGCTGACCCATCCCGTTCGCGCCCCAGCAGTACGCAATGCCAGCAGTGGTGATGCCGCAGGTGTGAGAATCGCCGGCCGAGATCGATGACCACTGGAAGCCAGCGATCAACGTCGGCATCGGCAGTGATGTGCTGGAACCATCGCCCAATTGACCTGAACCGTTGTAACCCCAGCAGTAACCGGAACCGGTTTGGGTCACGCCACACGTATGCCTTCCGCCAGACGACACCATGGCCCACTTCGTGGTTCCAGTGTCATAGACAGGAAACGGAACGGTTCGCGTTGAACCGGACGTTCCATCGCCAACCTGGCCGTAGGTGTTGGAACCCCAGCAGTGCGCCACACCGGCCGTTGTGATCGCACAGGAATGTGCGCCCCCCGCGGAAACCGTCGACCACGAGAGTTGGCCACTTACGGGGGCTGCGGTGGAACGGGCCGTCAGGGTCGGGTCACCCAATTGCCCACTCGCGTTTGAGCCCCAGCACGAAACGGTTCCGCTTACCGTGACCGCACAGGAGTGAGACGTTCCTGCGGAGACGCTGGAAACCGCGGTCAGTCCCGCGACTGCAGACGGCGCCGTGCGGTTGATCGCCGTCCCATCGCCAAGGCGTCCATCACCGTTCGCGCCCCAGCAATAGGCCAAGTTTGGTGAGGCAGTCGCGACTGCACACGAGTGCGACGGACCAGACGAGACCATGGACATCGGGACCGAATTTGATGACGCCACCGGAGTGGCGCTAAGAAGCGAAGCAGTACCTGCGAGCTGTCCTTCATCATTGGCACCCCAGCAATACAGGGCGCCAGCGGTGGCCACTGCGCAGGTGTGATCACGGCCGGGTGCGACCGCTGACCATTGCCGAGAACCCGCGACTTGGACGCGTGTCGGACGAGTAATGGCACCTATCGGGCTTCCCAGCTGTCCGCTCGTGCCCAACCCCCAACAGTCCAGCACCCCAGACACTCGTACCGCGCAAGCGTGAGTTCCTCCAACATTTACGCGGGACCAGGTCGTGTCTGCACCCGCGAGTGTAGGTTGTGCCCGGTTGACGAAACCCCCAGATTGTCCGACCGCCGTGTCACCCCAGCAGTACAACCTGGAGGATTGCGAGAGGGCGCATGTCTGGTCGCCCCCGGCTTCGATGGCACTCCAGTTCAATCCTCCGGAGACAATCGCTGGAGTATTCGAGGCCGATGCTGTGGCTGTGCCAAGCTGACCACTCGTGTTTGCGCCCCAGCAATACACCTCGCCGCCGGTGGTGATGCCACAGGAATGACTACTTCCGACGGTGATGGCTTGCCAGGAACGGCCACCAGTCACCAAGGTAGGCGAGTTCTTACTTGCGTTCGAACCATCACCAAGTTGACCGTCAGTGTTCAAACCCCAGCAATACAACCCGGACGACCGCTGGCCGCAGGTGTGCGAGCCACCAGACGCAATCGAAATCCAGGCTGTGCCAGCAATCGCCGCTGGCACGTTTCGGTTGGAACTCGTCGCATCACCCAGTTGACCATTGGCGTTCGCGCCCCAGCAATACGCGGTCCCGCCAGTCAGGATGCCGCAGGTGTGGTCGTCGCCTGCGGTGATAGCAATCCATGTAGTCGCGGAAAGTCCTGAGGTCGACACAGGCGCAGGCGAGGTCGCATCGGTATAGGTGCCGTTCCCAATCTGGCCGCTGCTGTTCTGCCCCCAACAATACGCCGACCCAGCGACCGTGATCCCGCAGGTATGCGTGCTTCCAGTGCTAAAGGCCTTCCAAGTGTGGCCACCAGCGACCGAAGTGGGGGACGGGGCCCCGGCGTTCGTCCCGTTCCCCAACTGCCCATATGCATTTGAACCCCAACAATATGCCACCAGGTCCGCAGATATTCCGCACGTGTGCGAACCACCAGCAGAGATGTCGACGTACGCGACGCCCAGGGAAAATGTGGGACTTGAGCTGATACCAGAACCCGTCACGACCTCGAAGGAACCATTCGAAACGCCTGTCACAGGCTCACTTGTCGTGACAGTGAACACAGCTTCCGTCGTCCCGGCCGTTCGCTCGTCGGCCCCACTCGCACGGATCACCGATGTGATAGACGGCGCCACGGTATCAAGGAGGTAGGTCTCGCTCGTGACCGACAGGGATGCCGAAGCGACTTGGTTGCCCCCGGTGTCCACGATGCCGGAGACCGAAGCCAGCGCCAAGCCTATGGTTGAAGTTGAACCGCCGGACGCCGAAACGCCTGCCAGGCTCACCGTAACGGTGTGCGAAATCGACGACGTTGAACCCGGAGACACCGATGACACAACCGGTGTCCCAGAAACGCCACTGCCGGTGACGATCTTGAAGTTGCTCGTCGCCACGCCGGAGACCGACCGGCTGAAAGACACCACAAATGTCGGACTGGCAGATGTGGTGCCAACCCGTGCGTTCGATGCCCCGCGGGTGATTGACGAGATGCCCGGGTCTGCGGGAATGATGACCGGCAGCAGTTGCCTGGCGACCGACGAACCGTCTCCGATCTGACCGGATGAGTTGGACCCCCAACAATACGCCTTTCCCGTCAATGTGATCCCGCACGTGTGGGATCCCCCGGCACTCAGCTGGGCCCACTTGAGCGAGGTCAGGAGGGCTGTAGGTGCCGAACGGTTCTGCGTGGCTCCATCACCAATTTGGCCATATCCGCCGGACCCCCAGCAGTATCCGATGTCAGTCTTGTCTATTCCACATGTTGTCTTATTTGACGAACTTACAGAACGCCAATTCCGATCACCTGAAACCCGCGCCGGTGATAACTGACTTGAAGTCGTCGAGTTTCCGAGTTGCCCGGCTGAGTTGGCTCCCCAGCAAACCATGTAACTCGGCGACGCGGTACTGACAACCCCGCATGAGTGTTCCGCGCCCGCGGTGACCGACACAAGTGGGTCACTGGTTGAAACTGGGTGCAGGTTCAGGTCGGAAATTTCTGCACCGTCACCGAGACGTCCCGAACCGTTGAAGCCCCAGCAATAGGTTCCGCCTGATGCCAGGTTCGCGCATGTGTGGTACTGACCCACCGAAATGTGGGTAAACGCCGAGCTACCGAGCCCGGATGTCTGCACAGGGCTTGGCGACCTCCTGCTCACTGTCGTGCCGTCACCGAGTGCGTAGCTGCTGTTGTCTCCCCAACAGTAAGCGGTGCCGACGGTATCCAGGGCGCACGTGTGGCGAACCCCGGCAGCTACCGTGGCCCAGATGATGCCGCCGTTGACCAGGTTTGGAGCAAGTCGGGATGTGGTCGTCGCGTCGCCCAACTGCCCGTGCGTGTTGTCTCCCCAGCAGTAGGCTGTCCCGCTGATGGTGACACCACACGTGTGTTGGTAGCCGGCGCTGAGGGCTGCCCAACCGGTCTCTCCCACCGGCAGCGCAACTGCTACCGGTGAGAACCGCGTACTGGTCGTACCGTCGCCTACCTGCCCAGTTGTGTTGTCGCCCCAGCACCATCCTTCACCAATTGACGAAACGGCACACGTATGAATGAACCCGGCCGAAATGTTCGCGAAAGTTGATTCGAAAGTCGCCGAGGCCGCACGCACGAGAGAACTCCGCGCCCGGAGGGCAACTGGTGATGACTGTGCGATCGGCGTAGCAGTCACAGTGGCGACTGACATCGTCGGCGAGGCAGAAGCATACGCAGGGACAGCGGTCGCGGCCTTCTTAGGCGTCTCGGTGGCCAACGCAAAGGTAGGCGACGCAGCGAGTGCCGGGCCAATCGACGGCGTCCCGGTTGTTGACGCACCTGTTGACGACGTCACTGCAGTTGTCGTCACTGCTACCGCGGAAGGCGTGACGCCAACGGCCACGGGAACCGACGCGGTCGGGTCGGTGGTGGCGCGTATGGTCAACTCATCGCCAGATGCGCCTCGCAGGTCCACTGACCCCGCCACCAGTGCACTAACTACGAGGAGGGCAGAAGCAATCCGGCGCAAGTGGTCGACCGCTTTCCGCGTCATGTCTGCCTTCAACCGACGGTGGTTATTGACAATATAAGACAACATAAAGTCTCGAACCGACGCCGCGCAGAGGCGACGCGGAAAAGACCTCAGCATGAACGTACCGTTCAGATGAGAAACGCGCAAACTGCTTCAAACTTAACCGGGACATAATCGACATAATTAAACGGTTTCCGCGCGTTGGGGCAGCCATTCGTGACACGTCATCCATCGTGTCGACGCTATTTGGCGACTGGCGGTGGGTGTGACACCACCGTAATGGCCCACGAGCGCCTCGTGGGCCACCTGAGCCGATTTCTGACCGATGAACTAGCCAACTAGTGGTCAACCGAACGCTGCCGGGTTCCAATCCAACCAAATCAGGAGTAGGATGGAAGTGCTCCATCCCGGAGCGCATCCAGACGGGCAGGTGGCGCGATGGTGGGCCGAAACGATCCGCACGCGTGGGGACCAGAATGTCCATGGGGTGGCAGTGCCCATCACGCGGTCCGTCTCGCATTTTTCGCGGGATCGGAACCGACGCCACCTCCGCGGCAGGCGTCCAATGACCATGAAACCGGGAAGCCGGGAAGCCGCAGGGTGACCCGCCTGTCTTGGGCTTGCACTTTCACGAGTTTCGTGCTCCTTGCTCTGATCGTTTCTTGGCTGCTTGCAATCCATGCAAAGGTCATCGGTGACGTGTCGAGCGCACGGATCCCGCTTGCATCGGCGCCGGGCGGGCTACTGATTGTCGCGTTGGCGTTCGGGATCGCCACGTGGGTGGGAGACATCCTCCCGTCCTGGATCCAATCAGACCGGGAACCACACGATCCCTCTCTCCCTCTACGGTTCCCGGTGGCAAGCTGGTGCACCGATTGCAATCGGAATTTCGTAGACATCGGGCCCACGGCGGGAGCATCGTCGGGCCAGTCACGGTCAGTGACCATTGGGAGTGAACGGGTGGCAAGACCCGCGTCGGTTGGTGAGCAGCTGCACGACATCGCCTCCAACGACGCGACCAGGTCGTCAACAAAAGCGACCACCAATCTGAACTGATCCCATTCAGTAGTGGGGCCCAATGGAAAACGGCTGCGTCACTTCGCCCGACCGGCACGGTCCAAACAGGTTTCGGCCAGCTTCAACCACTAGCCGAGCGTCTGTTCAACCGAAGTTGGTACCGTTTTTGACAGTCATGGCAGACGTGAAATGGTGGAACCCTGGTTGGGTTGCATCCGCGAGGAAACGCCCACCACGACCTACCCGGTCCGACATTTTGACCGGAATTGTCGTGCTGTCGACCTTGCTGATTGCAGGCCGTGATACACCCCGAAAATCGACTGCGGACACCGACTTCCCCTTTCCTGTTGCGATGAGGGTGACCGATTCGACGACAGTTGAAGTGGCAATTCCCGGGGTTGGGATTGAACAAGTGCGGATGATCGGCATCGATCCCGTTAAACCGGTATCGCCAGGACAGGACACCGGGTGCCTCGTCGACGAAGCGAAACGGTTCATCCAGACCCGAATGCCTGCTGGCTCACCTCTGGTACTCGTTGCAGATCCAACCCAACCAGACCGAGACACCGACAGGCGGCTGCTCCGTCATGTCATCATCGACACCGACCCGAACGCTCCTATCGTTCCAGACGCCGTTCCCGACCCGATGGTGCGCGCACCCATGAGCCTCGCATACCTGCTCGTGTCCGGTGGATACGCAAGGGTCCGCGCACTTCCAAACCCTTCAATCTACACGCCTCAACTCAGGGTGGCCGAGGACAATGCACGTGCGGAGGGAGCGGGTGTCTGGTCGCCTGGTGGGTGCGGCAGTTCACTGACGGCTGATGGAATCACTGCGCACCCAGACGGGCAAGCTGCGATCGATCCGCAAGTTCTCCTGCCCATCACGGTTCCTGACCTCGAGTTGCCACCCGCAGTCCGCGCCATCCTTGGAGATAGTCCCGCAATTGGTTCTGCCCTGGCGCCTGGACGCGCCGCGGTGGCGACAACGATTGCGGCTGCGAATTCGTCAATGGCGACGACGTTTGCCTTGCTGACTGCAATCCCAACGATTGCTGCCACGCGTGGTGAATCAGGCCAAGCCCAACCGCTCACCTCATTGACCCCACCCCCGCTCCGACTGCCTACGCCAGATCCGCCAGAGGAGTAAATTCGCTGAGCACGCCGGTTCTAACCCTCGATTTCCGGCCAATCGCATGGATCTGCACGGGGGACCGACTAACCAAAAAGGCTTTGGTTTCAGTGCGAGAGGAGTGCCTCGGCGATGGCATTGTGCTTGCGGATAAGCTCCTCCTCGTCCACGGACTGAACTCGCCCGTCCTTGACGATCACGCGTCCCTCGACGACCGTTGTGTCGACATCGCCGGGATGACAGAAGACGAGGGAGGCCAAAGGGTCGTGGAGTGCCCCGGCAAAAGCCAACCGACCCATCGAGACGCTGAAGAAGTCGGCACGCTTGCCCGGTTCGAGGCTCCCGATATCCGTACGTCCAAGAACGCTCGCCCCGCCGGACGTCGCGAGATGCAGTGCCTGACGCGCGGTCATCAAGGGTTCAGTGTCGGCGCCGGTCGCGCGGCGCAACGCCGAGGCCAACCGGGCAAGAAGCATCGCCTGGCGCGCTTCGGCCAAAAGGTTGCCGCCATCGTTGCTCGCAGACCCATCGACACCCAATCCGACTGGGACACCCTGCGCCAAATAATCGCGAATCGGAGCGATGCCCGAAGCAAGTCGCATGTTTGACGTCGGACAATGGGCAACCCCGGCACCGGCCATCAAAGGGACCTCTTCCGGTGCCACAAATACCGCGTGGGCAAACCAGACATCGCTGCCAACCCAGCCGAGATGCTCCATGTACGCCACCGGTCTTCGCCCGAACCGGTCAATGCAGAACGCCTCTTCATCGACCGTCTCAGCAAGGTGCGTGTGCAGTCGAACACCATAGGCACGCGCCAGTCGAGCGGATTCGCGCATCAGGTCCTCAGTCACGCTGAAAGGTGAACATGGAGCCACGACAACCTGAGTCATCGCGCCCGGGTTTGGATCGTGCCACTCTTCAATCAGCCGACTGGTGTCGCGAAGGATTGCTGTCTCGTCCTCCACCACGTCATCAGGCGGGAGGCCTCCCTTGGACCGCCCCAGCGACATGCTTCCCCGGGATGCATGCAGGCGAACCCCAACCTCACGGGCGGCGACGATCTGATCGTCGAGGCGACTCCCGTTCGGGAAAAGATAGAGATGGTCGGACGCTGTCGTGCACCCACTGCGCGCAAGCTCAATGAGGCCGACTTGGGTGGAGACGGCGACCGCATCCGGGGTCAATCGACCCCAGATTGGGTAGAGAGTCCGCAGCCAGTTGAACAGGTCCGCATTCTGAGCACCTGGCACCGCCCGAGTGAGCGACTGGTAAAGGTGGTGGTGGGTGTTGACCAGGCCGGGGGCGATAACGTGTCCCCGAAGGTCAAGGACCGTGTCCGCGGTATCCGGAAGATCTGCCGTAGGGCCGACCATCTCAATCACGCCACCGCGGGCAAACAGACCACCGTCCGGAATCTCGGTTCCCGATGCGTCCATGGTGGCAAGGACGGTCGCGTGTCGAACAAGCAGCGTCTTCATGACGTGAATTTTGCAGCCAAAACCAAACGCCGTGGTGCGGGTATGCATCGCCGCGTTTCGGTCGTTGACACGCAGGAACTCGCCAACCGACTACACTGCCATCGCCCGCCGGCAGTGGGCACCGCTTGAACGACAAGGACACCAAAGATGCGCATCGTGGTCACGGAAACGGGAACGGTACTCGGTCATTCGCTTGTGACGCACCTTTTACCTTCGCACGAGGTCATCGAATTCAACGGTGACGCACTTGATCCCGCTGCCTGCGCCGTGGCACTGGCGAACGCCGATGCGGTCATCGATCTGAGACCTTTGGCATCCATCGATACCGCGCCTGATCCCGGTTCCCTGGAAAACCCACAGTCCTGGAAGGCAGCCGGTGTTCATATAGAGCACCTTTCGCGGGGTACGTATGTGCTCATGCGTGCAGCGGTTGAGGCGGGCGCCTCGCGGTACATTCTCGGCAGCACCTTGCGCCATCTCGAGGGCTACGACCCGACCTTTTCCGTCGCTGAGTCATGGCGACCGCGCCCGGACGTCGATGATCCTGCGGGCCTCGGCGCGTATCTCGCCGAAGAGACGGCCCGGCAACTCGCCCTTGTCGAACCATTGGCGGTCATCTGCTTGCGTTTCGCCACGATTTCCACTGGCCACAATCCGGTCACGGGCGACGAAGTTCACGTCGACGACGCAGTTCAGGCGTGTGTGCGTGCCATTGAAGCTCCCTTGGCAATAAGTGAGACATACTCGCGAACCACTCTTGCGTCGGGCTGGTGGGTGTTCCATGTTCCCGGTGGCGGAGACACGTCACGTTTCCCGGTTGGAGCCGCGCGGGGGATCGGCTATGCGCCTGCCCACGATTGCGAAGTGGCTTCACGAACCGGAGTGCGAGCCCCGCGCGATACATCGACCGTGCCGTCCCGTGTCATCCGACGGGTCACGATGTTCGGCGCCGGGGGCCCACTAGGGGCAGCGACTGCTCCGCACCTCATGAGCGCCTACACGGTTCGCCTGACTGACGCAAGATCGCTTGCCGAGATCCGCGATGCAAACCAGCCCCAGTCCCCGGGAGCGCCTCTGCCGTCGGTACCTCAAGCCCCACACGAGTCAATCACCTGCGATGTCACCGACCCACTGGCCGTGGCGGCTGCTTGCGAAGGCGCGGACGCGATCATCAACTTGACCGTTATTCGGCACGACGTGCCCGGGTCGTTCAGGGTCAATCTTGAAGGCGCCTACTACGTCATGCGTGCCGCCCGTGCCCATGGAATTCGCCGCTCGGTACACACCGGCCCTGCATTGAACCTCCACGATCGGCCCGCGGGATATGGTCACGAGTTCGGGGTCCCCGATGACGCGCCGGCCCGAACCGGCGTCTGGCAGTACACAGTTGCCAAGTACCTCGGTCAGGAAGTTGTGCGCCTGGCGGCCGACGCATTCGGTCTAGAGTCACCAACACTCGTGTTCTGCGCCTTCGTCAACCCGGACGTGGCCGAACCTGCGCCGGGTGGCCCGCACCCGATGTCCATCTCTTGGGACGACGCCGGACGAGCCCTTCGTCACACCGTCGACGCCCCGGGCTACCCTGCCCCCTTTGAGCTCATGCACATCACCGCTGACCTTCCTCACGACCGATACTCGAACGAAAAGGCAAAGGCGCTCCTAGGGTGGTCACCGCGTGACAACCTTGTGCACCTGTACGCGCGCCACCCGTAGACCGCCCCCGTTCGAAAAAGCGGCCACGCACATTGGTTGCTGGACCGTCTTCTTGGTCGTCGTGGGTCATCTATCTCTCGACGGTGGCAGATGGTGCATAGGAGATGTGTAGCTGCGGGGTGTCAATCGGTACCCCCCCGGCCTCGTGTGAAGCCATGAGGAAGTCAAGGGCACCGGTTGTCAGGAGCGTGCGAATGGCGGGCACTGTCGGGACACCTGTTTCGATCATGTCCTGTACCCCTTCGATGAGCCACGCGAAATGCGAAAACGGCTCCTGGGTCCCCATGCCGAAGCGGAATGCGATCCGGGAGACGGTGTCGGCACCCGGCAATGTCACATCGGCGGCAATCGCCCACTGTGGCGTGACCGTTTCGGGGATCATCGCCATCGCGCGGGTGCCGTCGCGGTAATTGATCAGGAAGGCCGAGGCATCCGGGGCTAGCGACCGGGCATCACCTGGGGTAGCTCGGTCACAGACTTGCAACGCAGCCTGCATGAGTGACCGTTCCCACGCGCCACGGTCCATTGCGTTCCATGCGTCCTCTCCGACCAAGCACTGCACGCTTGCGATACCGCTCTCGCCACCATGGCGACGCTCCATGATGCATTGGAGCGCCTCGAGGGCATGGAACCCGTACGCCTCCAATGGGGGCGGAGACACGACCACTGCCCGATGGATCTGAGTCCCGATAGGAATATCGACCCTGGGAGAACGCCACGAGACCGGCGCGGTACTCACCGATGATCCCGCCATCAACGGGATGCCGAGCCGGGCAGCTCGGTCAAAGATAGCGCGCGCGTCCTCCCACCCGACGCCAAGGTGCTTGTCGATGAAGACTGGCACCACGCTTCCCAGTTCCTCAAAGACGTCTGCGACTGCATCGAACCAGGCGCGTCGCGGATAGAGGCGTTGTCCGCGAGCGTTCAGTGGATACTCGCCGTGTTCACCAATGATCAGCACACCATTGACAGCGATGGTGTCTGTTCCGAGGGTAATCGCGTCGCGGATTGACGGCAATATCGGCACGCCAGTGCGCTCGGACCATCCGCGAGAGAGGTCGTTCTCCGGAAACTGGTCGATGAACATCGAAGCCACCGCGACCCTTGGTCGGCGGATGCGCCCATCGATATCGGTCGGCAATGGAGTCTCGGTGAGAGTTCGGACAGTCTCTCCGTAGTCAAGCGCATCCCGGTCGTAGACGTGGGGCCACGAATAATCGCCAAGGAGCTTGCTCACGATCACGTCGGCATGGGAACGGGGCCGATACACAGTGCATAGTGCGGCAACACCGCGTCTAGCACCCGGTGCCGGAACAAAAACACCAGCGTCGCCGGTATCCAGTGACATCACCATTCTCCCTTGATCTACGCGTGATCGCGCAGCATTTCGACAGCATACTGCGCGGCGTCGATTGACATCCCGACGAAATATATGACACAATCACTGTATGAAATCACAAAACAGAACCCCGGCCGCGAGCACGTGGAACAGCGCGGGCAGCGTCGTCACTCTTCGCGGACTGCGGCGCCCGTTCGTTACTGGCCGTTTCATTCATAATTGGCAGGTAGGGGCCAAAGACTTGTTCCCACGAGCCACGGGCAGGCATGGGCGTAGGGGTTCACCCTCATGGCGCCGGTCCGGCCGAACGAAAATTGGACGGATTTCGATGACCATCACTCCCACCCTGGTTCCCGTGCAGTACAACCGCCACAACTTGAAGAGCCGCTTCCTAGAGGAACTTGAGAAGCGGATCCTGATCTACGACGGGGGCTTCGGCACCCAGATCCTGGCACGGCAACACTTGCTCAGCGACGCCGACTACTTGGGAAATCCGCAGCGCGGGCCTCACGAAATCCTGGGAACCACGCGTCCTGAACTCCTTGAGGAGATCCACGCCGGCTATCTCGCAGTCGGTGCAGATGTCCTTGAGACCGATACCTTCCAGGGCAGTCCCCGGCGATTGCGTGAATGGGGCCTCGTCGAGAGGGCATACGAGATCAACTTCAATGCCGTCGCGTGTGCCCGCCGGGCCGCCGACCGCTTCTCTACACCAGACCGGCCCCGCTTCGTTGCGATGTCGCTCGGACCGACTGGTGCCCTCCCAAGTGGGGATGAGGCGTCCTTGATCGCCCTTTCTCTTGGTCCGGACGGAGAACCACTCTACCGCTCCCTCTTTGAGGAACTCGCCGAAGGTGCACGGCTGCAAGTAACCGCCGCGATCCACGCAGGGGCCGATGTCATCATCATCGAGACCCAATTCGACATCCTCGAGACACGTGCCTTCATATCTGGGTGCACACGCGCGTTCCGTGACACCGGAACCCGCCTGCCGATCCAATGCCAGGTAACGCTTGAGATGTCCGGACGCATGCTGCTCGGCACCGACCCGGTTGCGGCGGTGACAATCCTCGAGGGTCTTCCGATCGACCTGATCGGACTGAATTGTTCGACTGGCCCTGATTACATGAGGGAACCGATCCGCGTCATTTGCGAGACATCCCGACTGCCGGTCACCTGTATCCCGAACGCCGGGCTCCCACTGAACGTCGACGGCCAGGCGGTCTACCCATTGGAACCCGGTCCGATGGCCGACGAACTTGTCGACTTCGTGACGGAATTCGGCGTGAATGTCGTCGGTGGTTGCTGTGGGTCGACGCCAGACCATATCGCCGAGCTCGTTGCCCGACTGGACAGGAAGGCTCCGCGTCCACGGTCCGTCCCCTACGTGCCTCGGATCGCGTCGGCGTTGCGCGCCTTCGACCTGTTCATGGACCCGGCCCCACTGATCGTGGGCGAACGGGTCAACTCACAGGGGTCACGGGTTGCCAAGCGCGCCCTCCTCCGTGACGACTACGACAAGTTGATCGAGATCGCCCGGGAGCAAGTCGAGAACGGGTCGCACGCCCTGGACATCTGCGTCGCTCTAACCGAGCGCGCTGACGAGGTGTTCCAGATGGCAACCATCGTAAAACGTCTCGGTGCGTCGTTTGAAACACCGCTGGTGATTGACACCACCGAGGTCGATGTAGTGCGGGCCGCCCTTGAGGTCTATCCAGGCCGGGCCATCCTGAATAGCATCCACGCGGAGAATCGGTCCGAACGGATCGACAAGTGGGTGCCGTTGATGAAGGAACACGGCGCGATTGCCGTGGCGATGTGCATCGACGAGCGAGGCCAGGCCACCGACGCCCAGTGGAAGTTCGAGGCGGCCCAGAAAATCCATACGATTGTGTGCGGCGAGTACGGCATGCCCCCGGAAACCCTCATCTTTGATGCGCTCACCTTTCCAATCACTACTGGCCAGGCTGACCTTGCCAACGCAGCGGTCGAGACAATCGAAGCAATCCGCCTGATCAAGTCCCGCCTGCCCGGCGTGCTGACCATCCTCGGGGTGAGCAACCTGTCTTTCGGGATCGATCCTTATGCGCGGGAGATCCTCAATTCTGTCTTCCTGTTCCACGCAGTGAAGGCCGGCCTTGACCTCGCCATCATCAATCCGGCACACGCGCGACCCTACGCCGGCATACCCGACGTAACCCGTGAGTTTGCCGAGGCGGCCATCTTCAATTCTTCGCAGTCTGCGCTGACGGACTTCATCGAGCACGTTGACGCCATCATCAAATCAGGCGGCGCCGATACCGGCCCGGGAAAGACCAGCCCAGGTGTGGTTGAACCCGACGGAACTGACGAACGGATCAGGTACCGGATCCTGGAGCGACGCAAGGACGGGGTTGAGGATCTCGTAGATTCAGCGATTGCCGAACGTACCGCGCATGGGACGCGTCGCCACGATGCAGCGGTCGACGTCCTGAACGGTGTCCTGCTTCCAGCAATGAAGCAGGTCGGAGATGAGTTTGGGGCAGGGAAGCGCATCCTTCCTTACGTCCTGCAGTCTGCTGAAGTCATGAAGAAGTCAGTCGCGCGCATGGAGACCTATCTCGAACGCATCGAGGGTGTCACGAAGGGCACGGTTGTTCTGGCGACGGTGTACGGTGACGTCCACGACATCGGGAAGTCCCTGGTGCAAACAATCCTTGCAAACAACGGCTACACGGTCCATGACCTCGGGAAGCAGGTACCGGTGACAGAGATCGTTGAAGCAGCGGTCCGCCATGGTGCCGACGTCATCGGGCTCTCAGCGCTGCTCGTGAACACCAGCCGTCAGATGCCCCTTGTGGTTCGTGAGTTGCATCGGCGAGGCCTCGACATCCCGGTCCTGATCGGCGGTGCGGCTATCAACCGTCCATTCGGCGCGCGGGTCAACTTCGTTGATGATGCGAAATCCACCCGGTATGCCGGAGGGGTGTTCTATTGCAAGGACGCATTTGAAGGTCTCGACTGGGTTGAGGCACTCACGCAATCCGGCGACCGGGATGCAGTCATCGCACGCGTGCAGACTGAAGCAGCCGCGGTGGCCTGACCGGGTAAAGCGTAGGAGACAGACCCAATGATTACGGCACGCGCAAACCTATCCAGATCCCAACGCGAAGCTGCACGCATGCGCACGGTCCGTGATTGCACGGTCCCGCCGAACCTCGCGACCCGGGGGTCAGTCATCACGATCGACCCAAGGAGCCTTGATCTGCTCTTGCCATTCCTTGACCGCAATACCCTGTTCCGCCATCACTGGGGATACCGCCCGATTCTCGATCCCGAACCAGTCGCACCTTCCCAACGTGCTATGGCGCGCAAGCAGGAATGGGAGCGGATGCTTGTTCGAGAGCTCGAACCCGAATTGCAAGGCTTGTGGCGAGACGCCAAGAGAGAGGGCTGGCTGCGCCCATCTGGGGCCTTCGGGATCTTTCCGGTTCAGGCAGACGCCGATGAGTTGATTGTCTACGACCCAGTCGCGTTCATAGAGGGAGCCCGGGGTACCTCGTTGCCAGTTCGCTCACGCTTCAGTTTTCCGCGACAGCCCGATGATGGATCTCCCCGCAACAAGGGACGTCTGTGCCTTGCGGACTACTTCCGCCCGATTGACTCCGGGGAATACGACACCGCAGGCTTCCAGGTGGTCACCGCCGGTGCAATCGCGAGCCAGACTGCCGCAAAACTTCAGCAGAACGGCGCCTACGACCGCGGTTTCAAGGTGCACGGCTTAGCCGCCACCGTCGCGGAAGCGATGGCCGAATTGATCCAACAGCAGATCCGGATGGCAATGGGAGTACCTAAGGGGCAAGGGCTCAGGTACTCATGGGGTTACCTGGCGTGTCCAGACATTGCAGATCAGGTAAAGGTCCTGGACCTCCTTCCCCGTGCCAAAACGGAACTTGGCATCAGTCTGACCCCGGGGTTCCAGTTTGATCCGGACCAGACGACCGCTGCCCTCGTGGTTCATCACCCAGACGCAATCTACTTCGCAGTACTTGGCGCCGAGGCCATCAGCGACGATACCGCCGATTAGTCTGGACCATTCGGTCACGACACCGGCGGCGTTAGATAATGTTCCGTTTACATACATGATCCACCATGTGCGGGATGTTCGCCGTCATCCTCGCACTGACCTCTGCACTCCTTTGGGGTATTTCCGACTTCGTCGGCGGCCTGCTAGCCCGCCGACTATCACCAGTCTCGGTGACGGCGACCTCTCAATCCTGTGGCCTCGCTGCCACCGGAGCCGCCTGCTTCTGACTCGGCACTGACGTCCCAGAAATGCGGACGGCACTGTTTGCCATTGCAGCCGGGATCGTTAGCGCAGTTGGTCTTGGTTGCTTCTACCGTGCGCTCGCAAAAGGTCACCTTGGAACGGTGACCGCGATCTCTGCTTCAGGGGCGGTCATTCCCGTGATTGTCGGCGTGGTTGGCGGCGAAGCAATCAGCCTGATCGGTGCCATCGGGATCGTCGGTACCGTTGGAGGCGTCGTCCTCGCAACTCAGACCCCCAGTGGATCACCAGTCTCCGCAAGAGGCGCGGATCGTACGTCTCTGGCATATGCTGTCATCGCCGCTGTCTGTTTCGGAACGTACTTCTGCCTCTTCAGTGAGGCATCCCACGGGGGCGTTGCTGCCGCTTCCCTCATTGAAGGTGCCGTGTCTGTTGCTTGCCTTGGAACCGCGTGGGCTGTCCTGAATG
>Ga0214923_10002411_pt1 | contig 24970 bp, 15 predicted proteins | sample LL1510_MetaG_FD_177993 | JGI IMG/M metagenome (GOLD analysis project Ga0214923, IMG submission 177993) | Freshwater microbial communities from Lake Lanier, Atlanta, Georgia, United States - LL-1510 | ecosystem: Environmental > Aquatic > Freshwater > Lake | place: USA: Georgia | collected...
ATTATTTGACCATCTTTGGTTCTAACAATATACCAACTTCCGGTTGATTTAATTACGGTAGCATCCAACATTCTTCAAAAAATGGCTTGGCAAATGGCCTGAGTTTGAGCGCTTTTGCCCATTGTATAAAAATGTAGAACAGGAACATCTGCTTCAATAAGTTCTTTGCATTGTTTAATTGCCCATTGATTGCCGAGTTCAACAACTTCTTTATCTGTTTTGCATTTTTCAACTTCATTGGTTAATGCTTCAGGTAAATCAATATTGAAGATTTTTGGCAATCCAATTAGTTGCTTTTTAGAAGACAATGGTTTCAATCCTGGAATAATGGGTACATTTATTCCGTTATCGCGGCAGCGTTCCACAAATTGAAAATAATCTTTGTTATCAAAAAACATTTGTGTAACTAAAAATTCTGCACCTGCTTCAACTTTTCGCTTCAAATATTTCATATCTGTTTGGATGTTTGGTGCATCGCCATGTTTTTCAGGATAGCAAGCAGCTCCAATGCAGAAATTAGATTCATGAACAATGGTAAGCTCTTCATCTAAATAAATGCCCGAATTCATATTTTTAATTTGATGAATCAAATCCAACGCATTTTTGTTTCCGTCAACTTCTGGCTCAAAATACATATCGCCTTTTCTAGCGTCACCCCTCAATGCCAAAACATTGTCAATTCCCAAAAAATTTAATTCAATCAGTGCCGTTTCTGTATCATCTTTGGTAAATCCACCGCAAATTAGATGAGGAACAGCGTCAATTTTGTAATGATTTTGAATTGCCGCACAAATTGCTACCGTTCCGGGTCGTTTGCGGGTCGAAATTCGATCATAAGAACCATCTACACGCTTTTTAAGCACAAAATCCTCTCTGTGGTAAGTTACATCAATAAAAGACGGATTGAACTCAAGCAAAGGGTCAATTGCATTATAAATGCTTTGAATGCCCAATCCTTTAAGCGGAGGTAATATTTCAAATGAAAACAGGGTTGATTTTCTATTTTCTATATGTTCAATTATTTTCATTAAAATTGAATTTCTTTGGTTATGGTTTCAGATCCTCTGATAATGGTAGCGGTGGTTTTATCGCCAGCATTAAATTTGCTTAAAGCAACCATATAATCTTCAACCCCTGTAACCGTATTCTCTCCTAACTTGATAATGATATCGTTTCTCATTAAACCAGCCTTAATTGCAGGTTTGTTTTCAGAAACACCATCAATTCTCATTCCTTTTCCAGAATAAGAATAATCTGGCATTACACCCATGGCAATTTTAAATTTACTTCTGCCTGGTGTTGCATCTTTGGTTTTGGTAAATGGTAACTTTTTACACTTGTTGTTTAATTTTACAACCTGTTTAATCACCTCAATGCTGTTATACATTCCTTGGTAATTAATTTTGTATTCGTCGTCATCTGGGGTATGGTAATCTCTGTGTTGACCGCTAAAGAAATGTAGTACAGGAATTCCCTCCAAATAAAAACTTGCATGGTCACTAGGACCCATGCCACTTTCTGTGGTAGTTATTTTTAATTGTGTGGTATCTAATTTTATTTTGGGTAATGTGGTTGCCCAATCTGGGGAAGTTCCAATACCATTGATTGTTAGCATTTGTTTGGTTGAATCAATTCTACCTAACATGTCAATATTGATTACATAATTGATGCTTTTTAATGGAATTTGAGGGTTTTGGACAAAGAATTTTGAACCAATTAATCCCAATTCTTCTCCGCTAAATGCCAAAAACAAATAATTGTTTTTGCGGTATTTCCAGCCTTTTAATTTTCTCGATAGTTCAAGCAAAGTAGACACTCCACTTGCATTGTCATCTGCCCCATTATGAATACCAGTAATGCCCTTGATTTTGCTGTTGTCATATTCATTGTTACCAATATGGTCATGGTGCGCGCATACTACTACTGTTTTTTTTCGGTGGTTATTTTTAAATGCCATCACATTGTGACCCACGGCAGTAGGCGACCATAAAAAACTCTTCATGGTAACATTTCCTCTCAAAAAGTTATTTTTAGGTTTAAAATAAAAAATTGGCATTTTGGTAGGCACTATGGTACGACTTAATTGTCCGCTTGGATCTTCATCCGTCATTTTTGCGCGAAGGAAAATGATACCAACCACGCCTCTTTTTTCGGCTTCTTTCACTTTGGTGGTGATGTCTGAAACTTCTGCCAATGGCGAATTTGGGTTTTCATCAGAACCTAAATATCCAAAACGAATTACAGCCACTTTTCCAGCAACATCCAAACCAGTGTAGTCATCTCTGTTTGCTTTTTCACTTACCAATCCGTATCCTACATCTACTGTTTCTGCGGTAATACTGTCGTTGTTAGATGACAACGACAAAGGGTAATATTCTTCAAATAATTTAAATTCATTTACAAAACCATTTGAAGAATTCACTGAAAATTTACATTTTTCAGTTGCTATACGAAGTTGAATGATGCTAAATTCTTGAAAACCATCTTTCCCAAGCAATGTCAATTTGTTTTTCTTGAATTCATTTCTAATATAAGTTGCGCTGGCTAATTCTCCTGGCGAACCGGTTTGACGGCCACCCAACTGATCCGAAGCCAAAAACGATATGTCTGCTTTTAGTCTGGCTTTTTCTTTTTCCATTTCTGTATTTTGTGCAGAAACTGAAAATACACATCCAATAATGAGAAAGAATGTATTGATTTTTAACATATTAGAAAATTTCATAGAGTGTTTTTATTAAAATTATGGTTGAAAGTACAGCAAATATAACTCTTAGCCATATAACGGGCACTTTTTGTGCTGTTTTCTGTCCAAAAGATGAAAAAAATATGGCTCCAACTGCAAGTGGAATAAAAAATGGCCAAACAATGTATCCTGTTTGCGGTAGATTATAGTCATTTAGAATCAAATGAGGGACGTTTTTAGCGATCATATTTTGGATGACAGGAAACAACGACAGCATTGGAACAATGCTCAAGCTTAAAGATGTGGCCTCATGAATTGGTTTTTTTAACAAATATCCAATTAGTGGTACCATAATTATTCCTCCACCCAAACCGCTCAAAGCAACTACGGCGCCTGCCATTAGTCCTAAAATAATTTTCGACAGTGTTTTTTTGCCAATTTCATGTTGGTCGGATACTTTATTTTGCTTTCCAAACAACATATTTAAAATTGAAAGAACTAGAAATAAAAGAAAAACTTTTTGAAAATCAGATTTTACGTACCAATTTCCATTTTGAATTGCCCAATTCATTGTTGAAGCAGCAATAGCCCCTGGAATGCCAATGTATAAGCTGTTTTTGAAACTATAAATTTTCAATTTTATTTGTCTTGTAATTCCAGAAATTCCACTTAAAAAAACCAATCCAATTGAGTTTGCCAAAGTGAATTTCACAATTTCAGAATCAGGAATATATGAAAACTTTGATAACATGTATTGTATAAATGGAATAAAAATCATTCCACCACCAACGCCCAATAATCCGGCTAAAAAGCCACCCAAACATCCCCCAATTATTAAAATAATGAAATCTGAAATCATTGTTTTAATATCAATTTGATTCTTTCAGGAGCATTTAGAATTTCAATACAACGTTCAATTTCATTGTCAATTTTCAAAGAATTAGCATAATATTTTTCTTCCTTAAAACAGCGCTTAAACAGGGCCAATTTTAATTGAGTTGCAATTTGATTTTTGTTATTAGTAAGCCCGGTATTTAAAAATGTAGTTAATTTATTTTCATCTATGGTATAAAGCCCCATTTGTTGTGTCCAAAAGCTATCAGTACCTTGCTTTCTCAAATGGTTATGCCAATTTGTTTGCATTATTTTAGGACCTTTTGTCAAAATGTATTGTTCAAAATCTGTTTGAGATTTGGCAATATTTAATTGAATTTGTTCAGGATTTTTTATATAGTCGGGGTGAAATTGGATGAATTTATTGGCCCAATCGAAAATAAAGTATTCTTTTTCAAGCCAATGAATCATTTGTGTGCCTCCAAATAAAGGAAGAAATACATCAGGGTCAATTCCGCCAGCATCGTAAACAATACGACCGTTTTTCGTTTTAAAGATTTTCTTTTGTTCGTTTGATTTTACTGTTGCTTTGCCAAATTCATCTTTTTCATCGTATTGAAGTTTTTGAATACATCTGCCACTCGGGGTATAATATCGGGCAGTTGTAATTTTCATTTGTGTTCGAAAGGGAAGTGTTGAGTAATTTTGAACCAACCCTTTTCCAAAACTAGTTTGTCCAACAATAACGGCCCTGTCCATGTCTTGAAGGCTACCACTAACCACTTCAGAGGCTGAGGCCGAGTTTTTGTTAACCAATACCACCAGTGGCAAATTGGGCGCGACTGCCGGTGATGAAGTTATCCATTTTTTAGGTCCCTCATGATTTTTACCTTTCAAAGAAACCACCAATTTGTTTTCGCCAATGAACAATCCAACAATATTTACTGCTTCATTTAAAAGTCCACCGCCATTGTTGCGTAAATCTAGAACCAAGCCCTTTAAGTCATTGTTGTTTTGTAATTTTTTCAGTTCAATTTCAATTTCGTTTGAACATTGTTGACCGAATTCGTCGAGTTTGATATACCCAATATGGGAAGAAATCATACCGGCAAAAGGAACGCTTTTGGTTTTTACATTTGCACGAACAATATTTTTGGTTAAAATTTCATTTCCACGTTTAATAATAACAGTAAATTGTGATTGAGGTGCCCCTCTAAATTGTTCAAATATGAAATCCTGGTTGGCATTTTCAGTAGACCGCAAATTATTTGCTTGTCCAACTTGGGTAATGATATCGCCAATTCTGATATCGGCTTTATCAAAAGCGTAACCTTCTATGATTTCAGAAATAACGGGAAATTTATCTCTGTAAATGACCCTACAACCAACTCCACCATATTCACCTTGCCGTTCTATGAGTGCTTCCTCGGCTTGATATTCGCTGAAAAAAACGGTATACGGATCTAGGCTAGAAAGCATCGCCGAAATGGCGGTTTTTGCAAGTTTTCCTGGTGGAACTTCATCAACATATTTGTCGCCAACTTCTTTGTAAACAGCAGAAAAAATTTCGAGATTTTTAGAAAATTCAAATAAATCATTTACCAATCTTGAGCCCGAGCTTAGGAAAAAAGCTACGATACACAAAATTAGCCATTTGGGAATTTTAATTGTCATTGATTCAAAGATAATATTTGACAAGGATAACAACGATGAAAATTGAAAAATGGTTTACTTTCATAGTGGAAATTGTTTAAACTGCGCTTAATTTTGTGGTATGGATATGAATAAAACTTTCAGTTTGCAGGAAAAATTTGCAAGTTGGGTCATGGATTTGGTTGTAAAAGCGGGTGTCTCTCGAGCATCAGCTTTGACAGTTAAATTGGTTATATTGATTGTGCTTTTGGGTGTTTTGGTAGTTTTAATTGATTGGATTTCGAGAAAAGCCATACTTGCTGTTGTTAAACAATATGCAAATAATAAACACAGTAAATTTTTGGATATTCTGGTTGAAAAGAAAATATTTAAACACCTTGGTCATTTAATACCAGCTTTTTTTGCAAAAATTACTTTGCCTTTGGTTTTGCATGAGTTTCCAAATGTTCGACCTTTTGCTAATATATTGATAGAATTAACGATGGTGATAGTTGTGCTTATTTTCCTTCAAAGCACATTAAAAGCCATGAAAATTATACTTTTAGAAATCGAATCTCTGAAAGATAAACCTGTGGCTTCATTTGTGCAATTATTAGGCATAGTTCTCAATGTTTTGGGGATATTAATCATTATTTCAATTGTATCTGGCAAGCCACTTTGGGCTTTATTTACTGCTGTGGGAGCAATGTCGGCTGTTTTGGCATTGGCATTTAAGAATATTTTAATGGGTTTTGCAGCTTCCATTCAAATTTCAAGTAATGATTTATTAAGAAATGGTGATTGGATTGAATTTTCAAAATATGGAGCAGATGGCTTGGTAACAGATATCAATTTATCGACAGTTAAAATTAAAAATTGGGATAATACCAACACCACTATTCCTACTACAGCATTTACTTCAGAGTCATTTAAAAATTGGAGGGGGATGGAAGAATCTGGAGGAAGACGAATTAAAAGAGCAGTATTTATTAAAATTTCGAGTATCAGTTTTTGTAATGAAAAAATGCTTGAAAAATTTCGAAAGATCAACTTAATTACTTCTTACATTGATGAAAAACTACCAGAGATTAAAGAGCACAATAAGAAGCTTGAAGTTGATAAAAGTATTAAAGAAAATCACAGGAATTTTACCAATTTGGGATTGTTTCGGGTGTATTTGAATTTATATCTTGAGTCATTAAACAAAGTGAACAAGGAAATGGCGCACGTTGTTCGCCAATTGGCTCCAACAGATAAAGGGTTGCCTATTGAAATTTATTGTTTCACATACGACAAACAATGGGCAAACTTTGAAGATGTTCAGGCCGATATTTTCGACCATGTTTTTTCTGCAGTTCGCGATTTTGAATTAGAAATTTTTGAAAGTCCGAGCAGTGAATTTACTGGGGTTCTTGACGGTGAAATTGATTTGGTAAACGATTAGAGTTGTATTCATAACAATACAATTTCAACCAAAATTTCAACTTTTCAAATACTTCACGTCTTTTTTCATAAATTTGTTTATTGAAAATTATGAATAATCTCAAGAATTATATTATTGCTGGTTTTGTATTTGTTGCTAGTTTTCCGGTTTCTGGTCAACTATCAGGAAATTACACAATTGGTGGAACAACTTCAAGTACGAATTACACTACTTGGGCTGATTTTGCAACAGCATTTAACAATAATGGGGTAAGCGGTGCTGTGAATGTTACAGTTATGTCGAATTTAAGCATTACATCAACAATTCAACTTACGCAAAATTCAACCAATCCTACAACTTCAACAAATACCTTAACCATTAATGGAAATTCAAAAACCTTGAGTGGTTCTCCAACCTATGAAATGATTTGGTTGAATGGTGTTGATTATGTACAAATTAAAAGTTTGTATTTATTGCATTCAGGCACAAATCCGATGGTTCAAGGTATTCGATTTTCAGGAGCGGCAAATGATAATGTAGTTGATGGTTGTACTGTTGATTTCTCTGGCATGAGTAGTTCAACCGTTCCCACCGGTGCTTACATTTCTTTTGCTTCAAGCAATTCGGCCATCAAAACTATTTCAACTACGCACAATGGAATGAGAAATACAATTAAGAATTGTACTTTTAAAACAAGTTCATCCAATGCACCGGGTCCTGCCTATGCAATTATTGATCAACAAGGGTCTAGTTTTTATAGTTCAGTTGCTACAAATAACTCATTCGTTGGGAATAATATAAAAAACTTTTACCGCAGTGCATTTTATATTAATTATATTAATGGTGATCAATTTATTAGCAATGATATTTCTCGTGAAACCGCTACAAATAAATCAGGTGTCGATAGTATGATGATAGTTTTTTATTTTCATGAGGGATATTCTACAAACAGAAGCAATTATATAGGCAAAAATACCATTCATGATTTGCCATTTAAGGGAGCTTCTCCAAGTTATTCTGGAAATTATTTGGCAGGATTAACAGCCATTGAAATTGTCAATGCCTATGGCACGGCTAATTATCCATTGACAATTGAATTGAATAAGTTTGTATCTCTTTCATTTGCTAGCTATTTTAATGGAATTACCATCGAAAACTCTGAATTGATTTCAATCAAACAAAATGAATTTTCTAATATTAATGGTATAACTGGTACTTCAACAGTGGTTTATGCCACCAATTGTTCAGATATTAACGCCATTGCAAACACACTGAGAAATTGTGATTTTGGTTCATTCAATTCGGGAAGTTTGGTAGCGTATTATTTTATATCAGTGGGCAATAAAACCAATAGCGTAAATATCTTAGAATCAAATGTTATTGATTCCATTTCGGCTTCAACGGAAATATACGGCTTTGCTGCTTTATATGACGGAAGTTGGATGATAAATAGGAATTTAATTACCTCGAATAATGTAATTTCACAAACGAGTTCATTTTATGGTACGTTTTTGTATTATCTGGTCAATCTTTCTTTTAATTCGAACTTGGTAGCAAATAACAATTCAAATGCTGATAATTATTCATTTTATGACATAAATTATTATACCGGTAATAATTTAGAAATTCGTCAAAATACAATTTATACCCGGGAAAACAAATCAAGTATTAACTCTTATGGCATGTATGCAGAAGATGAATCTTCAATAACATGTGTAGGGAACATTGTAGATATGAAAGGAGCCGGAAATGGTACACCTGCATTTTTGTATTCTTCTACTGCTATTAAATTATGCAACAATAATTCATTCAATGTTAGTTTCGGTGGCAGCGAATCTTGGTATTTGGGAGCCAACAGTTTTTCGAATTTTAGCGGTTGGAAATCAAGTAGCGATGTGGGTCCTGGAGAGAGCTTTTTAAATCCTGTATTTGTGGATGTTGCTAAAAATAATTTTCGTTCTAATTGTTTTGAAACACAAAATAATGTTCCTTATGTAAAAGGAAATGATTATGATGTGCTTGCAAGAATGAGAAATATCATGAATAGCGATAGGGGAGCTATGGAGAATGTAATGGATTTGAAATTGGTATCCTCTGATTTAAACGTTGCCGGTAAAATTTGCGCAGGTGCTTCGAGATCTTTTTCAATTTATGTAAAGAATAATTTTGTTGATACAGCCTATAATTTTTATGTTGCTTACTCTGTAAATGGTAAAGTTACACGACAAAAAGTAACTCAAAAAATATTGCCAAACGATTCTCAAAAAATTACGTTTACAGTGCCTATGATTTTTGTTTATTCAGGTAAAAATGACATAAAGGTTTACCTCGATCTTGGAGATGATAATCCATTAAATGATACATTGAAGTATACCGCTTCAATTACTACCTCTCCCGGTGGATTAGGTATGTTTGCTTCTTCTAAAGTAACAAGTCCAAATACAGCAATCTATCAATACGGAAGTAGTTTTGACATTACAATTGCGGGTACGCCAATTTATTATGATTTAAAAGCACCCAGGTTGTATTCGAATTCTTCATACGGCTCAACATCCCCCAAGAATTGGTATGCAAGTGTTCAAGCTCAAACCAAAGGTGGGAGAACAATTTCAGGAGCTACATTAACTGCGCCTACAGGTTCTATAGATTTGGAAGTTAAGTTTACCACTACCGATTCAACATTAGAAGATAGTTTTATCTATGTAAAGGTGAATGTAATAGATGTAAATACAGGTTGTGATACTACTTACAAACGATTGGTTTATATTTCACCATCACCGAGATTTAATTTTACTTATGCTTCTAAAATTTGTTCAGGTGATACGGTTAATTTTAAAAACAATTCATCATTAAAATCAGGTTATTTGAATTATACCTGGAATTTTGGAACTGGAAATGCTGCAGATACGGTTAATAGCGTTGAACCATCGTTTAGATTTTTAACTGGAGGGACATTTAATGTTTCATTCAAAGCGGTTTCATCTCCCTATTATTTTGTGTTTACGAAATCGTATAGTGTTGTTGTAACTACCCGACCTACTGCGTCTTTCACCAAAGAAAATGCCTGTATTGGTAATGATTTGAAAATAACCAACAATACAACTCCGAGTAATTCAACAATGAGTTGGGATTTTGGTGATGGTAATGGTTCGGTAGTAAATAACAAATCTTCATTTGTGATTCAGTACCTAAAAGCTGCCACATATTCAGTTAAACTCACAGCGAATAATGGTGGTTGCATTTCTTCAAGTACGCTTAAAATTATTGTTTTTGACAAACCTATTCCGGATTTTACTAAACAATCAGGAAATTGCGATTATGAAAAAATAGTGTTTTTAAATAACACAACTGCCGGTGGGAGTAATTTTGGTAGCACTTGGAACTTTGACGACAATGGCAAAACAAGCGTAGATAAAAATCCATCTCATACTTTTTCTGCTGCAGGAACGAAAAATATCAAATTGGTTGTTTTGTCAGAATTTGGATGTAAAGATTCTATTACCAAGAAAATTGGTATCAAAGAATCACCTAAAGTGAGTTTTACAAATACCCAGTTTTGTGCTATCAGTAAAACAGATTTTTCCAATACCACACCTCCTGTTAACGGTACTGCTGCAAATATACTTTGGGATTTCTCAGATGGAAATACCAGTACTTCAGACAAAGTGAGTTATAAATGGCCAACTACAGGAAAAAGGACAATTTCATTAACCGTTACATTAGATAATGGTTGTGTTGTTAAATTGTCAAAAGATATTGAAGTGCTTGATGAGCCAACCCCCAATTTTGTTTTTCAAGACAAATGTTCAAATGATACTGTTTTTTTAGATAATCGATCATCTGGCCTCGGGAAATTAGAATATGAATGGGATTTTGGTGATAATGATTCTTCGAAATTGGAACGACCAATTCACATATATAATGTCCTTCAAAATAAAACATTTAATATTACTCTTTATGCCAAAATTATTGGAGGTTGTAGTGCAACCCTTGTGAAGCAAATTAACATTTATGAATTGCCGAGGACATGCGATTTTAACTTTACACCTGATTATGCTTCTTCTTTTTATGGGGCTAAATTGGAGCCAATGGACAATAACTTGAGCATCGGTGGCCAAAACAATATTGATTACAGTTGGAACATAGTTGGATTAGGCAATCAATCGTCGAAAGATGTAAATGCAGCTGTTTATTTTAGTCTATCTGGCGATGGTTCATATGCGGCTTCGATGAATGCAAAAACGCGCGACGGTGGCTGTATTTGTTTTAAATCGAAACAAATAGTAATGGATAGGGCCTCGATTAATCAATCTAATCTTTATGGGGTTTCAATTTATCCCAATCCTACTGTTTCAAGTTTGAATATTTCTGTTCCAAATGGATTGGAAATTCAAAAAGTAAAGTTGGTGAATTCCATTGGAGCACTTATAAATTTGGTTGAATTAAATAATTTGAATAATGTGCACCAATTTGATGTATCTCAAATTTCTAGTGGTATGTATGTAATTTCTTATGAAATTTATGGTAAACAATTTACAAGCCAGGTTTTTGTGGGAAATAGCAGAAAATAAATTATGTCAAAACAATATTTTGACATCGCATTTTACGAGTTCTTTTTGGAATTGTCTTTGAATAACCAAAAATATTGGTTTGATGAAAATAGAAAAAGATATGAAAGCGATGTAAAGCAACCCTTCCTTGATTTTATTTCTGATTTATTGTTAAGAATGTCAGAATTTGATATCGGATATCAAGAATTAACCGCCAAGGATTGTTTGTTTAGAATTAACAAAGACATTCGATTTTCTAAAGATAAATCGCCTTATAAATTGCATTGCTCTGCTTCATTGCATATTGGTGGCCGAAAAAAGATGTGGCCTGGTGGTATTTACATTGAATTGGGGGCTGAAAGTTGTGGTATTTATTCAGGTGTTTATATGCCTGAAAAAGAAGACCTGATGAAGTTTAGAATGAATATTGCAAAAAATCTACAAGATTTTGACAAGGCCATTCAAGAACCAAATTTCATTAAATATTTTGGGGAAGTTTTGGGTAGTAAAAATAAAATTATCGATGCTACTTTGAAAGAAGCAGCAGCCAAACAACCATTGATTTTTAATAAACAATTTTATGTAGCCCATGATTTTGAGCCGGAAAAATCCTTCGAATCAGGTTTCATTGAATATATCATTGATGTTTGGAGATCAGCCGCTGCCTTTAACGATGTTCTTGCTGATTCGAAATAATTGAACTTTTTTATGATTTATCGGATTTTTAATATTTTTACATTTCAATGACAATATTTTGGTAATATATTTTTTCATTAAATACTAAAAAATTTTATAGTGTATGTTTCTTTGTTTGAATATATTTTCATGTGATGTTGAGTTAAATCTCAATAATTATTATTAAAAATTTTAGTATAGTTATTATAAAATATATTAAATGGTTGTTTTTGCTTCCATTTCGATTTTTTTAGTTCTTCCATGGAATTAAAAAAATACATAGCATATTTTTTACGTTTAAAAAATATGCAGTTTCACTTAGGGAATTTATTAGTGCGTTTTTTGTGTAGTTATCCTTTATTTGTGGATTATTGCAATGTTAAACTAAGTATAAACCTACAATATGAAAATTATAAAATTACTAAATTCTTTAAAACTAACGGCAATTTTATATTGCTTGTTAGCCTGGGTCAACCCATCGGAGGCCCAGATTTGTTCTGCAACAAATAGTTATGTCTGCCCCACGGGTGGGTATTTCACGGGTGTGTCGTTTAAAAACTCTGCAGGTACAACTTTTGGTGTAACCGGTATGAACTGTTCAAGTTTGGGGGGTAATGGATCAAATAACAATTTGATGACCTCAGGGGCTGTAATGGATTTGATACCAGGAGAAAAAATATCAATGACAATCGACAATAACGCAACATACAGTGATTATTGTGGAGTTTGGATTGATATGAATGGTGATAATACATTTGATGCATCGGAGTGTATTTCAACTAGCGCGGCGCCATTTGGTTCAATTGCTGCAAACAGCTCGGTAACAAAAACATTAACGTTGCCATGTGTTGCTGTAAAAGGAGGTAAGGTTATCATGCGTGTAAGATGTTCTTATTACACATTTACTCCTTCCCAAGGTTGCGGTACGATTGCAACTTATGGTAATATATTGGATTTTGAGGTAAATATCAAACCGGTGAGTCCTCCAGTTGCAGATTTTACAATACCAACAGGACCAAACTTTGTAAAAACTCCAATTAACTTTAACTCAACAACTACAAGCAGTGCTTATAATCAAGTTTGGACATTTACCGGAGGCAATACCATTGTTGGATCAGGTACCAAAGGAAAAGCAAGTTGGAATGCAACAGGTTATTATAATGTTAAATTAAGACAAGATTATTGCGGATTGGCAGATTCTGTTACCAAATCGGTAAAAATTGAGAATCCTACAGCAGCACCGGTTGCCGATTTCATTGCCGCATCTAACCAGGTAGAGGTTTTTTATAGCACACAATTGTCAGACCTTTCAACAAATGGTCCAACGGCATGGAATTGGGAAGTAATATCTCCAGATGGTTTAACAAAAAATTTATATTATACCCAAAATCCAACGGTCCAATTTACCCAGGAGGGATGGTGGGATGTCTGTTTGTCTTCATCTAACGGAATTGGTCCAAGCACTAAAGTTTGTAAATCAAGATATGTAGAATGTATTCCTCCGGGAGAATTTTACATGGGTCCAAGCAAAATTGCAACGAACCAAGGAGGTATCATTTACGACAACGGTGGTAAAGATGCAAACTATGGTAACAATAGAAAAACATCAATTGATTACTTTAAAATTTTCCCATGTGGAGCGAAAGAGATTCGTTTCAACTTCAGACAGTTGAAATTAGCAGTAGGGGATGGTGGAGATAGATTAAAGATATATGATGGTCAAGATGAGAGTGGGAAAGAGTTATCACCAGCAGGTGGAATTACAGGTGTAAACCAATCATTTTTCAGAACGCAAGTATTTAAAGCATATAGTGGTGCAATGTACATGACATTCGAGTCAAACAGCAGTGCAGCAGATAGCGGATTTATCGGAGTATGGGATTCTGAGTTGTTGCCGGTAACAAATCCAAAATCAGGATTTACAACAGATTACACCACAGTGGGAGTAGGAACAGCAGTAACATATAACAGCGCAGTAACCAAAGCACAAGGAAATGTATCATACGATTGGGCGATAGATGGCAATGACAACATGGGTAACCTGTCGTCGTTTACAAATACGTTCAATACAGATGGAACGTACCAAGTATGTTTGATAGCAAGTGTATGTAATGGAACAGATACATTCTGTAAAAACATTACAGCAGTAACACCAAGTACTCCAGTATTTATAGATTTTGTTGCCAGCAACCAACGTCCAAAAACAGGAGAAACAGTAACATTTTCAACCAAAACAGATTTGGCATCAACCTTTGATTGGAGCATTTATCCATCAACTTATAGTTATGTAGGTGGAACCAACTCAAGTTCAAGAAATCCTAAAATTGTATTTACCGCAGGTGGAGCTTACACGTTTACGTTAAGGGCATGGAATGCAGCAGGTACAAGAGTGTTGACAGAGTCGAAAGTAAATAAGACAAAATATGTAATTGCAGTAAAATATTGCACACCAACCACAGATATGTTGTCGTCAGACGTAGCGATATCAAAGGTAGAATTGTTGCAAGATTCAGTGAGTTTGTTAGAGAATACATCACCAGTAGGTATGGAGTCATTCCACGATTACAGCGGAGACTTCAATAACAACTTGTCGTTTGGATCGTATTATTCAGTAATATTAACAAGAAGAACAAATTCAAACCAGGCTAACTTCAAGGCATGGATCGACTATAATATTGACGGAGTATTTAGTGACAATGAATTGATATTAAATTCAGGTTCAATATCAGGAACAAAAGCAAATGCAAAGTTCAGGGTACCAGATTTGAAAGATTGTTTTGAAGGTGTAACCAAAATGCGTGTAGCGGTATCTTATGGATCATTTAGCAATACAGCATGTGGAGTAAACATCGTAGGTGAATTTGAAGACTACGGAATTACCTTGAAGAACGACGGTCGTCCACCAATAATCACATTGATTGGCGATGCGGTAATCAGGATAGAGAAATCAAGTACAGGTGGATGTTGGACAGAAGTTGCAAAACAAACCTACAAAGCAATTGACCCAACAGAAGGAGACTTGACGGGTAGTGTTGTAGTAACAACAGACTTAGATTGCACAATACCAGGAACGTATTATGCAGCATTTAATTGCACAGATGCAGCGGGAAATACGGCAGCAGAAGTAACAAGAAAGATCATCGTAGTGTTGGATAAAACAGCGCCAGCGTTGAGTTTGTTAGGCAATGACACATTCTTAATTGAGCAATGCGATGTAGTAACAGTTCCGGGTGCAGTAGCAACAGATTTGACGGATGGTAACTTAACATCAAACATTATTGTAAGCGGAAATGTAGACAATTCAACAGTTGGGGACTATAAAGTAACCTACAGTGTATCCGATGCCCAAGGCAATTTGGCAACAAAAGTGAGATTGGTAAAGGTAGTAGATACAAAACGTCCGGGTATTTATAGCCGTGGTAAACGTGTTGTGAATAATGCCATCGTTCCAATTCAAATAGGGTCATTGTTTGTGGATGATGTAACATCATTTGATACATGCAACGGATCAACATCTGTAAACAAAGTACCAGGCTACAACAACATGGTAAACACATTGGTAAGAGCAACGTACCCAATGACATATTACTCAACAGATATCCATGGTAATAAAGCAGTAGAAGATGGATTTACAATCAACTACAAAGTAGACGATTACATTGCACCAGAAATCACTTTGAATACATCAGATACAGTTGTTCATGATGTAAACAATTACTACAGTTCACAACCTGTGAGTGTTCGTGATAATTTCTATGCAAGTAATAAAATTAGCGTAGAGAAAAAAGGGAAAGTAAATCCATTCGTATTGGGCTTATATGTAGAGCAATTTACAGCAACAGACGAAAGTGGAAATACAGTGATTAAAAACAGATATGTAAAAGTGGTAGATAGAATAGCACCATCAATTATCACGACAGCAGTGAATGTATGTGCAGGCACACCATTTTGGGCAATGAGTGAGTTGACAGTAGAAGATAACTATTATAGCAATGATGAGTTGTTCCCACTTGTAAAAATCCATAGCCACAATGTAAACATATGGAAAGCGGGTGTGTACTACATCAACTATGAGGTAACAGATCCAAGTGGTAACAAATCACAAATCATGATGCGACCTATTTATGTGAAATACCCACCTAATTGTATCAATAGCTTTACTTCTTTGAATGATATTACTTTAGATAAACAAGTAGTAATATCACCAAACCCAACAGAGGGCAAAGTGAAATTTGAATATGCGATGAATAATTCAGAGCCAGTACAAATTGAAATCATGAATATGTTAGGAAGCAAAATAGCAAAATTACAAGCAGCAGGCGGATTTGGTACTGAGTCATTTGACTTTAGCAACTATGCCAGCGGCACATACTTGGTAAGAGTAACAAACAAAGGACAATCGTTTACTGAGAAAATTGTTGTTTCTCACTAATAATTAGCTTTACAATTGATTATATTGAAAAGAGGGACAAATTGTCCCTCTTTTTGTTTAAACTGGTTTATAGATTAACCTATATTTCATTCTGATATGTTTGATTATTGAATTTCTAAAAAAACCGAAATTCTTGCCCCAGTAGTTTGTTTTCACTATACTTTAATTAGCTCAAATTCTGCATACGAATTAAAATCAGACCAAATTGTTGCGTTAAGTTTTGGAAATCTTAAAAATGAAGAATAAATAAATTTTTCAGATTTAGGTTTAATTCTGTTTTGAATTTATATCTTTGAGAATATGAAAAAAAATATTAAAACGTTCCTAATTGCGAGTTTTTCCATAGTTTTGGTATCATCAACTTGTTTCATTTCATCTTGTACCAAAGATGTAATAACGCCAGCAGTAAATACCAATGGCCAATATTTGAATTCAAACAAAGGTTCTATGTGGGATTATACCATAGATAGCGCTGGCAACACTTCAAAGGTTGAGGTAACAGATTCAATAGTGATGGCTTTTGGAAAAAGATTTACTAATTTTCACAATACGTATCCTTCAGGAACTGTTTACCGAAATTTTTATACATACCAAGATGGTCAGTATTCAATGATGATTACAAGTGCTGCAGGTACTCAGCAGGAACTGATTTATTTAAAGGACAATGTGAAAGTAGGTGACAAATGGAACAATACGGTTACCCCAGTTTCTACACCGTTGTTATATGAATACGAAGTAACTGGAATTGGTCTTAACAAAATGGTCAATACCCTAACATTTTCAGAGGTTGTAAAGGTTCATTGTACTATATCATCTATCAATTATCAATCTGATGCCTTTTATGCTCCTAAAGTTGGGTTAATCCAATTAGAGGAAGACTATACATCTGCCAAATATTCAACAAAATTGAAGACTTATTTGTTAAAGTAAATTAATCATGTCTCATACATTGGTTAATTGTCCTCATTGCCATGAGGAATTTGACGTTCAAGGAATACTCACGCAACAACTTGAATCGGATATAAAAATAAAGTACGAGCAACAAAGTAAAGCTGACCGCAAAAAAGTGGAAGAGGCGGCCGGGTTATTGGCAAAAGCTAAGGAAGAATTTGAACTTGCGAAGAAACGTGAAAATGAATTGTTTCAAGATCGACTAACCAAACAATTGGCTGCTGATAGGAAAAACTTAGAAGCCGAACTTAAAACCAAGTTGCTCGATGAAAATGCAGAGGTTTTGAAATCGATGCAGGAAGAACTCAACGAAAAATCGCAGCAATTAAAGGAATTAAATAGGGCAAAAGCCGATATAGAGAAATTAAAGCGCGAAAAGGATGAAATGAAGGAAACCCTAGAAGCGGAGTCTCAAACGCGCTTAAACGAGATAATATCCCTCGAAAAAGAGAAAATAAAACGCGCAGAAGAAGAACGCAATGAAATGAAAATGCGCGAACTTATGAAACAGCTCGAAGATCAGAAGAAATTAACTTCTGAAATGAGACGAAAACAAGAGCAGGGGTCGATGCAAATGCAAGGTGAAATATTAGAACTAGCAATTGAAGAATGGCTTACCACAGAATTTCCATTAGACACCATTGAAGAAATTAAAAAAGGTGCAAGGGGAGGCGATTGTATTCAAGTTGTAAATACCAGAGATGTTCTCAATTGTGGTAGAATTTATTATGAAAGCAAACGCACCAAAGAATTTCAAGCGAATTGGATTGAGAAATTCAAGAACGACATGCGAGAAAAAGGTGTCGATATTGGTGTAATTGTTACCGAAGCAATGCCTGTTGGAATGGATAGAATGGGTCAAATGAACGGAATATGGATCTGTAAATTTGAAGACTTTAAAAGTTTAGCAGCCATTTTGAGGGAATCTTTAATTCGTGTGAGCTTGGCATTGGTTTCTCAAGAAAATAAAGGCGATAAAATGACCATGCTTTACGATTTCTTAACCGGAAGTGAATTTAGAATGCGCATTGAAGCCATAGTTGAAGGTTTTACCCAAATGAAGGCCGGCTTGGAAACAGAAAAACGCGCCATGCAAAGAATTTGGAAAGAAAGAGAAAAGCAAATTGAAAAGGTGGTTATCAATACCATTGAAATGTATGGATCGGTCAAAGGGATTGCCGGAAGCGCCATTCAATCTGTTGCCGCTTTGGAACTCCCCACCGAAGAAGAAATTGACGAAATAGAATTCTAAACGTTTGCGGCCCCTACAGGAATCGAACCTGTATTTTAAGTTCCGGAGACTCATGTAGTATCCATTCTACGAAGGGGCCAAATAGATTATTTCTGCAAAGATAAGGTGCAATTGACTATTAAATTATTCGGCAAATAAATTGCCTTTCGAATCTAACCAGGCATTCTTTTCGTTGTATGGCACCAACCAATATCCGCTGAAATCTTCATAGCTTATTCCTTCAAAAACAGGATCAATGATGTATTTGTTGGTCAATCCGTTGTAAACCCCCCAAGTTGATTCTTCAGGGTTTCCTTGAACTGGAATTCTAACAATAAATTGATTGGGAACATCTGTAAAATAGATATCTAAAAATTTGAAATCTAACATTACATTTCCTTTTTCATTAATCAATCCCCATAATCCTTTCTTTTGGGCAATGATAAATCCTTCTTTTTCTGCAGTAGCAACTGCTTCAAAGTCTTTGTAAATATTGCCTTTTTCGTTGGTTACATTCACCAAAGATTCATCCATGGTGTAAATATTCCAAACCCCTTTATTTAATCCACCTAGCCAATGATCTGTTAATATAGATATTTCATCTACAGAGTTGGTAGACATTGTTTTAGATTTTGGATTAAACCATTTCAATTGTTTCTTTTCTTTGGCAATAAATAATTTTTGCGCTTGAATGTTGATGTTTGGAATTGGATTTTTATTTATTGTTTTCCCTGCGGTATCGTAAAGCGTAAATCCAGTTTTTTGTTTTACAGCGTAGCCCGTGAAAAAGTCGTTTACAGTATACCAAACATCATCGTGAATTGGAGGGATAATTTCCTTGAATTCTGCCCTCAAATTTTCTGGGGTCAAAGGAAAATTAAATTGTGCAGAAAGTTCATTCAATTGCTTTGCATTTACATTCAATTGATGAATGAAGCCTCTGAAAGGTTTTGACAAAATGCCAATTTTCTTTTTGCCATCAACAATTTTGGTGATTTTACAGAAGCCATTTTCAAGATCTTGGATATTGTCGTATTCCTTTGAAACCACATCGCCAAAGCGGTTAATATAAAACCATTTGGAATCTATAGATTCAATCAAAGCCACCCCATTTTTGAAACTATAGGCCTGTTTGTATTTGTAATCAATTGCAACTTGTCCATTTGCCTCAATATATCCCCACAAATTATTTAAACAAACTGGAATTAATAACTTAGGTAGTTCAATGATATCGGCATTTACCGTTAAAGATAAATTTGAATTCAATATCCCACTATACTGAAGCGGTGTAATGAGCTTTCCTGCAATATTGATAAAGCCCCAGAATTTGCCATTGAAAACAGCACCAATGCCCAGCGATGTGTCGAAATACAGTCGTTGGAATTTGCATGGTAAAACTTCATTTCCCAAAGAATTGATAATACCATAGCGTTCTGCTTTCAGAACAAATGCCATATTGCGGGAAAATTGAATAATTTCGTCGTAACTATTCTTATTTACCCTACTTCCATCTTTTTCGATATAGTAAAATTCAGGTGTTGCAAACTCATCTAACTTCATTACCAATGCACAACCCGGCATCAACATCGATCCATTGTTATACCACTTTTTGTGATACTTAGATGCATATGGATAAGCAAAGTCGTATGAACTGTCTGTCCAAGTTTCAGAACTTGCCGAATCTACAAACACATATTTCAAGTCTTTGGTTAAATATGGCACCGGAATCACATTCAAATACCGCAATAAATACTCAACCTGGTCTTTGTGTTTGGCTTTTGGATATTTAGAAAGATAGTAATTGTATTGCGCCTCGTTGTTTACAGATTTGGCTTCCAAGTAGGCAATGCCCTCTGCATGGTTCAGCGCACTGTCTTTTTGAGGTGCCCTTGGATATTCTTTTGCAAATAGCAAAAATCCATTTTCAGTATTCGTTTTAAGGGTATTGATATAGGCCAAATTGTACAATGAATCTTCCAGAATTTTGAAAAAATTCAATTGGTGTATTTGGAAATTCAACTGCGTTTCAGATTCAATATTGCTCCAATACGCCTTCAAATAATTTTTGTAAGTAGCAATAGAATTGGTTTGAATTACACTGTGAAAATTCAATGTGTCTTGTGTCAATTCTAGGTGAAAAATACAATTCGTTAACAATGTATTACTCTTTGGTGAAAACGATTGCGTTTTTGAAACCCCCGACTTTTTCAAAATTGAATCTCTGATTTGAAAGAAATTTAACTTCGTTCTGAAAAGTCGCATGTATTGATGATTGATCTCTTTTTGATTCAATCTACTTCCGTTGCTTGCAATTTTATCTGGATTCGTACTGCGGTTGCTCAAAAAAGCTTTTTCGACTTGTTGCGCAAATAAACTGTCGAAATTGTTCAGCGTAAGGTGATATCTTTTTGCAATTTGCTTCGCTTTGCCATCATTTTGGAATTGTTGAATGGCAACCGACAACGCTTTGTCTGAAATAATAAACGCCGAATCAAACTTATTTTCGCTTAAATAAATTCGGGTTAAATCATACCACAAAATACATTCAGCAGAATCTTTTTTCGATTTTAATAAAAAAATTGATTTCTTAGCTTCGCTAAATTTTTTACTTTCAAGCAGTTGGTGGGTTTTGTAAAGTTTGTTGAAAAGAGGTAAAAATGGATTTCCTACAACCGTAGCCACATAAAATAAAAAGAAAAAAATAGATAGGCGCTTTGAAATCACAGTACAAATTTATTAATAAATTTGTGAAATGGAATACAGAAGATTAGGTAAATCAGGTTTGCCAATAAGTGAGCTCAGTTTTGGCTCTTGGATCACGTTCGGAAATCAAATCGGCGACGATATGAGCGAGACGTTGATGGACATTGCCTATGACGCTGGTGTCAACTTTTTCGACAATGCCGAGGTGTATGCCGCCGGTGAAAGCGAAAAGGTAATGGGGCGCATTTTACACAAGAAAAATTGGTCGCGCGATAGCTATATCCTTTCAAGTAAAGTTTATTTCGGTGCAGGTGCAAAAGTCCCTACACAAAGAGGACTTCACCGAAAGCACATTTTTGAAGCTTGTGAACAAGCCCTCAAAAGATTGAAAGTAGATTATTTGGATTTGTATTTCTGCCACCGTCCCGACAAACAAACCCCCATTGAAGAAACCGTTTGGAGCATGCACCAACTCATCATGCAGTGTAAAATTTTGTATTGGGGAACCAGCGAATGGAGTGCACAAGAAATTATGGAAGCCCACATGGTTGCACAACGTTACAATTTAATTGGTCCTACCATGGAACAACCGCAATACAATATGCTTCACCGCGAAAAAATTGAAGTTGAATACAGTCAAATTTACAAAACTGTTGGCTTGGGAACCACAATTTGGAGCCCACTTGCAAGTGGTTATTTAACTGGTAAATACATTGATGCCCCTAAAAAAGACGTGCGTTTGAAGCGCGAAGAATTGGGTTGGTTGGCCGAGCGTTTGTTTACAGAACAAAACGAAAGCAGGGTTAAAAAATTAATGACGTTTGCGGCAGACCATGGATTTTCATTGCCTCAATTGGGAATTGCATGGTGTTTGAAAAATGAAAATGTAAGCACTGTAATTTTGGGCGCTACAAAAGCTTCTCAATTGAAAGAAACTTTAAAAAGTAGGGAATTGGTTCAAAAACTGACGCCAGAAATCATGAACGACATTGAACTTATTTTAAACAATAAACCCGTTCACCCTCAATTTTAAAATTCAATTATTCTTTCACTTATATTTGTGAATGATGAATCGTAAGGCATTTGTTTCCAATTCTTTGTTAGGATTAACTGGGTCTTTGATTTTGGGGGATTTGAACGCGTCGAATGTCCCTCAAAATGAAGAAATGAAATTTACTTTGGAAGATATAAAATCTGGGAACAAACTGCCTGATAATGAAACTTACTGGAAAAAAGTTGCCACTTTTTTTCAGAGGCCTGTTGGATTTACCCAACTCGAGCATGGTTATTTTTCACACCAACCTCAAACCACGTTGAACTTTCATCAACTGGCCGAGAGAAATATCAATACCCAAACTTCGGAGTTTATGCGCACCATTCAATTCGATGAAATTGAAAAAAGCCGCAAAGCCTTGGCTGCTTTTCTAGACGTTGACTCAGAAGAATTGGCAATTACGCGCAATACAACCGAAAGTTTGAACATTGTTATTATGGGTTTGAATTGGAAACCCGGCGATGAGGTTGTAATTGGCAATCAAGATTATGGAAGCATGGTTGAAGCGTTTCAACAAGCAGCGGCAAGGTTTGGCATTGTAATTAAAGTTGCCAATGTGCCGTTGTTGCCAAAAACTGTAGCCGAAGTAACCGACGCTTATACCTCTTTGTTTACGAACAAAACCAAACTTGTTCATTTAACGCATACCATCAATCTAACAGGGCAGGTTATTGATACAAATTCAATTGCCAAAGTAGCCCGAGCAAAAGGAATTTTGGTGGCGGTTGATGCAGCACATAGCACGGCACATGTAATCGATAAAATTGGCAGTTTAGACGCTGATTTTATTGGGGGAAGTTTGCACAAATGGTTGTGCACACCAATAGGTTTGGGCTATTTGGTAATGAAAAAGCAACACATTGAAATTGTTTGGCCTTTGATGGGCGATGTGGCTGTTGCAAAAAACAACATTCGCAAGTTTGAACATCAGGGAACGCGTCCTATTCACACCATTCAATCAATCATTCCGGCCATAGAGTTTCACAATGCAATTGGCTTTGAAGCAAAATTGGCAAGGTTGCAATACCTAAAATACGCTTGGTTAAAACAAGTAGATGGAAAAAACGGACTACGCTGTATTTCTCCCTGGAATAGTAAAACCCAGGGCGGTGCCATTGCCACTATTCAGAAAGAAAATTTTTCTCCCAATCAATTGTCGGCCAAACTCATGGATGATTATAAAATTTTCACCGTTGCCATTGACCATCCCATTGTGAAAGGGATAAGGGTAACCCCGCATTTGAGTAATAAAATTGAAGATATTTTTTATTTCGCTGAATCGTTGCTGAAATTTTAATGGTGTACAATATTATTGCCGTGCGTTATAATTGGGTTTAACCCTCATCCCTCAAAAAAAATTGCAATAAAATCGCCATTTCGTTGCATTTGATTTGATAATTCTTCAATTCTTTGCAAATACAAACTAAATTTGAAAACTATGTCAGCCGATAGAGAAGAAATTTTAAGCAGAATTGATGCCAAATACCATGCAATTGATCAAAATCCAGATGTTCATTTGGAGGGATTGTCGTGGTCTAATCCAATTACTTATTGGGATTATATATTGCCGGAGGCTTTGTTGGGATTGCAAATTCAGAGAACCGATCAACCCGATGAAATGGTATTTATTATGTATCACCAAATCAATGAGTTGTTGTTTAAAATGATTTTGTGGGAAATCAATCAAGTGAGCAATGCCGAAAAGGTTGAAGCTGCCTTCTTTACCGAAAAATTGCGCAGAATTAGCCGTTACTTCGATATGCTTTCTTCTTCTTTTTCAATTATGGGGGACGGTATGGAGCGCGAGCAGTATATGAAGTTTAGAAATACGTTGACGCCTGCCAGCGGATTTCAAAGTGAACAATACCGTTTGATTGAAATTGCATCTACGGAATTAATCAATTTGATAGATTTCAGATTTAGGGCAACCATTGACAGAAATACACCTTATGAGCATGCCTACGAGCATATGTATTGGCAAGCGGCTGGGAAAGACCATAAAACGGGCAAAAAGAATACGTTGCTTGTGAACTTTGAGCGCAAGTATAAAACATCGTTTTTGCGCAAGATGGAGGAATGCAACACCACCAATTTATGGACAAAGTTCAAGCAATTGCCTGAACATGTAAAATCTAATGCTGACTTAGTGGCGGCAATGCGTCATTACGACTACACAGTGAATGTAACTTGGGTAATGGCACATTACAACGCAGCAAGCAAATACTTAGGCAATGCGGCTGCAACGGGTGGCAGCGATTGGCAAAAATACATGCACCCAAAATACCAGCGCCGCATTTTCTTCCCTGAGCTATGGAGCGAAGAGGAATTGAAAAACTGGGGTGAGGGAGTTTAAGGGATACAAAGAAAAATAAATAAAAAAACCAAGACATTGTCTTGGTTTTTTTTGTATAAATAGTATCTAAATATTTCTTGAAATAAAAATTAATCAGTTACAACCAGCTTTTGAGTTTGTCTTTGGCCATCAATAAATTCTGTGCGTACATAATACATTCCAGGTACAAAAACAGTGGGTATTGTGAACGTGCTTGAATTGGGTAACCGGTTTTTCTTAGAGTATACCAACTTTCCCGTAACATCAAAAACAATAATTCTATCAATGGCGATACTGGCAGATACTGTTACAGGGTTTTTGGCGCTATTGGGATTAGGAGAAAGTGTAAATGAAGCAGATGGTTTCTTTTCGAATTTTTCAATGGTAGCATTCACTTGCTTATTTGTGTCCATAAAAATTACGAAAAAATCATTGTCCTAAGTGCACGGAGCGCTTTACCCATCGGCTAA
>Ga0214923_10002412_pt1 | contig 24967 bp, 19 predicted proteins | sample LL1510_MetaG_FD_177993 | JGI IMG/M metagenome (GOLD analysis project Ga0214923, IMG submission 177993) | Freshwater microbial communities from Lake Lanier, Atlanta, Georgia, United States - LL-1510 | ecosystem: Environmental > Aquatic > Freshwater > Lake | place: USA: Georgia | collected...
GCTTATTTTGCCATTCGCCACTATTACAAGCCGCGGCCAACTATCATTGAGCGTAAAGACACGTCGCGACGCACGTTGTCTGAAAAAATAAAAGGGTTAAAAACACCGCGTTCAAATTTAGATCAGGTTATCTTGGAGCCTGGATTGTACGATCAGGTGCTGGGTAAATTTCAGGGTATTGAGCAGGCAATTAAAGTTGGTTTGCCTATGAGCAACATGTTGTTTTATGGTCCGTCGGGAACGGGTAAAACAATGTCGGCGCAAGCGTTTTGCCGCAATCTTTCAGAGAAAAAACTTGCTGACCATGTCATTGTGCGGGGTGCTGCATTTAAGCGGCTTGGCTCGCCAGGTAAGGCTCAAAAAGCGCTTGCAGATGTGTTGCGCTGGGCAAGCAGTGGCAAGTTGCCGGTTGTTTTGGTGTTTGACGAAGCAGAAACCATGTTTGTTGACCGTAGTTTGCCCTATGCAAATGAGATGACCAATGACTTGGTTGCAACCATGCTCAGCTTTTTTGAGCGTGGTGTGAGCGATAAGATCATGTTTATTCTATCGACAAACTATCCGGATCGTATTGACCAGGCTCTACTGAACCGTATTGATCCCTCTAACCGTGTTCGCTTCACCCCACCAGGGCAAAATGAGCGTGAGCAGTTGCTTGAGGGCTATATTAAGCAGCATGTGCTTGATAAGAAGTTTACGGTGCATGAGGATGTGTTTCGCGACAAGCAGGAGATTGCCCAGCGCATGAACGGCTTGGTTGGTCGTCAGATTGATTCATTGGTCGCGCAAACGCTCTATGCATTGTTGAGTAAAAATTCTACGCAACTTGATAAACGGACTCTTGAGCAGGCGATTGATCGGGTGATTAAATCCAAAGCGCTTATGGTGTCATGAGATCGGTTGTATACATAGCTCTGTTTTGTGGCCTTTTTGCAGGTGTTTTGCAGCCAGAATCGCATCGGTTGTTATGGAGCGGTGCTGGGCTGACCGCTGGTTTGGGAGCAGTCGCGTGCGTGTGGTCTAAGGCATATAAAAGCGCGCAAGAACGGTTTAAAAAGAAGCCAACCGCTTCTAATAAAAGACGCTTGGAAAAGGCAAAAAAGGTGTATTATGCCTTGCTTGCGCTTGCCGGCGGCATTGGTGTTGCAACGGCGATTGGCGGTGGTATGCAGTGGCGCAAGTCGCTGCCAAAGCCGGCCGCTTTGCCGGTCAAAGCTCCGCCGCAGGCTGCTCAGGTGCCAGTGTCGGTTCCAGCATCAATACCAGTTAAGACGGTCTCTCCGGGTGCAGCGGCGCCGGTTGTGTTGACTGAAATAGGAGCGGCACCTGTTGTGTCCGTAGCAGTAGAACCTGAAGTTGCAGACGTCATGGTACCTCCAGAGCAGGCGGCGCTACCTGCAAAAGAGTCCTTTGTGTCCGCTGCAATCCCGCAGCAGCAGCCACTTCTTGCGCCTAACCAGGTGCGGCGTGTGTTTCGCAGCTGGCAAGTAGTGCCCGAGGTAATTGATATTCCTCATGAAATAACACAAGTGCCCGATGAAAGGGCTCGAGTGCCTGATACTTGGATTGTGTATTGTAGAAATAAAAGAACCCCCACTGCCCCTCACAGCACCCTGTTGCCCGTACAAGATGCTCTGCCTTGTTTAACACGGTGTGAGGTGCCTGTTCCCGCGGAGTTAAGGGGCTATCCATTTAAGCGTGCGTATAGGTTGACGACGGGCGCTTCGTCTCTTCTTATACTGGAGGCCGATTCTTCTTTGTATGGATCCGATAGCACGTGCAAAGCATTGGATTTTTCCGCGGCGGACACCCGGCGGCGTTTGAGTTCAACTTTTCATGAGCCTATACAAGAGAGCTTTGCTGCGGAGCATACACTTAATCAGTATGCAATGGGCGAAGCGGATCTTTATACGTGTCTGACTGCTTTTGAAGCTTCTTCTGAAGTGTCTACCTTGTATCATCCTATTGAATTTGCCATCACTCATTGCTATGGGAACACCGCTTTGGTGGCTGCTAAAAAGGCGGGGCGCTTAGTGAATGGCATGATTACAGACGAAGAGGGAAGAACCCCTTTTGAGATCGCGTTGCGCTATGGCACTAAAGCCCATCTGGATTATTGGCTCGAATTTTTTGATCCGGCTGCATCCACCGAGTATGTATTTGAGCCGTTAAGAGAAGCTTTGCCTCCTTATGAGTCGTGCATGAAGCTTGGGATTGATGCTGATTGTGGCGCCCTTATGGCGCTGGCACTCAGTCTTGATAGTGACTGTAAGAACACTCAAATTTTTGATCAAACCCCCTTTATGTATGCCATTACGGCGGGTAAGCCGCATGCGGTACAGTGGTTTTTGGATAATCGAGAGCGCTTGGGGCTGGATGTAGAGCAGAAGAATGGTGCTGGCCAGACCGCGTTCCTGGTTGCCGTTGCTATGCAAAGACCGTCCATAGTGGAAAAGCTTCTTGCTTCTGGTGTGGATCCGCTGGCAGTTGAGAATGATGGAACTACGGCCCTTATGTATGCGGCGCGTGGCAAGAATACAAAGGTTTTTGACCTTGTTTTTGGTAAAACTTGTCAGAATATGGATTACATCAATTGCGCTGACCATGATCGCGTAGATGCCTTGCTGTATGCCCTTGGGTATGGCAGGGGGGCTAATCGAGAGTATGCACCCAAGGAGGTTAATGAATACTGCGCGGCGCGACTTATTCGGGCTGGTGCACTGCGACTTATTCTGGCTGTTGCACAAATAGAACGGGTACGAGACACTGAGCAAGCTGATTGGGTAAAAATCGAACAGTTGTGTGTATGGCGGCTTTTGAGAAATTTTCCTATCTGGACTATAGCTCCGGATGGAGAGGCTAAGATTAGCCAAGACTTTATGACGGTTCTTCTTTTTTTGGATAAAGTGGGGTATCCCCTAAACCGCGCCTGCCTTTTGGATCCGGAGGGGGCACATACGCTTTTGTCGCTGGCTATTTCTCAGGGACGCGTGGAGGTTGCGCAGTATTTATATCAAGAGGATGGGCTAGTGCTGGCGAATGAACAGGATTGTTCGTCAGATCTCATTCGATTAACACCGGCTGAGCTGGAAGCTCGCTTAAATGATGCTAAGGACGCGAATTGCGAGGTGCTCAGTATTCTGCCTATAGATGCTTAATTCTTGGTGGCTTGCGTGCAGTGTTGCCCTGCAGATCAGAAGTCATAGGACGAGTAGTAAGCGTTTCATAGGTATGGGTTCTTTATCACTGTGATCGTGGATACAGTGAGAATGGGGTGGCGCTTGCGCCGGCACGTATAAGTGCTTCAATTAAACTGCGATTTTTTACCTCTTGCCTAAAAGCAAAACCGAGTGCGTTATAGCGTGGTCCTCCCTCACGCAGCGACCAGAGCTCAACATTGATAAATTCTGATAGGCGTTCGTGGTGCGTTGCGCAAAAAGTTTTGACAGCATGAGCATCTTGGTCCTGCAGTGCTTTTTCAAAACATTGTTTCCACTCCTCCGATAAAGAACTAGGGGTGGAGGGGCGTAGTTGTGAAGGTGCTGGGGGTAGATGGGTTGGTGAGCCGTTTTGTGTGTTGCTGTACTGACTATTCTCATCATCATCAAGGCCAGTATACAGACCATCATCAAGGTCAGTGCTGCGCGTCACTGCTGCGCAGGCACTCAGGCGGTTTTGCAGGGCGGTAAGGATTTTTTTTGGTGCATCAGTATACTCAAGCAACGTGAGTGCGGGCATACCGTATTCGCCTATAAGAGATGCAAAACAGTCTACGGGAGATTCTCTAATGAAAGTGAGTAGGTAGTCTTGCCTATACTCGTCGGTTGGTTCTTTGAGAAATGCTATGACTACATCACTCCAGTATTGTTCAGCTGCACGGGTCTGTGTAGGTGCTGTGGCTGGCGTAGGGGACACCGCGGCCATTGAAAGAGCTATCGCCAGCGCTTCAACAAGTGCTGGATGCTCCTGAATAACGCTTAGTTCCATCACCGATGTGCTTCCATTGCCCCATAGTTTTTTAAAAAGCATGCTGCGGGATGGATCGAATGCAACAAAAAAAGCCTCTATTTCTTTCAAAGTGCTTTGTATGATCTGGTTAGCTTTTTCAGCCTTTACGCCATCAATTATTTTTTGCCATAAAGCAACCCACAGATCTTGTAGTGCTTGCGTGCGTGGATATAGTCTGGCAACCGTCATATTATGCCAGAGGCCTACTTTGTCTGCCTTTGCAAGCAGTGCCGCAGCGACCCTCGTTTTTTTACGGGCAATTGCCTCAAAAAAAGCAGTGCGCGCTTCTTGCTTATCCCAGGAAATCCGTGTCAGGAGTCGATTGGCAGGGTGATGCGGATGGTCACGCCAGAATCTTGCAAGCGGATCAGGAGTATCACTTTTCAGCGCAGCCTCAACTGTATCGCTCCATTCTTGAGCTCTAGTCCTTAGCCACTGTTGTGCTTTCTGTGTGTCAATATCCTCGACTATGTCTCTGTAGTCGTTCGCTGAAAGATATGGTTGCAAGATAGCAAGGATGCCAGTTTTCTGGGCGGCTACTGGGCCGAGTATGGTTAGTATGCATTTGCCAAGTTTTAGAGATTTGCGTTTGATTAACTCTCGAGCATTGCCTGCATCTGCAAGGAGTTTTTGCATACGAGCCTTTTCCTTCTCAAGGTTACTCAGGTCGTAGCTCAGAGTGTATAAAAGCTTGTCCCACTCATCATAAATAGTAGCCTCTTTGTTTAGGTCTGCCAGTGTCAGTCGTATGAGATCGCCAGTAATTGCTGTTTCTTCAAAGCCACTCCATCGTGTCGCAGTTTGGTCGGCTGGATTGCATGAGTGCGCAATTCCCAATAATAAAAACAAATGATAGTAGTTCGATAATCTCAGCATTTTACGTATATCCCCCACAGATTTGAGTAAGAATATACGGCATTTTTGTTCAAAATAAAAATGAGCCTGACTGTTTTGAAGACTTGCGGAAAAAATAATTGTTTTTAACATGGTTATTTCCTACTTTTACGGAGTTGAATATGAAAAGATTGGTGTTAGGTTTGTTGGGCGGGCTCCTTGGCTTTGGTGTGGTTAGTGCTGCAGATGTTGGACGCGCAAGTGGTCTTGCCAGCCCTGAAGAAGCGGTAAAGCCCTATGTTGAAATGATCAGGGTTAATGTTGTGGCGGCTCTTGAGCGGGTTGTTACTCCGGAGAATGGGGGACCTATTGCAGTAATGGCTAGCGTTGATTGGGCTGCAGTGCATGTGGCCAACATTGTTGAGTATTACTACAAATTTCCTAAGGGGTGCGTTGCATCCCTGCTCCTTGATCATACAAAGAGGGAGATTGCAGGCTTTCATATCGAGACTTTAGTGTCCCTTTTTAGCGCCTGCCAAGCAAAGGTAAATCTTGTGGATGGTCCCATCAAGAGTGCTTTTGAGCGCGAGTTGGCCGCGGTATATGACCTTTTTTATGGAGCGCTTGATCCGAGTGCTACTCTTGAGCTTGTTACTACTAAAATTTTTACGTTGACGTCATGTATATTAGATCGCGTCCAGGTCACCCTGACTAACTACGATTTTTGGTATCTTTGGGATATGACCAGGACAGCCCAGTCTGCAAGACTTAGTGTGGAGTTTTTGGATGACCGGTGCCGCTTTTTGCATGATGCGAGGTGGAAAGAGCAAAAAGCAAGGTTGCAAAGCGACATATTGGTGGGAGCCGGAGGGCATGCGTTTTCCCATTTTTTGGCTCGTGGGGGTGCGAAAATGAATCCTAAGAATTCTTCGTGGGTGCGTGGGGTTCGGTGGGAGTCTTGTTGCACGGCTACTGCATGTGATTTTTCCTATCTGCATGAGGTGTGTAAAAGATTTGTCGCAGAAGTTTTGGATGTGTTGGCTGTACCGCAGGGGACAGACATCCTTGGCCGCGACCGGGCGCGAGGGATTGACAGCATGCAACGTGCGATGGTTAATGTGGTTCGATTGGCTTATGAATCTATGGTTAAGATGGTTGTATCCGCTGATAAGTCGTATGAGTCCCCAGGGGACGACACCTTGGGACTATTTTTCTCTGGTGATGAAAATGTCAAGGTGGCTATGTTTGTAGATGAAATCAAGGTGAGCTTCAGGCGGCTTCTTGAGTCTTTACGGTTGAGTGATGAAGGGTTGGTGGTGCGCCTGAAAAGAGAGATAGACGCGACCTGTGAGCTTTTATATAGCGCGCTTTGCTTTCCTCGTGCTTCTCGGGATTCGTTTAAAAAAGAAGTTCTTGCGCTTGCGCGAGGTGTCTTGGACCGTTTTAGCTACGCTTCTACCTCTGGCCTTGGTGATTTTCTGCCTAAAGATACGCAGAGCGTTATTGATGGGTTGCATGCAATCTGTTCTTGGGATGAAGAGGGAGAGAAGCGCTGGGCTGAGTACGAGCTGCAGGTTCAGTCTATCATTCAAGTAGGGAGTATGCCTGCTTTTGGTGGCGCTGGCGGGCGCGATTGAGGTAGTGTTGATTAGACGAGAAATAAAAATTAAGAAGTGGTGATACGTATGAAAAAATTAGCGTTACTAATATCTTTGGGGGTACTTTTCCCTCTTGGGGTAGCCGCATCCGATGCAGTTAGTGCATCAGGCGTGGCACGGGCGAGCGGTGGGGCGACGGAAGAATGGCTGCCCAGTTTTGCTGCAATGATTAAGCGTGACGTGATTGATGCGCTTGATCCAGAGGCTCTGATTAAAGATGGCGACTTTGTTGCCAGAGTTCGTACGATTGAATGCGCGATGGTAAGTGTTGCGGAAGTGATTTTTAAGTGTTGTCGAGAAAGTGATGATCGCGTAAATACTCTTGCCTTGTTGTTTAATCGCAATATGGAGATGTTTTCTGTTGGCTTGATTAAAGAACGGCTCAAGATTGCAATTGAGCTGGTGGGGCCTGATGTGGACCACCTCACTAAGCATTATCTGAATAGAGAATATCGTTGCGTGTGCCTTCTTCTTGACAAAGGCCTCGCTGAAGAAGTTGATAGTGAGGCTATTATCCCCTTACTTTTTGATTTGGCGCGGGAGATTTCAGAGCGAGCGAGCGGAACCTTGTCCACCTACACGTTTTTGTCTATTGCGCAGATAACGGAAGTTGCCGGGAGTGCTGCGGATGTTCTTAGCAATTTTGGCTTGCGATGTGAGTTGTCTGGCGATCCGAAATGGAGGCCGCGAAAGGAATGGTTTCGGGATAGTGTCTTGCAAGGTGCGAGAACTACTGCTTTGGCGCGTCTCTTCTGTCGGGAGCGTTGCAGTGTGACGCCCGATCTTGAGGGTCTTAAGGTGATTGGCGCTTATTATCGTGCTGTCCCTGAATTTGCAGCTGATGCAAGAAGAGCTGAAGCTGTTGTATTTCCGCCTGAGTGGCATTCTGATCCTGCCTTAAATAGTATCTATAGAAGGTTGATGGTAGAGGTCATTGATTTACTCGTTGCGCCGGATGAGCCCGCTGGCAAGAGCAGTCTCCTCTGGCTTGAGAGAATTGAGCTTGCCATAGTGAACTTGGCACAGTTGGTTTTTGAGTGTCATGAGGGCTCTGGTGGAGAAAATTTGGCTGCTCTGTTTTCTGGCATGAGTGCTAGTGCAAGAATGGATTTTGCTGATGAAATTAAATTTCGCTTTGATACGGCGCTAAAAACCTTAGATGCTGGTCCGGTAGAAATTCTTCCCGAAATGAGAGCAGAATTTATGGTAATTGAGCCTATTTTGTACGAGGTAATGTACCAAGACGCTAACATTCTAGATTTTAAAAAACAAATTCGTTTTTTGGTGCGTTGGATGCTACCTAGATTTAAGGCGGCTTTGAATTGTTATTCTTTTTCTTCTCCTGAGGAAGTAGTGGCCGCAGCGACGAGAACGCGCACAGCTCTTCAGAGATTGCGCGAAATGTGTGTTGTTGTAGTAGAAGAAGGTGATGAAGCGTACTGGGCGGAGGTTTTTAGGCGGCTTTCACAGTCTGAAAATGATAGATGTGCTGCTTTTGAGAAGCCAGCCGTAGAAGCTTAACTGAGTAGTGGGTGTAGACGAAGAGGTTTGAGACGGGGAGTTATGAAAAAAGTAGTATTAATGGCGTTTGTGGGTTTGATAGTGCGGGTAGTAGGCAGTGCAGCGGATGAGGCGCAAGCGGCTACTCGCCGTGCTTCTTGCAGGCGGAGCGCTTGCAACCGGTGGTGGTGTTATGACTGCTCGGGCATTGAGAAAATAGGCTTTGACGCAGCACTTCGTCATGCAGAGCCCTGTAAGGGCGTGTCCTACGTCGGCCTATTGGCCTTCTCTGGGTGACATGGTATCTATTGTCACTCAGAGCCTTCGAAGAAGGCGTGGAGTCCAGGTAAACAGGTAATAAGCATTTGTAAATAGTCTTCGCTATCGCAAAGATGTTCTTTTTATGGGGCCTCCGTCTGCGCTTGTGGCGCCCTTGGCCGGGCAGCTCCGACGGACTTACGCCCCACTCATTGCACCGACGCCAGAAGGTCCCTCAAAGGGGCACCCGCGAGCATTTTAGACAATGTATCTAGATTGCCCGTCGCTTTTATAAGGCTGCTCTCGGTGACAATATGTTAGCAGCGTACTCTACTTGAAGAGCAAATAAGGACAGGCCCTAGTGCGTCGTCGCAGGTGATTGTGCGTGCGCTTGCAAGGCCAGCATTTCTCGTTTGCGTTTATTTTTACGCCGTCTGTGCGCAATGTACCGTATAAGGGCATATATTGTTGCCGCGGTGACTGCTGCTGCGGTACCACCAACAGCAAACTTTTTACCGGTTGACCAACGAGGGGATGGTATCGGTTGTATTGCTTCGCTTACTACGTGGGTCTCGAGGGCTAACGGTGATGATTGTTCAAGGCTGTTGTTGCTGTCTATAGAGACCGAGGAATTAGTTATATCAAGCGCGGGCTTTGGCTTCTCAGTCATTCTTGATGCAGCGCCGATGGAGACTGAGGATGTATTAAAAGCAAATCCTGGGCTTTGTTGTTGGTAAGCGCTGCTCAGGGATATTGAGGATGCATCTCCAGAGAATGGGCTAAGCTCACCGGAGGATGGCGTCATTGCTGTTGATGCCGGTGAGGTGGATAGCATCTCTAGCGGAGAAAAAGGACTGATGCATCGTGGTGATATACTGTCTGTGTGCTCAGTAGGTCGTGTAGGTGTTGGTTGCTCAGAAAGAAAATCCTCAAGGGCTCCCGTTGGTTGGAAGCTTGCGGCATCACGACGGGCAGGAGTCGTATAGAGCAGATCCTGAATTTCCCTTTTTGCGGTTGCGGCGATATCGAGCACCGTATGGCGTGACTTATTTTTTATGGTTCGGTCAGGATCGTATTCGAGTAGGAGCGATACCATTTCCTTGTTTTCCGTGGCAACCGCTTGCATCAATGCTGTCCAGCGCTCTCTGTCTTGCGCATTAACGTTTGCACCATGTTTCAAAAGTGCTCGTGCGATTAGGGTGTTGCCTTTTGATACCGCCATCATTAATGGTGTTCTAAAGTCGGAAGAAGAAGTGTAATTGGGGTTAGCATCTCTACCGAGGAGCTCTTTTACAAGTACCCAGTTATTTTTTCTGACTGCCGTTTCAAGTGCCGTAGTGTCGCTCCATGCGTTGACATTGATAGTGTCTTCTTCGAGCAGCCGCCCAATGATCTCGAGAACTGCTAGATTTTCACTATTTGAAGATTCCTTTAGTTGTGCTATGGCGCGTATTAATGGGGTGTTGCCATAGTCATCAGATGCATTGACGTTGGCGCCTTCTACAAGGGCTTTCTCTACATATTCTGGCTTGTGCGCAGTAATGGCGTTAAAAAGCTCGATGTTTAGTAAGTGGGCCCTGTCGGTGCCTTCGGGCAAATCGTGTTCTGCGGATGGCGACCGGCGCTCACTTGCGTTGCAGAGTGGCGTACCTCCGATCATCCAAAATAGGCATAATGCGATACAAATCATACTTTTTTCCTCATTGCTTACCAGTATAAAGCATAGAAATTAAAAAGAAATCTCTGCATCATTTGGTGCGGCTTCGTTTATTTTTAGCACGTTTTATTTGGGAGTGAATGAGTTTTGCCAGCAGGGCCAGGACTATGATGCCACCAGCAGTGCCCCCGATGACCGCTTTCTTGTTCAAGGGTTTGCGGGGAGCAGGGGGTGTTGGCGTGTGCAGTGCGGGAGATGGTACTGTACTTTGTTGTTTCTGGGCTTCAAAACTCCTCATGACTTTTTCTATCTCGTTATTAATCTCTGTGAGTGGAGACTGCATGGCGTCGTGTAGATCTGAAGGGCCTTTGAGTTTGGCGTATTGTGCCAATGCAGATTCATTTCCCGGAGTTTTTTCTGGCGTTTGTGTTGGTGCTGCTTCCGATACTGGCTCAGGTGTTGACTCAGGGCCCGCTGGTGTTTGGGCTGCTTCAGATGGCTCTGTTTCTGGTAACGCAAAATGAACAGGGCTGATTGGCGATCGTGGGGTTTCCGGTATGGCTGTTGATGCTGCAGAATCCGGTGTGCTTGTTGTGGTAGCCGTCTTTGCCAGTGGTGATGGCGTTATGTGTGGTGGAGCAGGATATTTTTTAGGTGAAGGTGGCTTTAGCATAGTTGCAATATCCTTATAGCCCAAGAGTTCTGCCCATTCCCCGGCGGTACGCTCATATGCACCAAATCTGATTTTTCTCTCTTTATCAAGGTCTTTATGCTTTAAGAGAAATCTAATGATTACTGGGTTTCGTGTCTTTACGGCTTTATAGAGTGGTGTTTCTCCGTAGGCATCTTCTTGAGCGTTGATATCGGCCCCTGCTTTTAGGGTATTCTCAACTTCTTTAATATTTTGCAGAAGTATTGCTCGTGAGAGGCGGTCATTCAAATCTTTGACGCTGGGCGTGGTCGCTGCGTGCAGCGGCGCGCTGAGCAGTGCAGATATACACAGTACTATGAGCAGCATAAGTAATCTCCTTGTGGTTACTTCTTATAGTACTGCATGAGCTAACATGCGGGGTAGGCATAATTAAAAAAGGCCCAAAACTGCCGGTGTTAAAAGAATTTGCCAAACTTTTAATCTGCCGAGAGGGCCAGGGTATCAAAACCCGTGGCCCTCTCAGCTTTAGTGGCGATAGACTAGTAACTTATTGTTGTTCCGGCTTTTCCCGTTGTTTGCGCGATTGCAACGCGCGCTCGAGTGCAAAGTGAAAATGGCGTTCGTTTACCGCGTCAGCATTCTCTATGCACGCATGCATTGCTGCTTCATTAACGATATTGCGCAGTGCGGCGCCGCTAAATCCCTGGGTGTAAAATACAAGGGTCTCATACGGTACATGCCGCGCATCAACGCGTGGTAGTTTTTTAATGTATAATTCAAGGATTTTACGGCGTTCTTCGTCGCTTGGCAGTGGGATGGGCACAATGCGCGAAAAGCGCCCTTCGCGGCGCAGGCGGTAGTCCACCGCTTCCAGGTGGTTGGTGGCGCCGATGACAATCACATTATTCTCTTTTACAAAGCCGTCCATCTGTGTCAGGAGCTCATTGACTGATTGTGGGCTGGTGATGCCATCAATTTCGTCAATAAAAATGATGCATGGGCTTATCATGGCGGCACTGGTAAAGAGTTTGCGGAGTTCTTTGGCGCCTTCACCGATAAATTTTGTGTCAAAGCTGCCACCAGAGACGCTTACTACCTTGCAGTGTGCCTCGTTTGCAAGTGCCCGTACGAGCATGGTTTTACCACACCCTGGCGCGCCGGTGAGCAAAATACCTTTTGGTGGTTGCACGCCAAACTGTTTGAGGTGTTCTGGATGCTGGAGGCTGTGGACCAAAAATTGAAATTCAGTGACGACATCTTCAAGACCGGCAATGTCGGCAAAAGTGAGTGAGTCGTATTCGGTTTTTGTGCTGCCAAAAATACTTGTTTTCATGGCGTTGCGGGCTTGTTCAAGCGCCTGGAGTATATGCTGGTCGGTAACTTGGTTTGCTTCTTTATCTGCAATCGCGCATTGTACTGCGCCGCTGACGACTGATTTGATTTGCGATTGGCTAAATCCTCTGGTTTTTTCAACAACTTCCATAATCGTTGCCTCGGTCACCTCGACGCGTGGCAGGCGGGAGAGATAACTGCACAAGGTGTCAGCGCGTCCTTTTGGTGATGGCAACCCGATAGTAATAACATCAAAGCGGTGTGGCGCTTTAAATGCTTCATCTACGTGTTCAATGCAGTTTGTGGCGGTAACGACTAATATATTGCTGTTGTGATTGAGTTTATTCATCTGCGTGAGTAGCTCGAGGGTCGTTTGGCGGTATTCTTGCTCGCCACCACTGTTGCCATCACCGCGCCGGCCGGCTGCTGCATCAATTTCGTCAATGAAGATAACAGCGGGAGCGGTGCGGTGAGCGGCATTAAACAGTTCGCGCACTCGTTGTGCGCCGGTTCCTACAAAGACTTCCACAAACGAAGAGGCGGCACATTCATGAAACGAGTACCCAAGCTCGTTGGCAATGGCGCGGGCAAGCATGGTTTTACCGGTTCCCGGTGGGCCTTCAAGTAAGATTCCTTTTTTGTGCTCTCCGCCAAAAAGCTTGAGGCGTGAGGGATTTTTAAATTGTTCAACCACACCGCGTAGTTGCGCTACTGCTTCGTCTTGGCCGACGATGTTGGCAAAGCGGATATCTTCATCACGCAGAAAAATCCCTTTTTCTGGTCGTTGGCGTTGCGGTGGCTTCTTTTTGTGGTTTTTATTTGCCGGTGGCAGAGGCTCTTGTGGCGGTTGCTCTGTTGGCTCCTCATCAGGTAGTGGGAGCTCCTTTTCATACTCGTAGCGAGGATTTTCCGGGTCCTCTGGGCCGTTATTTTCGTATAAATCATTGAATGAGAAGAGCTCATTGAGGCAAAATGCATTCAATTCATCGAGAATATTTGCCTTCATCCCCCCGGAAAAAGACACTATACAAAGGACGAGCGCCCAAAAAGATCGTTGCATGGACATGTACGGATCCCTTACTTTATAGTGATGCCCCAAAACCGCTGTACTAGCGTGTTTTATTATGGTATCAAAGTCAGATCGCGAAAGTTGAGAGTATGAGAAAAGCAGCTCATTTTACTGTGTTTCTTACGGGGCTCATGCTATTGAGCGGCTGTGGGTATCACAAGCCGCAAGCGGTGCTTGCCCCCCCGACCGAAGGGCAGGACCAAACAACCGGCAAGGTGATGATGCGGGTAAAGCCGCTGCGTGATTTTGAGTGTTCCTATTATTTTGATAATCGCCTTATTTCTCGTGGCATTCAGCCACTACAACTGTATATTCAAAATGATTCAGATACCTATTATGTCCTGAGCGGTAGTGATATATCGCTCCCCATTTTGGGCAAGCGGGAAGTTGGTGCGGTCTTCTATCGTAATATTTTAGGGCGTTCACTGGTGTGGCTTTTGGGGGTTGCGTTGTTGTGGCAGGTGTTTTTACCGCTCTTTTTTGTTGATGGCCTCTTTTGTCTACAAGCAAATAAAGAGATTGGCAGTGACCTTAATAGTATTTGTATCAATCCTAAGGAGAAGCTGGTGCTGGCGCCGCGCACGCGCACGCATAAAGTGTTGTTTGTGCCGGTAGATGAGTATCATTACCATTTTACGATTACGTTGCATGAGCAAGATACGGACAACGTAGTGACCTTTTCTTTTTAAAAATGGATTGCTACGCCTCAACAGAGGTTTGTAACTGTGGGTGCGATATGAAAGCCTTACTACTCCTTGCAAGCATAGTGTTATGTCTTGGCGCCTGCGGGCGCCGCCCGCTTTCTTCGCTGTGTAGTCACCCGCTTGATTCTTTTTCTACACATGCTCAGCATGAGGGGCTGTCTGTTTATGCGCGTCAGTGCACGCACGAGGAAGTGGTGTCGCATTTTTCGGTTGGTGAAGATATGTATCACTACTATTATGTGCTCCAGCTGCGCATTCTAAATGAGAGCTATGTGCGCTACACGTTGCAGAGCGAAGGAAATTCTTTTTTTGTGCCACCGGATGAGTGTTTGCGGCGGTATACCGATGCCGGTTCGAGTGGCGTTGGCTACTTTTTTGCTTTTTTAAATGCAATTATCCTCTTTCCTCTCTATGCTATTTCCATGGTTAAAGCAGCAGTCGATGCGCCTGCCTATCTTGCGCATCCTGATATCGTTATTCCGCGCTCTTTTGGCTGGTTGAGTTTGTTGTATGCAAGTGCGGTGTTTGTACCAGTGATTACGACCATGATTTGGGATAATGCCCGAAGCAGTACCGCATTTGCGGATGCAAAAAAATATATCTTGACGCAGCGGCGAGAGTTTTCATGTGCACCGTTTAAAACATTAGATGTGCTTGTATTTACGCCACGTGCCGGCTTTGTCTCACCGTGCTCTGTTGCTTTTTATAATCATAAAACGCATGAACGTGAAACTATCGCCGTGCCGCTACGCATGGTATGGTAACCGCGAGGGAAAAAGAGTATGAAGAAAAATTTAGGAATTGGGTGCATCCTGCTGTTTTTGCTTGGATGCGGCGGGCGAGCCCCATTACAGCGGGCTGAATCGGTTTTATTTGATGTGCCGTATATTCAGAAAACACGGGAATATGAAACGTTGGTAGTTGGGGTGAAAAAACTTTCTGTGCCGGAAATACGCGAATTATTTTGCAAAGCAACAGAGCTTCTCAAGAACTATCACGTGTACTATGTGCGTATCAAAAATACGGCAACCGACCATTATTTTGCCCATATTTCAGGGCAAACGCTGCCAACGCGCAAAGACCTTAGTATCTTTTTTGATCCGTATACGACGATGCATACGATTGCGCACGTGGTGTTTATGATTCCTACTGGTATTGGTCTTGGCATGGTGGCGCCAGATCCACTGACCTATTTTGCTGGTTTTTTAGGCATCAACGTTGGGTTGCATTTAGCTGAGACGCAGGCGCTTGGCATTCCTGGGTATCAAGAATTTGAAAAACATGTGCTGGCACGTGATTCTGATGCGCAGGTGGTCAGCGCTGCTGTTGGTCCGTTTGCACACAATCATTATTTGGTGTTTACGCCGCAGCGCGATGCGCACAGTTTGCAGCTGACACTGACGTTGTCAGCGCGCGACAAAATAACGCGAGAACTGGTATTTGATTTTTCTGAGCAGTAAGGAGAGTCCATGATTGAGCGATTGCAAGGTGTTGTCGTTGCAAGTGATGAGCGGCGGGTGACCGTAATGGTGCAGGGTATTGGCTTTGCGGTGCAGGTGCCTGATCCTTCTCTGTGTGCATTTAATACGACGCAGCTGCTGTATACGTATGTGCATTGGTCGCCGGAAAAGGGACAAAGCATGTTTGGCTTTTCTGACGAAATTTCACGGCATTTTTTTTTGTTGCTCATTGGATGCCAAAAAATTGGGCCGACGCTGGCGCTCTCCCTCTTGCGTCAGCGCAGTGCGGCAACGCTTGTGCAGGATATTATGACGAGTAACGTTGCGGGCCTGAGTAGTTGTCAGGGCATTGGTGTAAAAAAAGCAGAAGGCATTATTCACGAGCTTAAAGACAAGGTGACCGGGTTGAGTGCTCTTGCTGCCGCAGTTTCGCCCCATGCAGCGCTGGTGCATCAGGTGCAAGAAGCGCTTGTTGGTCTTGGCTATACTCCGCCAGAAATTAAAGAGGCTCTGTTGTCAGTGATGAGCTCTGCGAGCGGTGATAGTGCACTTGAGTTGAATATCGTCTTGCGCAAAGCACTCGCGTTTTTATCAACACGGGCGCGTTGACACAGCGTTGCGTTATCATTTACTAAAGTACGCATGCATTTTGTTGCATGCATAAAAGAGCATCCAAATACTTAAGCCGGTGGCTATGCCGCCTAGAAGTGTTGATCCGTATTTAGTAAACCATGAACGGCGATCTTTAAAGATATCGCGCTCGATAGAAAACAATTTCTCATTCAGTTCTGCGATTTGGTTGGTTGCCTTGTTTACGAGTTCATCACGCTCTTTGGTGTAGCGCTCTACTTCGCGCGGCGTGGGCGCTCTGCCGAGATGTGCTGCAAGATTGGCAAGGGCGATGTTGGCAAGAAGGCACGGTTTTATGGTATCAACTACTTGTCGGATAATTGTTTCACGCGCATCAAAGAGCGCAAGCATGCGGTACAGTGCGCTGTCTGGGACGAGTTCATCACCAGGAGCGGCGTGGTGACAAACGGTAGCAAGAGCCTTGTACCGTTTGAGTGCATTAATAAGTATCGTGACATCGGCTTGCGATAGCGACACTTCTTTAAGTTTGTTTGCAATAGTTTCTAGATACGATCCGTGCTTTTGAAAGCAGAAGGGATGGTGCCTTATGGCATCGTTAATGCGATATATTTCTTCTTGTAGCTCTGTGACGTTGATGAAATCTTCAGGCAGGTTGGGGTCAAGCGGTGGCTGCTGCGCATGCAGGTTTGTCATAAGAGTAATGGCGCATATGAGCCATACATCTTTCTTGAGCGTTGGTGGTGTCATGGTTGTATCCGATTTTTATTCTGGTGGTGGGTAAGGTCTTGATGCGTGTCCTCAGCGCGTTTGCACGCGTCACTCAGAGGAGCCTTGTAAAGGCGACGTGGAGTCCAGAAAAACTGGTAAATACAGGATTTACCTGGATTCCACGCCTCTTACAGAGGCTCTGAATGACGGTTGTGCTACGTTATTACCATTGGGCCAGAGTACGTTTTATTGCCGCGAGCATACACTGCTTTATGCATATCGTTCAAATAAAAATGAACATGATTGCAGTACGTGCACCAGGTGCAGGAGTTTTGTGTCGCGGTGCGCAAATGCGTAGTGATTATACTTTTTGAGCAGCTTTTTGTGTTTTTTGAGATAGGCGATAGTGTCATCATCTTTTTTTTGGAGTGCTTCGCGCAGTAGTTTGCTTTGCGCGCGCGGCATGCTTGCTATTGCTTCTTTGAGCGCGGCAACTTCTTCTTCGCGCGTATCAACGTATGCAGCAATTTCTGCAATCGGCTCTGGCGTGTGAAGAGTGCGATAGTGTGCGCGGTGGTTTTCAAAGCGCTCCTGTGCTGTTGCCTCGTATGCTTGTATGATGGGATGGACTGATTTTTTGTGTATTACGATCCATAGTATTGCTGCGCCGATCAGTGCCATCACTACAAATCCGGCAGTGACTTTTTTGTTGTTCATAAAAAACGATACTCCTTTTTTTCACTGCTTGCAGGTATGAGTGGTTTGCTTACTTGAAGCGTGATTTCAGCGTGGGGGGTAGTGATGCAACCAAGCTCTGTTCCCTGCAAATGGTAATTGCGTTTGGGAAGTGGTGTGGGCACAAAAGCATGGGGGTGTGACAACGTGTTTATGGTGAGGTGATAGGCGGTTTGATCAAGACCACGGATGATATAGATGTGGCAACGGGGTGATTCTTCGTGCATCGCAATAATGGTGCCGGTAACGGGAAAATGGAGACGATGGTAGTGATGAGGCAGTAGACGCAACTGCAGTAGCGTGCTGGTTGTGTGGAGGACAATACCTTCACACGGCGGCATGAATGCTGTCTTTGTTGCAGGTGCAATGCGGCGAGATTCCTTTTTTTTTCGCGTTAAAAACGTGGCGAGGGTCATGGTCGATTGCGTGGTGTATGCGTATGCAGCAAGTGAAATGGTGTGTTTTTTGGTAAGGTAATACACATACCACGAGCTCCAGTATGAGTGGTGCCACCAGTGGCGTAGTGCTATGACAAGAGCGTGCAGCATGCAGCCTCCGTGCAATTATGAGGGAAGAATCCAGCAGCGTTTATTGAGTACTTCAATCACTTGCGTCGTGAGTGTTTCGTGTAATGCCGTTAAATTTGCATCGAGTGTATCGCTAAATGAAGGAAAAAATTCCTGTAAAAAACGTTTGCTATCATTCTCATTAGAAAAGATGGTTTCGATTAGCGCTTGTCGCTCTTCAACCGTGTTAAAACTTTTGACATAGTTGATCAGTGATACCGCGCCGCGCCTTTCGATGATGGAGGGAAGTGCAGATACCATGTGCGCGTAATAATAGGCCAAAGAGTGTTTATCGTTGCTACGTACTGAGTTGGTGCCTAAGTGATTGTACGTTAGTGCCATGGTTGCCAGCATTTGTTGCACTTGCACAATAAGTCCTTGTGTGTGTGCGAGCAATGGTGCGGAGGGAAGCGCTTGAGCAACATCGGCACAGGTTGTTGCTGCTTGACGGCAGAGCCAACTGAGCGAGCTGAGTGTTTTACGTTCTTCTACTGAAAGTGTTGCTGCTTCCTCTGCCGACAGCTCTGGGTGTTGGGCACGCTCCAGGAGCGACTCAGTATCGCTGCGAAAAGCACGCATAGTCGCATGAAGCTTGTATTGCAGGTACGTCGTTATTTCTTGGAATAATTTTCTGATTAGCGGAATACCTGAGTCGGCAGTGCGCAGTGCGTGGTGTACTAAAAATACCACTTGTGCCTCTTCGGTGCATTGTGTGTGCAGCGCAAGAGCGAAGGGAAAATGCGCGTAGTGAGTCGTGATGGTGGCATCATCAATGCCAGCAGCATTTAGTGACTGCGCAATGGTAGTTATGCTTGAAAAATACGCATTCAAACGTACGGTGCCGTAATCACTGTTTGCCAAATGAGTGAGGAGTTGGAGTAGAGCGCAAAAAACACGCAATGCATTTTTGTGTTGTTGCAGTGACAGGCTGTCCATGGAGTGCTCAAGAAAGTAACTGCAGTAGTCGTTAATTTCACTGCAAATAGCTGCAAGTGGGGCTTGCACGCCTGCATCTTCTGGCGCTATAAGGAGGCGAAATTCCTCTTCCAAATGCGCCATGGTTTCGTCTGGAGTAAGATCAAGCTCTGTCGTTTGAAGTGGTGTTGATGGTGTCAGCGGCTGTTGGCGGTGTGGAATGTTCTGCGGTTGTTCTGATTCTGAGGGGAGTTTGTGTCTGCGGGATGGCTTGTGATCGTGTTGCACACAGAGCGCAGAACTGCTCATGAGTAGCAGGCTACAAACAATAGCAAACAACATAAGAGTGCTCCTTGCATAAAAAAGCTAATTGATCTTGGAAGCGTAGTCTTTTTGCAGGGCAAAAAACAAGAACTCGTGGATATGGGAGTAACAAAAAAAAAATTTCCTTGCTCCTTTTCTGATCACTCGATACGCTAAAAAAAGGGCAGAGTAGGGTGTGTCAAAAAACCTATTGAAAGGCTTTGTATGGAACAAAAACAGCAAGTACTATCTCTTGTATATAGTGGTCCATACAGCGCTGTATGGAGTGATTTCATATCACGTGCTGTACGTGGCTATGAAATGGTTGTCGATCGTACATTGATTGAGACAGAATTGACGCGTATTTTATTTGATGGAGCGACGTCGCATGATTTTTTTCGTGCATTGCCACTTGCAGTACAACCATTTATAGAGCGTGATCCTGCATACAGTAAGGTCGCCATGCGCTTGTGTTTGTATGCTTTGCAGGTAGATGTGTTTGGCCATGTATCTGAGCAAAATATGGTTGCAACCGAATATGAAATGCGGTTTGCTGCGTATATTAGTCATGGCATTAAGATGGGCGTTTTTACGCCAGAGCTTGCGTTATTTGATCTTGAACATTTAGCGGCATCGCTTGAGCCGAGTCGTGATGAGCTGTTTGAGTTTATGGGCTTGCAAACAATTGCTGAAAAATATTTGTTAAAAATTGCAGAGCAGCGGGTTGAATTGCCGCAGTATTTTTGGATGCGTATTGCTATGGGATTAGCGCTTGGTGAAAAGCCAGAGCATCGTACAGAGCGCGCCAAGGAGTTTTATGACATCATTTCACAATTTTTATATATGCCGGGTACACCAACGCTGCTTCACTCTGGATTGATGCGCCCACAATTAAGCTCCTGTTTTTTAACGACCATATCCGACGACTTAGAACATATTTTTAAATGCCTGGGCGACAATGCACAGCTTTCCAAATATTCCGGCGGTGTTGCCAATGATTGGACGCCGCTGCGCGCCACCGGATCGCTTATTAAAAGTATTGATGTGCAAAGCCAAGGGCTGGTGCCGTTTTTAAAATTAGTAAATGACGTTACCTCGGTTATTAATAGAAGTGGTAGACGGCGCGGAGCGACTTGTGTCTATGTTGAAACGTGGCACTTAGACATTGAGGACTTTTTGGATTTACGCCGCAATACCGGTGATGAGCGTCGACGCGCACATGACATAAACACGGCGAATTGGATTCCGGATGTATTTATGCAACGCGTTGCCGCTGATGCGCAGTGGACGTTGTTTTCGCCGCATGAGGTGCCGGATTTGCATGATTTGTATGGCAAGGCATTTAAGGAGCGCTATGAGCAGTACGAGGCACTGGCTGATGCTGGTCATATAACATTGTTTAGACGCCTCGATGCAAAAACGTTGTGGAAAAAAATGCTGACGCGTCTTTTTGAGACTGGCCATCCATGGGTTACGTTTAAAGATGCGTTTAATGTGCGCTCACCGCAAGACCATGCTGGCGTTATTCACAGTACTAATTTGTGTACTGAAATTGGCCTTAATACTTCTGCAGAAGAAACTGCAGTATGTAATCTTGGCTCGATTAATATTATCCGGCACATGGTGCATGGGGTGCTTGATGAGCAGCGCCTTGGTGCAACAATTAAAGTTGCAATGCGCATGCTGGATAATGTTATTGATATTAATTTTTATCCGACCATTGAGGCAAAAACAGCGAACTTGCGCCATCGTCCGGTTGGACTTGGGTTGATGGGTTTGCAGGATGCATTGTTTGCTGCTGGCATTCCATTTGCAAGCGAAGAAGCCGGCGTATTTTCTGACTCGCTTATGGAAACGGTTTCTTATCATGCTATTTATAATTCGGCACTGCTTGCGCGCGAGCGTGGTGCGTATTCCTCATTTAAGGGCTCTAAGTGGGATCGTGGCATTTTTCCGATTGATACGTTGGATCTTCTTGCAAAGGAGCGTGGTGAGCCGATTCTTATAAATCGCACAGTAACGAAAGATTGGCAGCCGGTGCGTGACGCTGTGCGTGCGTATGGCATGCGCAATTCAAACACTATGGCAATTGCGCCAACGGTTACGATTTCAAATATTACCGGCTGCTTTCCCTGTATCGAGCCGATGTATAAAAATTTATACGTCAAAGCAAACCAGCAGGGTGAATTTACCGTCATTAATACGTATTTGGTTAAAGCGCTTAAGGAGCGCGGCTTGTGGCACTATGATATGTGTCAGCGCATTAAATATTACGATGGTTCGGTGCAGGCTATCCCTGAAATTCCTCAAGATATAAAAATGCTTTTTAAAACGGCGTTTGAAATTGATCCCATCTGGCTTATTGAGATTACTGCTCGTCGTGGCAAATGGGTTGATCAAAGCCAGTCGCATAATATTTTTTTACAAGGGGTATCCGGCAAAAAATTGCATGATGTGTATTTTGCGGCCTGGCGATCAGGACTCAAATCCACCTATTATGCCCGCACCCTAGGGGCGTCGCAGGTCGAAAAGTCGACACTGGATGCTAAAGTGTTTGGCTTTACGCAGCGGCGGGAATACGCCGAGGTGCAGCCGACAACTGAAACGTTGCAGACGTGTGGGATTGATAAAACTGATTGTGAATCGTGCCAGTGACCCAAAGTACAAAAACGAGTGCTCGTGCTCGTCACTCAGAGGAGACTCGTAGAGGCGACGTGGGGCACGCCCTTACAGGGCTCTGCATGACGTTTGTGCTTCGATGAGGGGCTTACACAAGACAGTCGTAGGAGTCCAGGGAAACATAAGGAATTTAAGAAAGGAAAAACACCATGCCATTAATCGTACTGGGTAATACCGACAAGCGCACAGACCCGAATAAAATATTGCCTATGACCTATTTATGGGCTCGCAAGTTGTACAAGGAAGGAGTTGCCAATAGTTGGGCTCCTGAAGAAATATCAATGCAGGCAGATATCGAACAATGGCGCTCGCCCGGTTTTCTGTCTGCGTCTGAGCGTCGACTTATTTTGTGGAATTTGGGTTTTTTTTCAACCGCTGAATCTTTGACAGCAAACAACATTGTGATGGCAGTATATCGCCATATTGCAAACCCAGAATGTCGGCAGTATTTGCTGAGGCAGGCGTTTGAGGAAGCAGTGCATACTGATACATTCATTTATTGCTGCGACAGCTTGGGACTTGATCCTGAGGAAATCTATGTGATGTATGAAACGATTCCATCCATTAAAGAGAAGGACGATTTTGTGGTGGGGCTTACCAAACAGATGCTCGATCCCAATTTTGAAGTAAAAACGGTTGATGACGTTCAGCAGCTGCTGCGCAATCTGATTGGCTATTATGTCATCATGGAAGGAATGTTTTTTTATGCTGGCTTTGCCATGATGCTTGCGTTAAAGCGGCAACATAAAATGGTCGGGATTGGAGAGCAATTTGAGTACATTATGCGCGATGAAAGTTTGCACTTAGCCTTTGGCTGCGATCTTATTAATACGCTGCGCGCAGAAAATCCATCTTGCTGGACGGTGGCCTTTCAGCAGGAGATTTTGTCACTTATTGCTCGAGCAGTGGTGCTTGAATCCCGCTACGCGCTTGATGCCTGCCCGCAAGGAATGCTTGGTATTAATGCTCACCAGTTTGGCGCCTATGTGCGCTATATTGCTGACCGCCGGTTGGTACGCATTGGGCTACCAGAACTGTATCACGAAGAGAATCCGTTTCCTTGGATGGCGCAATCTACTGACTTGCAAAAGGAAAAGAACTTTTTTGAAACGCGGGTGACGGAGTATCAGCATGCGGGGGCAATTGATATGGATGGGTTTTGATTATCCTTTTTGCAGACGGGCGATCGCTTCCTTTAGGCGGTCTATGAATACACCTGTTTCTGAGTAGCTTTCTGGGTGATTATTCCATTCAGTCAGGATAGCATTGCCCAGTCTAACTGCTTCGTCGCTCCTTCTACGGTTGGTGTTGAGTAAAATCTCACGCATCTCATTAGTGCTCAAAAATACGGCAAACTTGGGATACTCTTTCGACGTGTGTCCGATTGAGAATTCGCGTGCAAGGTACTCTTCCAAAGAAGCTCCGCCCATTGCCTTTAGATAGCGGGGGGCATAAGTGGGAGACCACGAACCGCTACGGATCAGCGCCCAAAAGGTATCGTAAAAGTTTGTTGGTTTATAGACAGTTTCGACCATATCCTCTGCCCCTTCTGCTAGAATTTTCCACTTCTCTTTTGCTGCATTTAGCTCTTTTTCCCATTCCTCATCTGTTTTTTTTCTAACATTGCTGGCTGGGGCAGTTGCTCTCGCGGCTTCGACTGCGGCTGCTTTTGCTGGTGTTTTTTGTGCACGCCTTTGCTTTTCTTCTTCTTCTTTTGCTTGCGCCTCTCTTTCGGCCTCTGCACGTCTTTTTTGTTCTTCTTCTTCTCTTGCTTGCCTTTCGGCCTCTGCGGCTATTGCCGCAAGTTCTTGTTGTTCTTGTTCATGTGCTTGTTGCTTGGCTGCAAGCCGTGCTGCCTGCGCATTCTCACTCCACTTTTGTGCAGGCTTACCAAAGACAATGGCTGCGGCAGCGCCGATACCAAGAATACTTGCGAGGGCACGAAAAACGATGAGCTTTTTGCTGTAGTGCTTCTTTTTGGCATTCATGGCAAGCTCGATGGTATTGGCAATGGAGGCCAGAGCTAGCGCGCTAGCAGCGCCTTGATCAGCATGATGCCGAGATAGGGTGGGCCACGTTGGTGCGGCGGTGATTAAGAGAGGGAGAGTGCTTAGTGCGAGCACTAAAATACTATTTTTTTTCATAGAAATCTTTTTGAACGGCTGGGGGTTGAACGGCTGGGGGCGGAGTACCCGCACGCGGGGTCGATTGATATGGATGGGTTTTGATTAGATTGCCTGTTTCGTAGTTGGGTGACTGCTTCTTTGAGGCGAGGCATGCACGTTAACTCTATTGCGGTGTCGTCTGCAGCCTTAGCACGCCAGTCAGCCAAAATGGCCTCGCCTATTTCTGCTGCACGTGTGGTATTTTTTTCGGAAATGGTTTGTAAAATACTAACCATTTCCTCAGCAGTTAAGTATGCTTTATATCCTGGAGCGGTTATCGAAGGTTGCAAGCCTGAGAATTTGGAGGCGAGATATTCTACTGAAGTTTGTTTGATTGCTTTCAGATAGCGGGCAGCACAGTTGGGAAGCCATGAATTGCTACGGATCAGCTCCCAGATGGTATCATCAAAGTGTTCTTGTTTAGGGCTAATCTCTTGCATAAACTCTTCAGCATCTGCTAGTTTTTTCCACCTATCTTCCTTAGAAACCTTTGCTGTTAGTTCTTGTTTCCATGCTGCTTCTGCTGCTTCTGCTGCTGCTTTTGCTTCTGTTTCTGCTGCCTCACGTCTTTGTCTTACTGCTCTTGCTTCTGCTAATGGACTAGCGAGTGAGAGTTTTTTTTCTTCTGCCCTTGCTTTTTTTGCTGCCAGATTTGTTTGTTGTGCCGCTGCAAGTATTTGTCTTTTGGCCTCTGCTTGTCTTGCTGCTTCTGCTTGTCTTTCGGCAGCTGCTTGTCTTTCGGCAGCTGCTTTTGCTTCTCTTTCTGCTGCTTGTCTTGCGGCGGCTTGTTGTTCGGCATCTGCTTTTGCTTTTCTTGCAGCGGCTTGCCTTTCGGCTTCTGCCTTTGCAAGCATTCGTTGCTTTGCTGCTGCTCCTTCGGCATCTGCTTTTCTTACGGCGCCTTGTTGTTCGGGATCTGCGGCCAGTCTTTGTCGTTCGGCTTCATCTGCTTTTCTTACGGCGCCTTGTTGTTCGGGATCTGCTTTTGCTTGTCTTTCAGCTTCTTGTTGTTCGGCATCTGCTTTTGCTTGTCTTTCAGCTTCTTGTCTTTCGGCATCTGCTTTTGCTTGTCTTTCAGCTTCTTGTCTTTCAGCTTCTTGTCTTTCAGCTTCTTGTCTTTCGGCATCTGCTTTTGCTTGTCTTTCAGCTTCTTGTCTTTCGGCATCTGCTTTT
>Ga0214923_10002413_pt1 | contig 24963 bp, 31 predicted proteins | sample LL1510_MetaG_FD_177993 | JGI IMG/M metagenome (GOLD analysis project Ga0214923, IMG submission 177993) | Freshwater microbial communities from Lake Lanier, Atlanta, Georgia, United States - LL-1510 | ecosystem: Environmental > Aquatic > Freshwater > Lake | place: USA: Georgia | collected...
TTCAAGTATATGATTACTTTGACTATCAATTATTTGTTTAGCCTGATATGGGTATGTTATATTCCATAGTTTAGAAAAAGTCCACATATTAAAAGGTAAAGAATATATTTCACCTTTATAATTAGCTACAGGTCTTAAAGTAAAATCATTAAAAGAAACGAATTGATTTATCCATTTCCAAACTTCTTCGTTTGATGTATGAAATATATGAGGTCCATATTCGTGAAGATTTATACCATCTCTGTTAGAGGTGTAACAATTACCAGCAATGTGATTTCTTTTTTCTATAACTAAACATTTGTAACCTTTTTTAGTTAATTCGTAAGCACAAATAGAACCAAAAAAACCAGAACCAACTATTAAATAATCATACTTCATTAAAAATTAACCCCCAAAATCTTTCATATACCCATTCTAATACTGAATCTTTTTCTAATAAAGAAAATAATTTAACATAAAATTCTTTTGGGTGTTTTAAAATTAATTCTTTTGATACTATGAATTGCCCTCCCGCACCAAAAGTTAAGGTTTTTTCATTATCAGTATCTTCGTTGAAGATATATTTGTAAGATTCTATTAGAGGTAATCCAGGATGGAATTGACATCCGTTTAAATTAAATTCAACAATTCTATCAGATAGTGGATAAAAATTAGATGGTTTATTAATAAAATAATAATCTATTTTTTCTAAAACTTTAGGTGAATGATCAAATGGATTTCCTTGTAAAAATACAATATAATCATCTAAATTATCATAATTATTAATTATATAGTGTAAATAAGAATACCCTTCTCTTGATATGTTATCTATTTTAATATTAGGTAAATCAATTTCATCTCCTTTATTAATAACAATATATGGTTGATTTAAATTATTCACCCAATCCAAATTTTCATTATATCTAGCTATAATTATCATACCAAACCCCCCCATTGTTATTATGATTTAAATATTGACTAACATTATTAACATTACCTCTATATAAAACAGCCCATAACCCACAATTACCTGAATGTGTTATTAAAATATTACACATTGACATTATTTTTGTAACAGCCAAAAAATTGATTGAAAATTCCACCCTATTTGTAATGTAATTATGAACAACGTGTCTTGAGTCATTCGGTATTCTAATAATTTCATTAAAACAAATAAATGGTATTTTACCATAACAAAAATTAATGAAATCTTGATCATCTGTTTGTATTAAAATAGTAAAACCTGGATTCCTATAAAGTATCTTATACATTTTGTGTAAATATATTTCATAAGAACCAATATTTGTTTCTCTTACTTTATCATTACCTCTGTAAAATACACCAATAGTTTTATTCAAATCTAAACCATATTTTTGTATGTAAAATTCTATTTGTTTATTAACTATTTCTGTTGTTGAGAAGTATTTTTCAACAAAAGGATTTACATCTTTAAAATTAATTTGATTGTAGTTAGAGAATTGTGTTTCATTTAAACTACTTGTGAATTGTATATCATGTAAATAATCAATTTTCTTATCATTATCAGAATAAATTATTTTTGTTAAGTCATCGGATAAATCATCTTTAAACATCGAGTATTGTCTGGATGAGTCAACTAAATCTGGTAGACTTTTATTGTCGTTAAAAAAGTTAATTATTTCAAATAACCTTACTGAGCTACAAGAAAAAAAACCTGAATTATGTGTTGTGTAAAGTATATTCATATAGTTAATAATAATTTATTAATTCTATCAAAAAAAAAGGCATAATTTTTAGCTGTTTTGTAATTATTTTCTAATATATCTATTTTATTGTTGTAATCATCTATTGTTAGTTTACCTAAAATAGAATGTAATTCATTTAAATTATTAAATATAATCATTCCATTTGTGTCAAAATAGTCACCTATATTTGGGCATCCCCAATATATTGGTACTGTTTTAGTCATAAAACAATCTATAATTTTTTCTGAAAAGTAATTAGTTTCTCTACAATTTTCAATGGCTACGTGAAACATAGAATCTTCAAATAGGGGAAATTTAATTGGTATATTAGACAAATTAAGAGATTCAAAACTTCTATTTTGTAATAATTCAGGTACATATTGTCTCATCCTATGCCCTTCCAAATAATTTTTATGTGATTTAATAAAACTTACTTTGAATTTTTTACTGAAAGTTTTCTCAACAAATTCTTCTTCTTTCATTATTGTTTCACCAACTTTATCTGAAAGAACCCAACAAGAACCAAAACAAAATAACTCACTATTATTAGTATTTTTTAATACTTCAATATCGTATGTGAATATTTTATCAAAATATTTTTGATTTTCAATTATTTCTTTCGTTATATTATTAACCACTTTTGGTTCACAACCGTGAATTAAAATCATTTTTAAATGTGATTCCCTATCTTTTTTAATATTTTCATTAAAATAAGTATTATCTGGGTCAACAACTAATTTACAGGAAAATGGTAAATCAATTAAATTTTCTTGAGGAATAAATCCATAAACATTAGGCTTCATATTTTTTAATCCAATATTCAATCATTTCATCTAACATTTCTTCAAATGTATAATTAAGATTCCAACCGGTATTATTTTTAAGTTTTGTTGGATCACCTTTTAAATTATTTAATTCTTCAGGTCTTAAAAACTTCTCATCTTGTGTCACATAATCCCTATAATTTAAACCTAATTTAGAGAATACATAATCACATAAATCTCTAACTGAATGTGATATACCGGTAGCACAAACATAATCATCCGGATTTTCTTGTTGAAGAATTAACCACATAGCTTCAACATAATCTTTAGCGTGTCCCCAATCTCTTGTAGCTTCTAAATTACCCAATTTTAATTCATTAACCAAACCAAATTTTATTTTAACCGCTTCTTTACATACTTTGTTTGTCACAAAATTAGTTCCACGTCTAGGTGATTCGTGATTAAAAAGGATTCCGTTAGAAATAAACATATTATATGAATTACGATAGTTTCTACAAATATTGTAAGAAAAAACTTTAGCACATCCATATGGAGATACTGGATTCATAGGTGTTGTTTCTCTTTGGAAACCATCTAAATCAATACTATTACCAAACATTTCAGATGATGATGCTTGATATATTTTAGTGTCAGGTTTTATTAATTTAACAGATTCTAACATATTTAAAGTTCCTAAACCAGTAACATTTGTGGTGTATATTGGTTGATCAAAACTAATCCTAACGTGCGATTGTGCTGCTAAATTATATATTTCATCAGGTTTAACTTTTTGTATTACCGATATTAATGAAGATAAATCAGTTAAATCCGCATAATGTAAATTAATTTTATTAAAAATACTATCCAATCTAGCTGTTTGATTTTCAGCCACAGAATTCCTTTTAAGTGTTCCGTGAATTTCATAACCTTTAGTTAGTAAAAATTCGGCTAAGTACGAACCATCTTGTCCGTTAATACCTGTTATTAGTGCTTTTTTCATATATAATTTAAAAGTATGTTACAAATTTTATCAATTTCTTCTTTTGTTAATTTATCGTGATTAGGTACGTATAAACCTCTTTCATCTATTATTGAACAGTTAGGTAATTTATTTTCACCATACATTTTTGTGTAAAATGGTTGTATCCCCATTGATCCGGATATTAAAGGTCTACAATCAATTTCATTTCTATTTAACTCATCAATCAATTTTAATTTATCGTCAAGTGATTTAGTTATAATAGGTATTGCAAAGTTTGAGGTATAAGAATTATCTATATCAGATGGAAACCAAATATTACCTTTAAGTTTGCTTTTGAAGTAGATGAAATTTTCATATCTATTATTAATCATACCATCAACTTTATCTAATTGATTTATACCAATAAATGCCTGTAAATCGGTAGCTCTAAAATTAAATCCCGGAACATAAAAAGTATAAAGGGTTGAAAACTCACTAACATTCCAATCATTCCTTAGATTATTTTGTTTCCATTCAGGTAAATCTCTATCCCATCCGTGACTTCTTAATTGTAATAATAAATGATATATTTCTTCATCATTAGTACAAACCATACCACCCTCAATTGTTGACATTGTATGTCCAAAGTATGTTGAAAATGATGACATTAAACCAAAATTACCTAATTTAATTCCGTTATACATACTACCTTGAGATTCACAATTATCTTCTAATAGAATTACATCATATTTCTTACATAATCCCATAATCTTATCCATATTAGGTGATAAACCTAAAACAGATACTAATAATAAAACAGATGGTGATTCTTCAATGAAACACTTTTCTAAATGTTCTAAATCAACTGAAAGATTTTCTAAGTTACAATCAATTAAAATTGGTGATAGATTTAATTGTATTACTGGTGATAAATCTGTCGCCCAACATAGTGAGGGTACACATATTTTATTATTTTTTAATTTACCCATCATTATTAACGTGTAAATCATCAATAAATTGGCAGATGACCCTGAATTAACAAATACAGAATATTTACAATCTAACCATTTAGACCATTTATCTTCAAACTCAATAGTTTTAGGTCCTTTAGTTAGTTTTGGATAATTTTGTAACCAACTAATTAATTTATCGATATCATCTTTATTTATCGTATCTTTAACTAAATCTATTTTCATTTTCTAACATTATCAAAATTATTAATAAACCAATCAATTGTATCGTATATACCTTCTTTAATACCCTTAAAGTCAAAATATTTAACGTCACTTATCGCTGGTTTTCTGTGTTGTCCACTAGGTTTGGTTGTATCAAAAACAATATTACTTTCATTAATATTAAATCTTTCAATTATTATTGACGCAATTTCTTTTATTGAAATTTCTGTTTCATTAATCAACATACAATGCTCTTCTTTATTCCAATTATCTAAAGACCAAACAATGAGTTTAGCCAAATCTTCAGCATGAACGAATTGTCTTAATTGTGAACCATCACCCCAAATAACAAATTTATCATTATTTTTTTTAGCTAAATAAGCTTTATGTATTAATCCAGGAATTAAGTGACTAGATTCTAAGTTAAAATTATCATTAGGTCCGTACAGATTTGTTGGGACTACTGAAAACCAATTAGATTTTGTTATATTTCTGAATATTTTTGTTTCATAACCTGACAATCTTTTAGCGTATGAATAACCATAGTTAGATGGGTGTGGAACACCACCATCAATTTGTTCAGGTGTTAATGGATATACTATATTTGTGTCAGGAAAAATACAGGTTGATAAGATATTAACAAAGTTAGGTACTTTATTTTCAAATGTGGATTTAATCACATTATTATTTATTTTATAATTGTCAATAAAAAACCCCCAATTATCATTACTATTCGCTTGTACACCACCAACTCTAGCAGCGCAATGTATTATAGTATCAATACCATTCTCTCTAACTTGTTTAGTTATATATCTTAAAGTATCAATTTCATTTGTTAAATCACAATCTTTTCTTGTATGATAAATGTGATTATCACCTAATATTTTTTTAAGTGCGTTACCTAAAAGTCCGTTAGAACCTGTTACTAGTATTTTTTTATTCATATTTTTATCCATTTATTACAATATAAATCATTAGTGTTTAAATGTAAATTATTATTACCAAACCATTTAGATGGGGATATTATTTTTTTATTTTCATTGGTATTCATCCAAGCACCCCACCAACTAAAAGAAGAGTTTGCTATAATATTATTATTACACATAGACATTAAATATAAATCTTGGTAATCTTCATTACCCTCAATAAAAGTTTTGTTAGGTATAAAGTTAAAATTTTGTTTACACCATTCCATATCATCTGAAAAAACTAAAAAATGTTTATCATATCCAACCTTATTTAAAGATTTATAGTAATAATCTATATCTTGAACAGGGTGATAATTTTGTTTGTGTAAATAATCACCCCTTCTAACGTGAATAGAACAAGTACTCAAACCTAAAATATCGTTATATTTTCCCTCTAAATATGTTTTAGTATCATCATTAATTGAAAATAGATTTAATATATCTCCCCTATGATTGATAAAGTATTTTTCTGACTGAAAATAACCATTTAATTTTAAATCACCATCAATTTTCGGTATTTCATTATAGGTAAAATCAACTTCATCCACATTATTTAGATTTTGTAATTCACTACTAAAATTTATTTTATTAAAAATATTATCTAAATATTTTGTATATGGTTGATGTATTCTTAATATGTCATTTGTATCACATATTAATGTTTTATTATCTCTTAAAGCTATTGAGTATGCCGTCGCTATTTGAAATAGGTAGTTTCCTAAACCACCCATTAATTTAATTGACACTATTTCCATCGTTTATAATTTCATTGTAATTTCTAATCCATTGTTGTGGTATTGGTGTATTTTGTAATTTACATAAAGAATCGTGACATATTACTTTATTTTTATTAAAAAATCCAGCCGAAATGCTAAAAGTACTTGAACCCACAATTAATAAATCTGCACTAATTAGGTGGTTGAAGTGTCTTAAAAACCTATCACCGGTATCAGTTACATGGTATGTTATATTATCATAATTTAATTTTATACCAGAATCTTTCCAAGAGAATATATGAATATGGGTGTTAGGTATTTTATCAATTAAAGTGTTAATTAAATTTTCATACACTTCAGATTTAATCCATCTAGCATTTAAATTATCGATATACGTTTTACCTAATTCACTATTAGAGTTTTGAGGTATATCATCACCTCGTCTTACGTGAATTGCAATATTAAACTTACCATTATTATATGTTTCAGGTTTTTGGTTTGGGTAACTATCAGATAATTTATTTAAAAAATCATCATTAAAATAAAACTCAACACCTTCATTATATATTTGACTATAAAAAAATGTAAATTCTTTACACGATTGTTTAGTATCAATCCCTAAATTATCTATTATTTTATCAATCATTTCATTAGCTAACTCAATTTCTGTGTTTTGAAACTGGTTATTATCTACTAATTTAATATTTTCAAGTCTTGAGTGTGAATATTGGAAACCATTCTTCATACAAAAAGCAATCCCTGATATGATACTAAATAATTGTGACCCAAATCCATCATTTCCTCTTTTTATTGTTATACAATTCATTTTAAAAAATTAACTATTTTTGCAAATGTACTATTTGGATTATACATAATAAAGTTTGTTTTTGATAAAAGATAAATATCAATTAAACCTTCAATAACACTATCTTCAGATGTATGTGCATTATTAATCCACCCAATACCTTCATTTATTTTTGTTATATAATCTTTTTTTGGTCTTATGATTATGTTGTTAGGGTATTTATTCACTATGTTTGTTTCCCATTCTAAGCTATCAGAACAAAATAATACCTTTTGGTTTGGGTTATTATTTATGATATTATTAATAGATATTTCATACTTTTCTAATGTTTCACCGATAAAATCTGTACCTCTGGCGTGAATACCTAAAACATTTTTATTTAAACCTAATTCTTCCGATAAAGTTCTGACTTTATTACTAACATAATTTGTAGGTATTAATGATTTCAATTTTGATGAAATATCATTTAACTCTAAAAAAATAGTGTTTTCATATATAATTACATATTTTTTTAATTCATTATATATTTCATTCATTTTATCTAAAGTTTTAACCTCACATTTTTGACTTAAAACGAATAAATCAGGATTTTTATTTAATTCAAAATCATGTGTTATATACCAAGGATCTGTATATATTACCACATCATTAGGATCTAAACTATTAATATCTATTATTTCTATATCAGAATTAATAAATAAATTTTTAAAATCACCCATACATCTTTCGGTTGAATTCCATACCAACCCAACACTTCTGTTAGTTTTTTCAGCTAATTGCATACAACAACATAGTGGTATTAATCTATTACCCAATCCACCTGACGAATAATTAATTACATATCTCATTTAAAAAATGATAATAAAATTTTTCTTTTATTAAAAATATCATTCCAATTATTGATATTATCTTTATAATTAAAATTACTTTTCTTAGTAATAAAAGTCATACCTAATAAAGCGTAATTAGTTTCAACTTTAATATAATCATCTTCATATAAAGATATAATTCTATTATCTTCAATATCTCTTGTTGGTGTATTTAACTGAATTTTAAAAAATTCTTCTATTGCAATATCAGGAGTTTCCCAATTAATTCCACCATAAGAATCAAACCCTAAAGCGGTATTTCCTGTTAATTTACCAGCACAAGGATGCCCTGGCTTATGTATATAACCTTTCCAACTAGTATCGTGAAATACACCATAACCACCCTCTTTAATTAAATCCCACCAGTAATATAATTCACATAGTACTTGTTCTTTGGCGTGAACAGAATCAAAAAAAACTAAATCAACTTGCCCTTTATCCCATTCTTCACCTATTTTAACTGAATCATCTTTAATCCATTTATAATTTGGGTTATCACTATTAAATCCAGGAACTGGGTCAATACCAAAAACTTTATTATTATTTTCTATTGCAGTTGAAATCATTAACCTAGAGCTAGCACCTCCATAAACACCTACATCGACTAATATACCATTTTTAATTTTATTAATTGTTTTGGATAATCTTTTTGACGATACATCCCCAAGTTCTGTTTCAATGAAATTTAATTCGTGTTCTAACATCATATTTTTATTTTTTTCTTAAAATTATATATCTTACATCAGATGTTCCGATAAAGTCACCTCTATGTATTTCACCATACTTAGATATTTTATCTAACCACCATTCTTCTTTTTCAACTGTCATATGTAAAATTAAAGTATTCGGACCAGTTTTATGTGAATCATCAACATATGAAATAGAAAATACAAAACCTTTTTTAGCAATTCTATTGAATTCTTCTAAAATAGTATCGATATCTTCAGGTAAACAATGCTCAAGACAATCAAAAGAAGTTACCCAATCAACAGAATTATCATCTAATGGTATTTTTTTAGCCTCAGAACTAATATATTTTATTTTTTCATTTTCTATTACGTTCCCTGTTTCAACACTAGCAATATCAACACCATAAACATCATCAACAAATTCAGATATGGCATTACAAAATCTACCATAACCACAGCCAACATCACAAACTGATTTTGGTTTTTCATTTCTTATGAAAGGTATTGCGTTTTCACCCCAAAAGCCTCTTCCATAACCTTCATCATGAATACTTTGGTAGTGATCACCCATACCACCAAAATACATCTCTAAATATTTTTCTTTTTCGTTCATTTTTTTAATTTTATTAAAATCCTATTTTTTCATTTTCGTTAAATGGGAAATTATTTTCCGTTAAATAAGTATAAAGAACAGATTTGTAATGTAAATTTTTTAACTCAGGTTTTAACCATAAAAATTCTTGAATTACATTTATATCTAAGAATGGGTATCTTGCTTCAATACCATAAGCACCTGCAACATATTCTTCTTTAGCTAAATATGATTCCATTGAGCTACCAAAGAAACTAGGCCAAGGGAAAATAGTTTTTAAATCATCAGGAAATAACCCACCGAAATTACTATGTTTATATTTTTTTATACCACCAAAACCATAATCTGAAAATATTTCATCAGCACCTTGTCCGGATAGAAATATTTTTTTACCATCTTTTATCGCATTTGAACACACATGTGATAGATGATTAGCTCCGTTATCATCAATTAATGATAACCAAAATTCATTATAATCACTGCTGTTTGAATAAGTAACGTATTTAAATGGTTCTGTATTATTTTCAATAAATTTATGAGCAACTCCTATTTCTGATGATTGTTTAGTTAAAATATTATACTCAGCTTTACCTTCCATTAAATTAAATCTATTTCTAAGCGTATTTTCATTTTCAGTACCAACAACAGTATAAGTTGTAAAATTTATATTTTGATTTAATAATTCGCAACAAATTGCACCACTATCGTAACCACCACTTAAACCTAAAAACAATTTTTCTCTTAAATTTTTAGTTCTTTTAGTTATTGAGTTTTTAAAGGCTTTAATCCAATCATTATAATTATCTTTAGTTTGATTTAAATCAAATTCTGTTATAGTTGATTGTTCTATAATTTCACCATTATTAATATCAATAATTAATGATGTATTAGGCGGTACTTTATTAATATTCGTATAACCTAATTTTTCTAAAGGTGTTTTATAGGTAGAGCAACTTAAATTATTTTTACCAGAGCTAAAATATATTGGTTTAGTTCTAAAAGCATCAGCCGAAAATATTACTTTGTTTATGTTAAAATCTAATAAAACAACAGCAAATTCACCATCTAATTTTTTAATAAAATCAAAACCGTATTTTTTATAAAGAGGTATTAAACACCCACCATCCGATTTAAAATCGCCAAATAAATCATAATTATATATCTCTCCATTATATAAACAATAAATGTTATCATCTATAAATGGTTGTATTGTAAAATTACCTGTAATACTTAATAAATTATGAACAAAACTATAATTTAAATGTTCTGCAATATTTGTATTATCAGGACCTCTGAATTTTGTATAAAAATTTATATCTTCAATATTAGATATTTTTTTATCTGTAAAAATGAAACTACACATATTAATATTCCTTATTTCTAACTTGTGGCATTAATTTATTACCAAAAAAACCACAATTCGCACAACCTTCTAAAATATGGGGTTGTATATTTAATTTATTTAAAACATACGGTAAACTAATTTGATCTCTGGAAGAATATTTACATATTATTTCCCACCACATTAAATTCATAGTATTAATTTTTTCCGTATTTTTTCTAATACTACAAGGTAATTCAAACAAACCGTTATTCTTTGGGTAATTTTCTTTATTGTAAAATAATATTTGATTTTCAATATTATCTATATTATCATAACCCAATTGAATTAATAATTCAGCTTCATCATAAACACAATTTCTTTCTGTGTGATTGAATAGAGCTATATCCGCACCTTTCATTATATTATTCACAATATAAAATGGATCAACAATAACTTCGTGTGTTGAATCGACCCAAAAATAATAATCATAATCAGGTAAAAATAAATGAGGTACTATCTTATAAATTTTAGCATTTCTTCTACCTTTATATTTATTATCTATTGTAAAATCATTTATTTTAATTTGTTTCCATGCCGATTCTTCTATTATGTTATCAACAAAGGCGAAATAATCGACATTATCAAATTTAATTTTAGGGTTAATTAATTTATTTTTTAACCCACTAATTGCGGTTAATATAGCTATTTTCATTTTAATGTTTTTTTATAATATTCAATCCAAGTTTTAATGTCTCCAGTCGGATTCCAACCTAACAATTCTTTTGCTTTTTTATTATCAGCTAAAGTTTCATAGGGTTCAATTTTATCACCAATATTTACAATATTATCAACCCCAAAATAACTAATAATTTCTTTTATTGAAATTGATTTACCATTACCTATATTAAATGATTCTCCAACCCATTTTTTATTTGAAAATCCAACTAAAAAGTTAGCATCTACAACATCATTTACATAGGTAAAATCTCTTTTTTGATTCCCATCATTAACCAATGTAAATGGTTCATTATTTTTATATTGATTACCAAAAATACTTAAAACTGTACGATAAGCACCTTCTAATGGCATATTTTCACCATAAACATTAAAGTATCTTAATATAACAGTATCTAAACCATATAATAATGTAAATAACTTACAATATTCCTCACCAAAGTATTTTTGTAAAGCATAAGGACTTATGGGGTTTATCTTCTCATTTTCATTTGTAGGTAGATTTTCAGCATTACCAAATACACTACTTGATGAAGAAAAAACAAACTTACCCACTTTTTTATTCACACATGAAACTAAAACTTTTAATAATCCATTAACATTTACTTCATTATATTTTATTGGGTCGATAATTGATGGTTGAACCCTAGCCATAGCTGCAAAATGGAATACAACGTCACCTTCATTTAAAATAAAATCAATATCCTCTTTAGTAATATCAATATTATGAAATTCAATGTGTACCGGAACATTTTCAATTTTTCCTGTTGAAAGGTTATCAATAACTATTGTTTCTATATTTTCAGATAATAATTTTTTAACTAAGTGATGTCCAATAAACCCAGCACCACCAATTACAATTGCTCTCATTCGTATCTCTCCTTCATTAAAATTAATTCATTGTTTTTAATTTGTTCAGGTATTGTATCACTAAGCCTACTACCCCATAACCTATTAACCACATTTATTTTTTTAGTAAAAATAGGCATATTATATCGAATATAAAGTCTTTTATAAAAATCACAATCCATTAACCAAATTAAATTGCCATCAAATCTATCTTTAACATTTTTACTTATAGTTAATACGCTAGGTGAACTTATGGTATTGACACCTAAATGAATATTGTCATTCCAATATGGTGATATTGGATTAAAAAAATTAATACCATCATTAGTGTGTAAACACGGTGTTATTAACCAATCACCACTAAAATTATTAACAATATCCTCAATAGAAGTTTCATCAAAAAAAAAATCATCCTGAAATAGTATTTTTATAATATCCCCATCAGAGTTTTCAATTGCGTTATTAATATTCGCGGATGAAGAACCTCTATTATCTTCATTTTTAAGATACTTAATGTTTAATTTTTTAGACCAATAATTACATAATCGTTTAATATCGTCATTTAAACTATGATCCGATATAACTACTTGTATATCTTTATAGGTTTGATTCTTAATTTTATCTAAACTAAAATTAAGAAATTCAACACCTTTACCTTGCATCTCATAACAAGGAATTGCAATAGAAACCAAATTTTATCTCCTTAAAAATTTACGTCCAGATTTAACTTTTATTCTCCAATAATCAAGTAAATCATCCATAGTCTTTTCAAAAGAAATTTCTGGGTACCAACCTGTATGTTTTTTAAATTTACTAGTATCAGGGATTTGTAAATCAGCATCAATAGGTCTCAATCTTTCAGGGTCAATAACAATTTCTATATTTTTAATTGTAGATTTACCTATTAAATAATTTAACATATCACCTATTTTACAAGTATATGAACCACCAATATTGTAATATTCACCACCAATAGGATTAACCGTTACTAACATATAGTAAGCTTTTACAGCGTCTCTAACATCAGCATACGTTCTAAGTGATTCTAAATTACCAACATAAATTTTAGGTTCTTGCAAACCAACTTCAATCATAGATATTTGTTTAGCAAATGTTGATTCTGAAAATACGTCACCCCTTCTAGGACCTGTGTGAGTAAACATTCTAGTTGTCATAATTGTCATTCCATAAGCTTCAGCGTAATATCTACCAATTAAATCAGTTCCGACTTTTGATATTGAGTATGGTGATGCCGGATAAAATGAACATTCTTCATTTATTGGTAATTTATCTGATGATACTCTACCAAATACTTCACTTGACGCACAAACGTGTATTATTGAATTTTTGTATAGTGATTTTTTTATCGCCTCTAAAAGATTTGAAGTTCCGATTATATTTGTCTGTAATGTTTCACCAGGTGAATCAAAACTAGTGTGAGGGTATGATTGAGCGGCTAAATGGAAAACATAGTCAGGTTTAGATTTTTCAACCGCAACCAATAAAGATGATAAATCATTCAAATCACCATAAATGATTTCAATTCTCTCTTTTTTATTAATTTCATCTGATAAATGTTCAATATTTTCAAATGAATCATTCCAACGAGCCAAACCAAAAATTTTCCAATTAGTATTGTTAATTAAAAAATCGGCTAAATGTGATCCAACCATTCCGGTTATACCAGTAATAAATGCATTTTTTTTCATATTATTTAAGTTATTATAATAAATATTAGATACTATTTAATGTAGTACAAAGTTTTATTATATCTTCTTTTATTAAATCTTGGTGATTACCGATATATAGAGAATTATTGTGAATAAAATCGGTATTTTTTAAAATAAATTTAGTGTGATTAAATTTTTCTAAATATGGTTGTAATGATTGATTACCACCACCAGCCATACCTAACCTATATTCAACCCCATTCTCTACCATTACATCACATATTTTTTTCAAATTATCCCCTAATACTATTAATGGTAAGGCAAAACTACTACTACCTTCCGTATTAAATTTTGTAAAATATTTATCACTATCTAAATTTGATAACCATATTTCTAAATTTTTAGTCCTCCTTTCGATATTATAATCTAATCTTTTTAATTGTTCTATACCTAAAACAGCGTTTAATTCAGTGCTTCTCATATTAAATCCAGCAACAGCAAACGTAAATAACGGATTTAAATTAGGATATTTTTTTTGGTATTCTTTTTGTAATTCAGGTGAAGCTTCTCTAGTCATACCATGAGATCTAAATAATTTAGCCAAATCATATAATTTAGAATCATTTACACAAACCATACCACCTTCTATTGTTGTCATATGATGACCAAAATAGAATGAAAATAACGATATATCACCATAAGATCCAACTTTTTTGTCTTTAAAACAAGCTCCGTGTGATTCACAACAATCTTCAATCAATATTAAATTATGTTTTTTTGCTAAATACATAATTTTATCCGTTAAACCATTAAATCCTAAACAATGTACTAAAACAATAGCCTTAGTTTTATCAGTTATAGCCTTTTCAATATTATCAGCAGTTATCGCTAAACTATTAATATCTATATCAACAAACACCGGATGCATACCCAATTGAGTTACTGACGATATATCTGAAACCCAGCCTAAAGGTGGGACTATCACCTCACCTTTACCCACTAATTCTTTAACCATAGCTATCGATATAAAATTGGCAGATGCACCCGCATTAACCATAACACTATGTTTAACACCTAACCATTCAGACCATAATCTTTCAAACTCTTTTACTTTTTCACCATTAGTTAATCTTTGATTACTTAATACAAAATCAGATAGAATTTTTCTATCCCCATCAGTTACATTATCATTTATTAAAGGCCATTTAAAATTATTCATTTACCCAATTCCAAGTTTTTATATATTTTATTAATTCATCTTTAGACATTCTTAACACTTTGTTATATTCAATCATATTATTATCGTATTTTGGTTGTTCCGGGGTAGAATTAAGAGTTCTTTTATGTTCTAAATGATATAAAACCCCTCCAATTCTTGATACTTTATAACCTAACATATTTAATCTAACAATTCTTTCATTATCTTCAAAACCCCAAGATATAAAATTTTCATTTTCTAATCCGGATTCCATATACTTTTCCTTATTAAAAAATAATGCGCCACCTAAAGAATTAGGGTTTGAGATTTCACACTGATCTAAATCAATATCATCTAAATTATTTTCTCTAACAAAAGGAAAGTAGTATTTCCTTACGTTTAAAAAATTACCACCATAAGGATAACAAACATCATAACCACCAGATTTAATTACATCTCTAGCTTCAACATATTGTTGTGGTTTAAAAACTACATCAATATCATAATTAACAACAATATTAGTTTTAGCTTTTTTAGTCATAATATTTAATAACCTTGTTCGGTGAAATAAGCCATCATTTTTTACAAACATATATTCAATACCATCTCTTTTTAATATATCTTCATGTGATTCATTATCTGATTCACATACAATAATATTAGTATCAAAATTTTTAAGTAAGTAATCAATAACTATATTGTAGTTATTTATCCTATCCTCAGAATCAATTAAAATTGGTATTATAAATGTAACGTCTTTTAAATCTATCATATAACAATAACTTTTTTATTTTCATTTTTTATAATATAACCAAAAATCCTTTCAAGTGAATGGTTTATTGATGGTTCATTGTGATAACCTTTAGGTATCATTTTTAATATATTTCTAACACCATCTTCGGTTAAATATTTTTTAAATAAATCGTTTCTAATCCAAAACATAGTCCCATCTATAAATGGTGATCCATATACATTAGGATTTAACCCAAACATTTTAATTAATTCTTTTACTAAAAAGTCGTTAGGTCCAACGTAAGTCTCTAAATTATGTCCAATTAAACCACAAGTTTCATCGGTTTTAAATCTATCAATTATACTATCTACAAAATCTGAGTTTTTTAGAATACCATTCATATTTCTTTCAAACCATTCTCTACCTTTTTGTATTGCACTTTCCATACCATAAACTTTAACCATATCTGATGGTTTATTAGGTAATCCAATACTTTTCTTACCGTGTATTTTTAATATTAAATCAGTATCTTCATCAACTAACGGATAGACATTTAAAAATCCACCAATATCAACACCTTTGTTTTCAACCGCAACAATTGTAGCCATATCTGGTTTATACGAGTGAATTTTATCCATAATACTTTCATCATAATAACCATCTACTAAACTAACATATAATTTATATGGATGATTAATATTATCCAAATAATGTGTAATTTCTTCCCACATATCGGTATAGAAAAGATGTAAACAAACAGCTATTTTCATATGTTAAAAATATTATCAACTTTCTTTAATTCGTATTTGTTTCTGTCAGGCATAAATGCTTTATCACCTTCTTTCCAATCATTAAAGTAATTAATTAAATCCTCAATGATATCACCAAAACTACTTATAGATGAACTATTAAATAATTTCTTAGCTATGTCATTTCTAACATATGAGGCATGGTGCATTTCAATTTCATCCCTTGTAAGAATTTTACAATTACCGGGATTCATTCTTCTCGTTGGATCAACCAACACAGGGAAATTATGTCCTAATACAAAATCTACACCAGTTCTAATCTTATATATTAAACTAACATAATATTCTTCAGGTGGATTTAAAACCCATTCACCACTTTTCCAATATGTTTGTAATTGACAAGCTGATGAATCATAATTACCTTCCACCATCACATCTAAAACTTTCTTTAATTCATCCTCTTTATAAAACTCATCAGAATCCATTGACATAAAATGAGTACAACTTTCTCCCTGACAAACGTATAAACCCATATTCCTTTTATTCATTTCATTAATATGTGGAATAGGTGCGTTTAATTGTGGTTTATAAATATAAAAAGAGTTTATTAATCCTTTATCTTTATATTCCGTTAATAATTCTTTTAAGTTAATTTCTGATTGATTACCCATATTAGAAATGTCTTGGTAGATTACAGTAATGTAATCAGCAACATTTCTAACGGATAAAATTGATTTTTCTAATAACTCAATTGAGTCATCAAAAATATTATATGCAATACCTAATTTAGCCATTATTGTTTATTTATAAATTTTATTAATTTTTGTAGTCTTTCATTCCACATATAACCACTTATTATCTTTAGTATTTTTTGATAATCCAAAGCTTCTTTTTGTAATTTTTCTTGTGATTTATTTCTTGATGATGATTCATCGTGAATTGCGTATTCATCACCAATAAAGTAGTTAGTTTTTCCGTTTAATATACATTTTAAATTAAACTCAACATCCTCAAAACATTCTTCAAAGATTTCATTTAATCCACCCAATTTCTTCCATACAGCCATAGGTGTCATAGCGAAAGCAAATGTATTACCAAATATATCTCTTTTTACACTTGGTTCATAACCCCAATAACTACCTAACCCTTGATGTGTTATTCTCATTTCTTCTCCATTAGTAAAAGCAATTACACCACCATGCTGAACAGTATTTATCTTATCACCACTTCTTTCACCAAAATGTAGTCTTAATCCAATTGTCCCTACATCGTGTTTATTATTGACATAAATTGAAGTCATTCTTGTAATTGGATCACCTTCTTTAATATAAACATCATCATTACAAAATAATACTAATTCACTATCCTGATCGATAAAATTACTTACCATATCATTATTAATTTTACTAAAGTTATAATAACCATATTGATTTAATACAACTTTATCATTTAATAGATTTTCTTTGATTTTATCAACCGTAGCCTTTAATGAACCAGTGTCAGCAATATAAATTTTGTAGTTAGAGAACTTTGTTTGTTGAAGTGATTTAACACATCTTTCCAATAAATCATAGTTGTTTTTACTTGGAATAACAACAGCCAATTTAGGTTCTTTCTGTAATGGTTTATTGGTATGTAAATCGTGAAATATTTTATCAGGTTTAATCTCTAAAGGAATGCCAACATTTAACCATTTATCAACAAATTGTTGTCTTGTAGTTTCCCATTGTTCATTTGTCATTCCGATTGATTTATGTAGGATAGGATTTTCAAACATAACACCAACTTTAACACCTGCTAAGTGATTTGCTAATGTGAAATCTAAATCATAAAAGTGGAATCCTTTAATATTTTCATCAAACTTTTCTTTAATTTTATCCTTATTTACACAGAACGCTAAACCATCAAGATTAATTGTTTGAATGATATTCTCACCAAAATTACCTGAGTATTTTGATTCCCATTTCATAGTTTTACCTGATTGTTCATCATTGTGTTGATGCCATACTTGACCTACCATTAAGTTCATATCATCCCACCATCTACCACTTTCAGTTAATTTTGTGGTTCCAGCGTGTCCAATAATACCATAATCTTTATTTTCAAGTTGTTCAATATATCTTTTACCCCAACCTGATTTAAGGTATTTAATATCATTATGACAGAAAAGAACGTATTTGTTCTTGGATTCATTTAATCCTTTATTATATAATTCTGTAAGTGAATGTGTTCCTGGATTTATGTAAAACAATAACTCATAATTTTTTAATCCGATAGTTTTTTTAACGTGTTCTTCAAACTCTTTATCGTGTTCTCGCATAGAACAAACGATACTTAGACCATTTTTAATCATAGACTAAGTATCGTAAATATTCCACCAAAAATAAAGATTAAAATTTAATTTTTACCCCCTAAATCCACTTAAACCATCACCTGATTCACCCCCTTGAAAACCAGCACCGTTTGTAGGAATAATTAATTCACCAATTTTTTCAATCTTACCCTCACCATTAGTTTTAATTTTAACTTTTTCCGATTTAACAATAATATCTTTGATTTCCTTAACTTCCTTTTCCACTTGTTGTTTTGTTGGTACAACTTTTTTAGGTTTTCTTTTTAAAATATTTTCTAAATTTTCTTCAGATTTTTTAATCAAATCCTTAATTAAACCATTAGAAGAGTTATATTTTTTAATTTCCACATTAATTTTATCAATATTAGATACCAAATATTTTGATAATTCAGTTGCTTTTTTTAAATCCATAATAACGTGATCGTTAATCATATCATTATTACCAGTCCAAAAATAATTCCATCTTTGTTTAAATGATGGTTTGGTTTTTTTACCATACTCCCAAATACTAAACATAAACTCAGAATTATTTGGGTTTTCAGAGTTTCTATCAACTTCGACTTCAAGTCCGTGAGAATGACATTCACATTTTAAAAATATATTTTCCATATTATATTATATTATTTTTATTAAAGATAACCAAAAAATAGTCATCATTTTCTTTTATTGTATTTTTATAACTTATATTATAGTCGTATGTATTATACGTATATTTAATACCCACATTGTCAAATTCTTTTTTATCCCATTCAACTTGTGTTGTATTCATTAATTCACTTAATACATTACCCTCACCTCTTATATTTTCAAATATTCTTTTATTATTAAACATAGGACACCTAAATTTAATTTCATTGTCATATACCAACATATTTTCAGCAATCTTTTCAATTTCAAATTGATCGGCATTTGTTCTTACAGGGTAGTAAAATTCATTACTAAGTCCCATATCTATTGGTTCACAACTAATACTTTCTAATACACCAGTCATTCCCCTTTTTTCCATCAATGTTCTCATTTTTTCAGGGTCATCAAATCCTTTTGATGTTCTCCATTTTTGTTCTGCGAGGTGTAATACCTTATAAAAATGTTGTCTTTGTTCTTCAGTTATCTTACCTTGATTTATCCCATTTAAAAACGGGCTTTTAATATTCATTTGGTGATGACCTGGTTGTGATTCATCAACAGTGTTTAATTGAGATTTTAAGATTTGTTTATCCGCCTCATTTAAACCCATAAAGAAAGCCGTAACCAAACCCATCATCTTTTTTCTTACATCATCCATTATCTAAACTTGTTTTTATTATTTTATTATAGTTTCTAAAATATTCCATTTGATACCCTAAATACCTACCACTATCCGCTAATATTATCTTACCATTTGGTTTTAAGACTGGTGCTATTAATACTAATTTTTGAATCCAACTATCATTAAAAAAATTATCACATATAATATAATCAAAACTATATCCAATTAAACTTGATTCGTGAATGGTTTGAATTCTACAATTAGGATGTGTTATTCTTCTGTTAGATTCTCTAACCATAGTAGGATTACTCACACCAAATAATATTAATTTATCATTTGGTATTTGATTTATATAATTAATTAATAACGTAGTTAAACCCCATTGTCTCGGTGTGAGAATGAGGTTAAACTTATTATTGTTAAAACTTTTAATAATACCAGTCCTAGAAAGTATTATTTCATTAATACTTCTCATTTGATTGTTTTTCTTCAAAAATAGCAAGTTCAATCGCTTGTTTTAATATTACCGATAAAATATCACTATACCATCTTGATTGTCTATCTTCATCAGTTTTTTCAAAGTTCATTATTGCTTGGAACTCAACATCTGATAATTTCACACCATATTGATTACAATAGAATAAACTTCTTTCACTTACTTTCATAGAAGGTAGTTCTTCATTAAACTTATATAGAATACCTCTTTTTAATTCCCAATCAGTTTCATTTAATAAATATAATTTTATTTTACCAATTTGGTGTAAGAAACAAACTTTAATAAGTGACGATTTATCAACTCTAAGTTTTTCAGGTAATGTATCATTTATCTTGACAGCATAAGCCGTAACTTTTAATATATGATCAACTAACCCACCAGGAAAACAATTATGTAATTGTAATGTAGTTGATGCTGGTGATGTCCATAAATCTTCACCTAAGAAATCATATAATTCATCCGTGATGAAATTACCATAATTTTTAACACTATCAATAAATCGTGTTTTATTTTTTTCAATTCTTGTTCTTAAATCCATATTATTTTTTATTTATTAAATATAACTTTAATTTTCCAAAAAGGAAATGTTGGTTCTGATACGGTTCCGTATTGAAGATCTATGTAATTAAGATTACCAATAGGTGCTCCTATTGGTTGAACCGACACTAAATCCACACCTAATGGTCTAGCATTAACTCTTTGTATTGTTGGTAATACAACACCATTCAATAACGCCCCCCATTGTTCAGAGAAAGTTTTTTTATTTTTTTTTCTACTAACGTATTGATTTATTGTTCTCATATATCTTTAAATATTCCTCAACAAATAATTGACACATTTCCGCTTCCCAATCCATACTATTAAAAAATCTTAAATCATCAATAACCCCTCTTTTATCCAACATAAAACTTGGAAATCTTTCCATAATATCTTTAATAATTATTTTACTATCGTGTCTAAATGTTGGTTTTATATTATTTATTACCCTAAATATTATTGGAATAACCATACCGTTATTTTCATTTATACCTGAATCAAGTAATGTTTTAGCAGAATATTCTAAACAATAAGCCATCATTTTAGGATTTATAGCACAATCTAAAAATCCCATTTCACCCCACTTTTTAACTAAAAAATTACTATCTTTTAATGTTCTCATAGATTTAATAACTCCATTTTAATATTTTCTCGATTATTTTTAATGTCGTCACCCCAAAACCTAATAACTTGGAATCCGTTACTTTCAGCGAAAATAGTTTTATTAACATCACTCTCTTTTGTTTTTATTTGATTTTCAGATAATATTGGAAATAATTTTTCATTACCATGCCAATAATCACCATCAACCTCAATTAATTTATTAGTGTTTTTAATTAAAAAGTCATACTCTCTATACCAAAAACCATCTCTATTTTTATTATAAATCCTGTATTTAGGTTGAAATTCTATCTTCATTTCGTGTAAGATACTTTCAAATATTTCTTCTATATCAGTTTTTTTACCATAAAAAAATCTATAATCCTGTAAAAACTCAATAGGTAATTTACCATATTTCTCTAAGGATGTTTTATCACTATTTCTTTCACCATATTTACCACACCAATTATGTTCAATACCATATTTTTTCATCATAGTTTCTTTTCGTTTTGATTTACTTTTTTCATCCCAACCTAACCAAGTTTCATTATTTTCTCTATAATTATCACGCCATATTTTTAATTTATCTTTATACTCGTCATTCTCCCATATTTTTTTCATTATTTCCGATTTTTTTTGTTTAGTTTCATCACTAATTTTTTTACCGTACATAGGGTTTTTATCCCCCATATATGTTTCTTTTTTATGTTTATCACAACATAATCTTGAGCAATATTTTACATTACCCCCCTTCAATCTACTTTCTTTAACTTTAAATGTTTTACCACAAAAATCACAAATCTTATCAAACCTTTCAACCTTTTGGACTTTATATCCACTATATTGACACGATCTGGAGCAATAAGCCTTTTGTTGCGGCTTTAATATAATACCACAATTTTTACAATTTTTTTCACTATTATTTTCTTGTACCATACATATAAATAGTTCAATCCAACAAAAATGATGGTAAATTATTCATTCATTAAAATCTCAGCGTCATTCTCAATGTCATCTATCGATGTTATTTTATAATTCATAAAAACATAATCATTATGAAGATTATGGAATTTTATGTTTTTGTCATTTATAGTGTATTCTAAAAATCCGTGATTACTAATTCGCTCCCCGTGATTATTTTGTATAAAACTACCAACCATAATTACAGGAACACCTTTTTCAGTTTTCATCACATTTCTTTTATGAATGTCAGAGTTTAAAGCAACATCACAATCATTAAAATCTTCAATATCTAAACCATCTTCAAATATAAAATTTAAATCGGTTGTAGAACCTCTTAAAGGTCCGTGTTGTAGTCCAATATAATGCTTACCACCTTCTCTAATTATTTCTGGTTTTGTATTACCATCAGTTATTCCCCAAACACACCAAACAATATTTTCATCTTCATAACACCCTGTTTTATTTAAGAATGTGATTTTATCATTATTTAAAGCATTTAGAATTGGTGTTAAAATATCCAATCTATCTAAGTTATTTAACAATAAATCATGATTACCAAGAGTTAAAATAACTGGAGCTATTTTAGTGAGTTCATTAAGAAATACACAAGATATTTCAAATAATTCAGGAGTTGCTTGGTTTTTAGAGTGAGCCCAATCCCCGCCAAAAACTATTCTATCTGGTTTAATTTCTCTTAATTTCGGTATGAATTGATTAAAGAAAACTTCTTTATATTCATCGTGGTATTTATATAAACGAATATGTAAATCCCCAAAATATGCAATTTTATTTATCATTCTTAAAATATAAGAAATAAAACTAATAAGTTAAATATTTATAGTTATGAAAAAACTAATCATTAAGGAAAGTGAGTTAATTTCAATTATTGAAAATATCATAAAAGAAGAAAAAAAGAATGATTTAAAAACTTATTATGTGATTGAGGCGACTATCGGTAATAAAAGTTTCTATTGGGGATTGTATAAAGATGGGTCTAAAATATTTATCCCAACGACTAATTGGGGTGCGTATAATTCTAAACCAAAGTTTTATGATACTATTGAATCAGCAGAAAAAACATTAAAGAAATTAAAAAGATATGTTCCAACATATACATACAAAATAAAACCATTTGGTAAATAATTATGGAAATTACATTAGAGGAAAAATTAGCATTATATAAACAAGTAAAAGCTCGTTTAGGTGCTCCTATCAGAAAAATACAATTAACTGATGAACAAATGGATGATTTATTACAGACATCTATTGAAGATTATGCTATGTATATGCAAAATTGGTTAATTGAAAATCAATGGAGTTCTTTAGAAGGTATAAATTTAGATGTTGCAGATATCACATTTGCATTAACAACTAGAAGTATAAATTATGAAACTTCTTTCACATACGCATATTCTAAAATTGTAGGATTACAAGCGAATGGTCCATGGGAAATTAAAAAAGATTATGTTGTATTAAAAAGAGGTCAACAAATATACCAAATACCAGCAGGTAGAGAAATAAATGAAGTAATGTATGTTACCCCACCAACATTAAATCAATCAGTTGTTGACCCATTTTTAGGTGTATGGAACTTTCATTTTGGTGCGGAATATATCGGTTTAGGGGCTTTATATGTAATGCCAGCATTTGATATTTTATTAAGAGCCGCCGACAGAAATTTAAAAAATAGAATTATTAGAAGTGATTACGTATATAAAGTGACTGCAGGTCCAAATGGGACAAAATATTTACATCTATTACCTACCCCAGGTGGTAGATATGATTACTATCAAGGGAATATTGAAGGTCATTATGTTTGGTATTGGTATTATGACGTAAACGCTGAAAGACAAAAATGTATTGAACAAAATAAAGATATTATTAAATTACCAAGTGATACTCCAATTGGTAAATTACAATGGTCAGATTTAAACGATCCGGCTAAGTATTGGGTTAGAAGATATTTTACGGCATTATGTAAAGAAACCTTAGCGTATGTAAGGGGAACATTTAGCGGTAATTTAGGTGCTCCCGGTTCTGAAATTAAAATGGATTATGAAATGTTTGCTAGTTCAGCTAAAGAAGAAAAAGATGCCTTAATAACCGAATTGAAGGATTATTTAGAAAGAATAAGTCAACCTAAAATGCTGGAAAGAAAGGCTAATGAAGCTGAAAATTTAAATACGATATTAAAATACAGACCATTCCAAACACCTTATTTATTAATATAATGAGTTATAATAGACAAAGTAATTTTAATAATTT
>Ga0214923_10002414_pt1 | contig 24959 bp, 24 predicted proteins | sample LL1510_MetaG_FD_177993 | JGI IMG/M metagenome (GOLD analysis project Ga0214923, IMG submission 177993) | Freshwater microbial communities from Lake Lanier, Atlanta, Georgia, United States - LL-1510 | ecosystem: Environmental > Aquatic > Freshwater > Lake | place: USA: Georgia | collected...
TTTGCGTCTGTGTTTTCAACAATCCAATGGACAATGTCGTGTATCTGTGTCGAGATCCAGGGGAATCCTAAGACATTATATGAAACGATGCGGATGTCCATTACTTGCGTCGGCGAATCGTGCGTCTACGACGGGACGCAGCAGCATCTGTACGGCGTCTGGTTCTTCGTTTTCTGCCTCCTGTCATCAGCAGCTTTTGTCTTCTTAGTTTGCCAGCAATATTATCAGGAACAGCAAAAATAATATGGAGTGATTCAAGCAAACGGCGGATATCATAGATCCGTGTTGGTAGATCAATATTCCACGATGATAGTGTGGGGATTAACAAGTAGAAGTACGATACTTTTATGTTTCTGTCGTCTTTTGTTTTTATTGGAGTTGCTACTTCATGGAAAGCGGCTAGAGAAAAGATACCTGCTATAATGTGTAAATTTTGTGTTTCAGCAAGAATTTCATCAATCGCCTTATGTAATGCGTCTATACCTTTGGGTGCTAGTATTGGAGTACTACGTGTCCCGTGTATTGTTTCATTAAGAACGTTTTCCGAAAAATATTTAGTCCAATATGTTGATTTCGGTGGATTCAAGAATTCTCGCAGAAATTCAATGGTATCATATCCTAGAGGTACACCATCGGACTCGTCACAATATGGCTTGATCGAATCCTCAAACAATGTATTATATTTAATTAACATTTCAGAAATATAAGGTATCAATGTCGTCATCACCTTAGCTAATTCAGGCATAGGCAGATCAGCAGGATCCCTGCCATTAAGTGCTGTAGTTAAATATGTACATCGGTCCTGCTTGAATAGACTGTCGTCAGGTAGTTTTTTAGGTAAATTATTATACTCTGCGATTTCGTATTTCAACTGTATATCAGGAAAAGCTTTTGAGATACGGGAATTGATATCAGCCTTGACCTGACCGAAGAAGCTCAGCAAAATATCCGCCAAACTATGATTCAAGACGCCCCCAGATTGTATTATAGGAGCGGCAGCGCCCCCAACGGCAGCAGCACCCGCTCCAGCAGCAGCACCCGCTCCAGCAGCAGCAGAAGGAGGTGCTCCAACACCAGGGGGGAATTTCACCATGTCGCGAATCTCTTTTCGGATACCTTCGATTTCTTTCTTTACTGTATCCTTATCACTTCTTCCCGTCATTCTTGTAAATTTCGTAAATGCATCTTCAAACCTTTTTAGAGTCTTTCGAGTCGTATCTTCCTCAATAATAACGGCTTCTTCATCGTTCTCTTCTTCTTGATCACCATCATCACCGGTTTCCTCAAAGGGGATATCTGTCCTCTCCCGCACTGTCGTCGTCCGTATAAATATGGCCCAATTCTGATAAAATGGTTTCGCATCTTCTGGCGTCATATACAGACTATTCACGAAATCGCGCAACCGACTGTTGTACGATTGGATCTTCGCAACAATGTCGATTGGTGCTGTTCTGTCGAGATCTATTGGATCAAGATATTTACGACAAGAGATTAGCTCTCTTTCTAGAGCATCAATATAGTTAGGATATAACTGTAACCGTGGATATTGACGCGTAAGAGCAAACGGAACAGGAGTATAATAGGTATCGATTAGGATATCGATCTTATTGATGTCGAGTGAAGCTGAAGCTGAAGCTGAAGCTGAAGCTGAAGCTGAAGCTGAAGCTGAATCTGAAGCTGAAGCTGAAGCTGAAGCTATGCCTGCCTCTAGTGTGTTCTTCAGTTTCGTTGCTGTTTCAATTTTCGTTTTAATTTCTTCGTATGTGTCGTTTGCGACTATTTGTATAGTAGGTTCAGAGTCGGCGATATTCTGTTTTCGAATATTACGAATATTTTCAACCAGATCCTTACGTTTATCTTCTAAAGACTTTTTAGGAATAGGCAAATTTAGTAAATCTAGTAAACCTTGCTGTAACGTCATGTACGTTTCTCGTTGACCCGTGTATGCTTCAAAGAGTTTCTTTATCGCATCATCATCCGCAAGTAGCCGATCGCAAAAGCTGATATTTATACTCCTAACTGGCTCCAAATATGCCAGCAGCGTATCGCGTTGTTTCTCCCAGAAAGGATACGGTGACCGTTTTTCAAGCACCTTAGCATTAAGCGCGTTAGAAATATTTGTGAACATTTCCGTATGCCGCCCCTTACAAACAAAATGAAGAATACGGATACTCTTATTAATATCGCGTTGGAGTTTCTTCAGTTGAATCGTGGCAATCTGTGCAGGTGTGAGCGGAGCATTGGTCCGTGTGCTTCTGTAGATACGGATTCGGTCATTATAATGTTCAATCGTGGGATTATCGTATATTCTGTTACGGATTCCAGCAGTGGGATCGCCGGTGATGAGTGCCACATTTCCATTGAGCATATACCGAGCTAGTGTACATGCTTTACACTGATCCTGGTCTCCAGCACGCTTTATGTCCATTAGTAGACTTGAGGTATTCTCTTTTATTCCATCATATAGTGTTGCTCTGATTGGGTAAATATGCGGTCCTAAAAGTAGTTGACTGGTTGAAACGCCGACCCTACGTGGATCTTCACCACCACGAATCGTGAGTTGAAGCTCTAATAGCTGATTCACAGAGGGACCTTCATTTCCGTTGCCTCCACCGTACTTTATTTCTATAGGAGGAGTAAGAGGAGTAGGAGGAGTACGAGGAGTACGCTTACCTTCAATATTGTACGTCCACGCATAGTTGTTGCTTGCGCTAAATCCGCTGCCTTCTCCGTTTCTATATACAATACTAAATTGTTCTCTGGTAGAATTATTCGCTTCAGATACAAAAACTTTAGTATCTAGAGTATCATGTGCGCGAGGAAACATAAATATATCGGGTGAATGCAAGGATAGAGGTTTATCCAAAGATGATGTTGCTGAATCGGCGATATTTTGCGGAACAATCAAACCTCTGACTGTTTCCAGATTTTCAAGAAGTTTTCGAACTTGTTTGGGAGCGGAATCACATGTGAAATAACATTCTATGCCAGGATCTACAAATAGAAAAGCAATTAAGACTTTTCCAATGGCTTCTCGTTCATTAGTATCCAGTTCGGTAACTCCTTTGGCTCCTTTCATAATTTCGATTGCGTCAAAACTCCGAAGTTCTTTTCCATATTCGCCCGGATCGGTACCCATTTCTTCAAGTATTGTATCGTATGTTAGTCTAGCATTTGGGTCCATTTCACTTATCCAGGGTACTTCTGCTTTGCTTTCAAAAAATGCCTTGATATTTTCTTCTATCTTTGATTTACCGTCCACTAATACTCCCCGATACTTGGCTATTGTATCCTTAGGTACATGAGGTACTTTCGAAGGAAGGCTAAGGCTGTTCAAGAATTTCTCAATCTTGCCCTCTGTACCATTTAAGAATGTATTTGCTTCTTCTAGCCCCTTCTTATCGGAAGATTTTTTCCCACGATAGCCATGTCGAAAGTCGTGAAGACTATCGGCATATGCAAGAAGATCTATAAGAACATTATCTCTAAAATGGTTTTTATATTCACCTGTGTCTTTGTAAAAATCGTTGAGGGCTTTCAGATAGTCCTTCGACGATACAGCTGCTCCTGCTCCTGCTCTTGCTTCTGTTCCTACTCCAACCTGCATTCTAGCTCTCGATGTATTGGCTCGGGCGTTCGAGGCTGCTGCTCCTGCTCCTGCTCTTGCTTCTGTTACTGGTCTAGCATTCGGGATCATAGCTCCTGGTCCTACTCCAACCCCCCTAGATCTTACGGTTGATCTGGTTCTTCTACCGTTGCCGTTGGCACTCATTACTCCCTTATTTCTTTCTATGATTTTAATTCTATCGCATGCGGGCATCATGACTGTCGCCATTCCTCAACGAAATGGTATGGTAGCAATTTATTGCCGCCATTCCTTGGGTCGGAATAGCTGACGTAGTTCGTCACGCTGCCCACAGCGTTTCCTCACTACTGTCGCCATTCCGCGAGGAGTGATGGAATCGCGACGAAGTGGTATGGTGGCAATTTATTGCCGCCATTCCTTGCCACAGTTCAGACACCGGATGAATACTGTCATGGGCTCATCCGCCGATCGTGTCTGCATCTCAAAGTAGCGCGTGCGCGACTTGCCACAACGCCGGCACTTGAACAACGATGAACCCTCCTCATGGTTGCCCTCCAGAGCCGAAGTCTCAATCTTCAGCTGCGCATCCGCCAGTGCCTGCCAGTTCTCTGGATAGAGTTCGTGTACCGTCATCGACGCAACATCGTGTGGGGAAAACTCTCCATCCTTGAGGCGATCCAACAGCCGGATGTTGCGCACATAGGCCGACGGATCCAGATTCGCAATACACCGACGGGCAATGACCTTATATACGTCGGCAAATGCAGCATTCTCCCAATGTTTGCGGATACCGCGTCGTTCTGCCTCTTTCAATGCCGCGTTGAAAATTCCGCGTTCCAGGTCCTTTAACTGGATGTCGGAGAGAGTGGGACTCAGCCGTTTCGTGGCGATGGCGGATACTTGGTCGCGCAAAGACATACTGACAACCCAGTCATGGTATGGCCTTAGGCCGTCAAATTTCATACGGTTCTGGTGCAAGCTCCGGAGCAGTCATCCAGCGCGGAGCACGCTTGCCAACGGGTGCGGGATATTTCACACGAACCTTCGCACCCATCTCCATACGCTTGTATTCGGAATCGGCCGCAGTCCGTCGCCGCGTCGCACGGCGCTTGGCGGCTCCGCCATCGTCTTCATAGTCTTCACCTCCGTCTTCTCCCTCTGCCTCATCGTCGGCCTCGTCTGCCTCTGCCTCTGCCTCTGCCTCTGCCTCTTCTTCCTCTTCTTCCTCTTCCTCTGCCTCTGCCTCCTCTTCTTCCACCTCTGCCTCTTCTTCTGCCTCCTCTTCTACCTCTTCTTCTGCCTCTCCTGCCTCTCCTGCCTCTTCATCATCCGAATCCTCCGATCCGATGCTCTCAAATCCACCAAACGCCTCTTCATACAGCTCCGCCCAGACTTCCGCTGTCAGATCTCCCGCCTGATCGCACACAATGGAATCACCAAATAGCAGAATCTCATCATACGGAGGCGGCAGTTCGTGTTTGTTTTCTGTTCCTGCTTTGCCTTCTTTGGCTCCCCAGAGCTGGATAACCCGCTCCTCCCATGTCCACGCACCAATGAGCTCATACGGCTTCGTCTTTCGTAACGCTTTTGCGACGGCCGCTCCCGTAGCGGTTCCCGCGGCGAATGCCTGGGTCTTGAGAGTGCGGGATTCTCCGTTTGCTGACAGAACAACAACCTGGACCATCTTACTTTATTAAAGCAAGATGGCGAAGGGCTTAAGTCAAGTTTAGTGATCTTGTATTAGTGTGTGCCATGAATCTGTGGAAGATAACGGTTGGGCATGGTCCTATTCTTCAGTCGTCGCCGATCATGAATCACAATACAAAGACAAATTATCGGATCCGGCGACGGATCCGTCGGTGGATGTGGCCAGGGCATATTGCCATGTTGGAAGATGGTGATCGATGGCGGTGCTGGAAGATTATTTCTCCTGAGATGTGGCAACAGATGCCGTCAATACAGGCGCCGCCCAAGACATGTCTCGCGGAAGAGGATCTGCCGGTGTGGTCTTGGACTCAGGGAGAGGTACAATGGTATCAGTGGGCTCGTGAGGGGGAGGTGATGGGGAAGACAATGGAGACAATGGAGACAATGGAGACAATGGAAGGTCCTTGGCTAAGTCTGGAGCCGGTGCAGACACAGATGCTGCCGATATATCCATTGCCTCCACTGCCTCCACTGCCTCCACAACGACAGCCGATACATCTACAGCAACCACAGGTGCAGAAGATACATCCACTGCCTCCACAGCATCTTCACACTCAACGGTCTCATCATCCGATACATCGCTCCGCGGACCAACACAAGAGCATGTCCACGGCCACCAAATACTCATTCTGAGGGGTCGGCAGAATTTCTTTCGCAAAAGACTCCGTGCTCGTAGATGGAAGCCATCCATGTTGTCGGATTAATCTTGGTGCTCGTTGTCGGCTTCTTTGCGTATCAGTGGTGGTCCCGGCGACAGATATCTGGAGCAGCATCCGGTGCGCGTCGGTCTCCCATGAAAGTCAATCGGGCAGCGATGACTCCCGAACCGCCGGCATCTGAGGTACATGAAAGTGCCGCCGAAGAGCCTCCCAATGTACCCGGACAGACTGCTGCCGATTTGGCCGCGAAGGAGCCAATCCAGAGGCGCAATCCGCCACCCCAACAGGAGGGTATCGGCCCTGATGCGCAGGCTCCGGCGAATTTTGGTGAGCATTTACGACATCCCGAACAGCTGTTCCACCAGCCGCAGGGCGACACGGCTGTTCCGACCATGACGATCAGCGATGTTCCAGCCGGTCGTGCGTCGACGGCCAGCACTCCTCTGTCGGGAAATCAGCAGCAGTTTGGGCCTGAGTCGGCACAGAACGGTGGTGCGTTCATTGGAGAGAGTGTTTTCGCATTTGATGGAATGGAGCCTTCTGGATTTTCGGCATTCTAAAATCGAAGTCCTGAAGTAAGAATGCCACGATTCTTTAAACAATGGAAGCCTACTTCCACGCAGAAGAAGGCACCAGCACCTGAACCAGCACCAGAACCTGCACCAGCACCAGCACCTGCACCAGCACCAGCACCGGAACCAGCACCAGCACCAGCACCAGCACCAGCATCAATGCAACCTATAGATCATTACATTCACGTGCTTGATTCGAGTAATAACATTATAGTCTGTCGAAGTTCAGAATATAATATTTCTGAATCTAACAGTTTTTACCATTCAGAAATAAAAGAAGGTAAGATAGTTATTCGTAAAGTATATCGTGCAAACTAAAGTTGACCTATTTGTTGCATATCAAGAGAAGTCGTATGATCTTTCGATTTCTATTTATAGCAGCAACCGTCGCCACAGCCCGAACGACAATAGACACAATGGCCGTCTACATTCTTGCTCTCGAACATGACAAGTACTATGTCGGAAGATCACATGATCCGATCCGCCCCTGGAGATCTCATCTAAATGGAACCGGTGCCGAATGGACCACCACCCACAAGCCGCTGCGGATAGAACGCATAGTGTATACCAGCAATCCCTTCGATGAAGATCGCTATGTAAAAGAATATATGGCTCTGAAAGGCATCGATAATGTCCGCGGAGGCGCGTATGTATCCGATTCATTGAGTGATGATCAGCGCACGCTGATCCAACAGGAGATCTGTGTCGCCACCGGTATCTGTCCAGACTCCACAAAAAAGAAGTATATCTTTCTCAATAGCGAACATAGGAAAATGCTGATGGTGTGGCTGTCATCGACTCTCTTACTGAACTATTTCTTCTGACGAGTGCCGGGCTAAAACACGGACACCTCAATAGGATAATGGCAGCCACAGCAACCGTTCCTGAGATCCCGCTAAAGCTACAGACCTGGGGTGAGGATCTCCGACTACCGTGCATTACGGATATTCGTCCTGTCCAGCCGTCATTAGAGCCTCTACGCGAACTACAGTCGCATTCAGTGCCGTTTCAGAGTAAGCATTTACCTGCTCTGAAACGGAATAATTGGTTCGCTCTCCGTCGTCCGAAGGATCGCAGTCGTTCGGGTCTCCTCTGTGTCGTTCCTGAACTCCAGGCGTGTATCTATATTTCTGGAGAGCCGACAACGAATAAACGCCCCGGACCACGCATGGCTCTGCTGCGGGTGCGGGTTGATCCGACATTTTTGGCACCCGGCTGTGGCGCGACCGTGTTTTCGGCGACGCTGTCGGCGACGGCCCGGCGGCTCTGGATTGAGGATGTGGTTCAGTGGAAGGGACGACGACTCCACGAGGAGACATTTCCCGCACGATGGCGTTTGGTTACGCAGTGGATCGAACACTATTGTATGATGGATGTCCGACTGTTGGGCGGACTGGAAATTGAGGCGGCTCCGTGGCAGCCCCTGTCGGCAGTACAACCGGAAGGAGTGTGGGAACTCCAATCGGATGATCCGGGACGGCGACGACTGTTGTGGATCGCAAATATGGATGAGCCGTCTGCTTCTGCTGCTTCTTCTGCAACGACTGCTTCTGCTGCTTCTACGGTTACGGTTCCTCATTTGGATGTAACACCGAATACGGGACCTCCCATCGCCACGGCAGTTCGGGAATCCGGACCGGATCAATGGAGTCTCATCAACGCCGACGGATCATCGTTGGGCAAGGCGCTCATTCGACGTCTGGATATTAGTTCGGCGTTGCGTTCGGCCAAGATGTCCAGCGTCAAAGTGGAGATTGCGTGGATGGAGGAGTTTGGAAAATGGGAGATTAAGGCGGTGGTAAAATAGGCGCTATTGTATAGAGAATGGTTGCGCGCCGTAGTGGGAAGAGTCGGAAGAGTCGGAAGAATCACCAACGAAGGAAGAGTCGGAAGAGGCAGCAGAGGCAGCGAGGAGGAGGTGATGGACAGTACGGCTTCCACGGACCCGCATTCATGTCGGCGGCAGGCGTTCCTTCCGAGTCCCGTGATGCCTGGTACAGCCAGTGCGGATGGGATGCCCGACAGCCTCCACAGCCTCTTCAGGCAGGCGGCGATTGCGGATGCATGGCGGGTGCACCTCTGCAGGGTCAACAAGGTGGCGGGAGCGGCAACGGTGGATATGCGGTCCAGCTGAGCAATGATCTCGTCAAAATGGTTGCGGGCTACAATGTTGCTCCGTGCGGACCTGCTCCCGTAGCGAAACCGCTGGTCGGCGGCGCTGCGGCCGATGAATACGGTGTAGTCAGCTACAAAACCGGCTACGGTATGGGTCCCGACGGTGTGGTCAGCACGCCCTCGGCACACTATCTGGATCCGTCGCGGTATGAGCGGACAATGTCAGGTGGAAGGAAGAGCCGTAAAAGTCGTAAGCAGCGTGCCTAAGACTTGAATAACGGGCCGCTCACAACCGAAGAAGCAGCAGCCGCAGTCGCCTCCTGCGTTTCTTTCCAGGATATGTAGCCACGATGATCCTTCTTGAATCGAATCTGATACGCGCACTGCCGGTAAAACTTCAGCCGCTTCTGCAGCTGACCACGCAGACAGTCGTGAACATCCTCCACATCAAAGATCACCGGATGAAACTTTCGCTCTTCTTTCTTCAGACGGAATATCCGACCCACCGACTGTTCAATGTTGGACTTCGGCGTCACCAACGCAACCGCCGACAGTGTCTTGATATTGAGTCCTTCACTGCTCAAAGTAAAAGTGGCCAACACGATCTGTTTGGTCGCTGATTCGTCGCGATCCTTTTGCTTCATGCCTCCGACATAATATCCGACATCTGTATAACCGCGCTCCGCAAAGGCGTCTTCGAATGCTCCCAAATGTCCCCGCCGGTCCGACAGCACCAGAATCTGCCGTCCCTCCGCGACGAGTGGCAGCAACTCTTCCACAATGGCCAGAGTACGAGGAGTATGCTCCGCCAACTGATTACACAGCCGCGGTCGGCTGACTTCGCCGCGACAATCCGTGGGTTCATCGGCATACGCCGGATCGGCCGAATGAAATCGGAGAATACGGACCTCCACCGTCTCATCCGGATCACGAATGCGGATCTGATACCGAATCGGCCCCAGATACCACAGAAACACATTGCTGAGGCCGTCCTGCCGATCCGGCGTGGCAGAGAGACCCAGCATTTTGAGAGTCTGAATCGACATGAGCGCTTTACTGAAATGTTCTGCGCCCAAGTGATGACACTCATCAAAGATGGTAAATCCGTAACCATTGAAGGTGTCCAGTGGCCAATCCCGTGAACACAGCGTCTGGAGCATACAGATCGTTACATCGTAGCGGGTCGGATCCAACTCTGCCGTAGATCCCTGGAGTTTACCGACGCGAATACCTGGAACCGCCGCCTCCAGCTCTTTCCGCCACTGCTCCAGAAAGAACTCTTGATGAACCACTACCAGAAAACGCCGACCGATCGCGATCGCCAGCCAGATCGCCATGAAGGTTTTGCCGTAGCCGCACGGTACACTGATGATTCCGTTGTCGCCGGCCGCACGGAATGCGTTCACAATCTCCACCTGGTTTGGACGGAGCTGGAGCGTAAAGGCAAGCGACGATGGAAGTGAGAGGCCCGGCTGACGCACATCGGCATTGGGTTCTCCGCAGTGTTCCAGCCCCCAGTAGCGCGGAACATACCAACGGGTCGGCGATTCGTAATAAATAGGAAAGGGATCCATTCCTTTGCTGAACTCGGCGGGAATGGCGGGCATCACGGTCAGAGCGGCACGGAGCTTGCGGGTTTCGGCAGCGGTGAGCGCATCTTTGCGGATGGCATAGCCGCGATGACTCAGAATACGGGCATCCGTCATATCAGTGGGCCATTGTTTCTGTAAAGTGAGAGTCGTCATTGATTATCTTATCTGTTGCTCCCCTCCGCCACCAGGGCCGTCATCTTTATAGCTTCCTGATTTCTACAATTTTGATGTCAGACGGTAGATATGGCAACCCGTTCCTCCACCGTCACGGTGGCGGCGATATTAGTGGTGGCCGCGATATTCATGGTCTGGTGGTTATCGCCGTCCGCTCCCGCCGCCGTCGCCGAACCGTCGCCACCAGGTCAGTATCCTCTACACGAACGACGATGGGAGTGGCCCGGTAGAAACAAGAAACTGGCGTTCCAGCCCTCCTCGGCAACAACCGGATCCAATGAGATTACCACATCATGGTACGCAACAACCGAACCGCCGAAAGTCTCGTGTCCAACGAATCAGGCGTGCCGCGCGACCCTGGTACAGAACCACCAACACGACAGCCGTTAGATTCCATCAATATAAATATCGGAAACAACAGAGGCATGCTGATTAGCTATCAGGAAGCTCTGTTGGAAAAAGACACTCTCATATGTTCTCTGGAAGATCAGACAGCAGCCGAGGCTACCGCAATATGGCGTCGCGATCCGTTCCACTGTGGATTATATCTATATTTCGGACCGTATCAAGCATCTGGCATGGGCTTTCAAGAGTCCATGTTAGATTCTCTGGTGAAACAATACTCCAACATTTTCTGTATACCAGGATCACGGAAACTTATGGGAACTCATTACGGAACTCCTATTCATGACAGAAGTATTGCTGGATGCTAGGATCATCCAAGTTCTTTACTGTCATTTCCAGTCCCCCATTCTGTAGTCCTTTTATGAAGGGCTTGAGATAGCAGTGTTGTCTTTCGGCGCTGATGCATGAATTAAAATAGGCGGTCCGGTTTCCGATTGTTGTTTTTTCGGTCACGGATCTATATCCCGCCGGACACGCATGTTTCTGCGCAAGTAGACGGTAGTTACAACTGTTCGGAGCGAAGACCATCTCTCTATCATCCACGACTTCGCAGTCTTCTGTGGATACCGGCCGGCAGTCGGTCCCCAGATCATTGGATCCCGAGGCACAGCACTTTGCGGTAGCAGCAGATCCCTCTCCCTTCACATAGGTCGGCGCATCCGATGGACAGAAGCGGGCTCCCTCCGCTGCCAGATCAGCCGCCCGCGAATGTTGGCAGTTGCGGACTTCTTTCGTCTCTTCGCCCAGAGTACAGAATACAGGGCGCGGGGCAGACGGATCCGATGTCGTTGCCGTACAAACCTTTTCCAGTCGATCCGTATCGACATTGACGCGTCCACCGCAACAGTAGGCCTTTCCGTCCCACATAATCAGTTTCGAATTGCTGGGACACATCGTCGTCGTATTTTTCGTTGTCGCGGTCGCATTCGCAAAGTTCTCACGGATGCGCGTGATGAGCGGTGTTCCCATAATGAGCCGGATCAGAATAATAACCGCCGCGACAATGGCTCCACCGATAATTAGCGTTTGAACACGCATATCCCCTAACTATTCCACATAAAACAAACTAATGCCCGCCATAGATGCCGAAAGGAGTATATTCACAATGAGTTTAATCACGGAGCTCTCCCGAAGATCGTTGAAACACGCTCTCCAGATTTGCAGAAAAAACCGATCCGCCAGAAACAGACCCAGAAATGTGAGAAACCACACCATGAAGAATAACAGAATATATAATCCGATTCCGATTCCTTGTAGAGCCTGGTTGGTGGCAGCAGAAGAGGCAGCGGCAGCGTCGGCGGCAGAAGCAGAAGGATCTTTCTTATATCCCATGACGACGGCCAGATCAGCGAATCCCTCCCGCATATCGACCACATCACGCCCATCCTGCACGCGGATCGGCTTACATTCGAACTCCCGTGTCTGCTCCTGGACCGGTACTCCCTGCGACGGAGGCGCCGCGATACCTGGAACCGCCATGACCATTGTCTGTAGCAACCGATCTCTGGGTAAGCGCTTCGACGGAGCAATATTTCGCGCGGGCAGATCCCGCGGATCCGTCGACAGAGATCCCTCACGCGGAATACGCTCCAGATCCGTTGCCCGAATGTTGGCCGGCGCCATAACCAACAGATACTGTCGCTCATCACGGGACGCACAACCGGCAGGAAGTGGGGTTTCCGCCGTGCGGCCTCGGAGATCCATTCCCATGTATGTTAGAACACGTGCGCCGGGTGTCAATAATGACGACAACTGCGGTTTCCAGCGTTGCGGATCGGGTTGGGCCGCCGTCGCCGCAAACCAGTCGGTACCCGGACCTGATTCTCTGTGAGAGACAGGAATCACCAGTACCAGATAGCGCTTCGGCTGGGTGATTGTTTCCATGTGGACATGGATCTCTCCAGGATAGACGGCACTCTGTCCTGGAAATATGTGGAGACCCGGCACATGGAAAATGAGTTCATCCAGATTGTATCGCTGCCCCCGATAATCGGCACCAACGGTTCCCGATTCTTCGATATTGACACCGTCGCCCACACCGGCTCCCTGCCGACGGGTCAGAATCTGGAGTGATCCGGCAGCATATGATGACAGAGTCAGTGCGCAGGTCGTACATACATTGATATCGGCGGGATCCACATTGGCGGGCCACGCCAAGGGTGTTTCTTCGCACGTGAGGTGCACATCGGCCATTCTCTATCCGCTGACTGATAGTTTTACACTGGCTCACTAACCGAATATGGACCGCCGATAGACCGTTGCCTTGAAGGCGCGTCCCAGGGCAGGAACATGGATACCGTCGCCGTCGCTTACTTCGTCGCAGCCGTTGGTGTCATCGTCACAGACGCGATTCCGCACGCGCACGGGAACCTGAACGGGATTTACTCCGTCGGTCCGTGTATAGTAGTTCCAGCGCCCCCGTCGGGAGTCCAGTTCACGACCGTAGAGCGGCAGAATTGTGCGATCCGGTGAGGCCGACGAAGAGGATCCTCCTTCGGCAGTGAGGATACCGACCTGCTGGTAAGGTGTAGCGGGACCACGGCTGGCCAGAGGGATCAGGCCGGCTGGAAAACCTGATGCAAGCCCGAGACGACTGACGGGTTCCGGATAAATATCAGGACGAAGCATCTGAACGGTTCTGGGCTGCTCTTCGGATGCTGCTGTCGAAGCAGAGCCAGGTGTCTGTACTACGATGACAGGGGGTTTGGCGGGGCGGCTCATCCACCATGCCGTTCCCATGAGTACAAACGCAAGGATGGCCGCCATCCACAGAGTTGTTGTGTCTGTACATATGAATCCCCGCGGACACTTACGCATTCCCTCTTATCTATATCTTGATAATATTGTCTCTGTATTTGGCGTTGTTTCGAAGTCTAAGCAACTTGTTTGGATTTCTGTTCTTCAGCATACATCCGTGCCAGTTGCCCTGGATCTTTATCGGCTACCTGTACCGCGTGATTCCAGAGGTCGGGTTTATCTATGCTGTCCAGCATTGCGCGGACTTTTTTGATAAGCACCGCAGGTTCCGGCATACCTTCTGGTAGAAGAGGTGATGATGAAGGTAGGGAAGGCAACGAAGGCATCAAAGGCACATCCGCAAATGTTTCTACTCTCTTTTGAGCTAACCACAATAGCACAAACAAGAGTCCAATGCACGCTAAAATAAAGACTATCATTCTAAAGAGTATATAGAATGGGTTGCGGATCATCCAAACAGAAACAACCGATATCATCATCTCCTGCCGTTATGATCAATCAACAGAATATGGACGACGATTCTCTGTGGGACGATGTCGATGTTCCTGGTGAATCTATTCCGCTGGGGAAGGAGAAGGTACCTGGTTGAAGAATCCCGTGATCTTGCCCATGTCTTTCATGAGTGGACCGAACGAATCCAACATCTGCATGAGCGATTTCTGCGTAGCCAGAAGATCCTGGGTGTCGCGGGTCATGGCGGCGATCTGGTCGGGCTTCAGCGCCTTGTAGGCATTCAGAAATGTGGTTCCCGCATCCAGATGGTAGCCCTTATCATCGGCTTCGGACGGCAGCTTGTAGGCCTGTCCTAATACCAGCGGCTCCTTACGGTCCGTGTTGTCTGGAAGCATCGGCTTGCTGCCGTTGGATCCATCGGGATTCGTGAACGCAACTGTTGCTGTTGCTGCTGTTGCAGAAGCACCAGATCCCGATACTCCGCCTGCCGCCGACGCCACTCCACTCGGCCCCGATCCAGCAAATCCCTCTGATCCATACCAGCTCTTCCGCCGCTGCAGAAGCACCACCACCGACGCCGCCACCAGAATCGCCAGAGTCAACTGTTTCGGCAACGCACCATACACAATCAGACCAAAGGCCAGACCCACCGCCACGGCCACCCGCGTTCCCCAGAACAGCGCGTAGATCACCGAAAACAACAGGAACATAACCGCATATCCATCGGCCGGTCGGGCAATCCGCTTCAGCGACTTCAGCAAGTCCATTCTCTCTACTCTACACACAGACTACTTTTCCGTTATTGCCAGGACAGTCTGATATACCAGAAACAGTGCTCCCGCCAGCAGCGCCTTCACCAGAAGGCCCGAGATGCTGATGTCGCCGTTACCCAGATACATCCACGGCGCGTAGCGGCTCAGCGACGCGGTCACCACAGGCAAACTCAGAAAAAACACGACCGCCGCCACCACAATCGGCGCCCGCAACTGGGCCATCAACGCTGTCCGCCAATCCGTCACCTTCCGTGGCTGCGGAACCATCGCTCCCGGAACAGCGGCGGGACCGTGAAAGGGCGCAAGACCCGGAGAGGCCTGCGCAAACATCGCCTGAAAATCCGCCATCGTCGGTGTCGTGCCACCGATGACATTCGCACGGGCCGTGGTAGAATCCATGCGCAGATCACCCGTACTCATGGAAATCGGCGGCTCCGTAATAACCCGCGGACCCTGCGACGGGGGCGGTGGCAGCGCGCTTCCTGAACCGGGAACACCGTCTCCTGCGTTCATTTCGGCCAGAATCCGCTTCACACGGTCCTCATCCGCCATCGGACCCGTCGGAGCGATTGCGCCGGTCTGCAGATCCTCCAGCGAAGTGCTCATCGTCGTCATTTCGGTTAGTCCGCACGGCGGAAATATTTAGCCAAGACCGACGCGTGGATTATGCGTTGCCCACCCGTTTGACCGTGTGAACCAGTTGTGCTGCGTCGGGTGTTCCCGTCTTGGGGCAATCCACAACCTCCGTCGAGAACTCGACACAGCGTTCGCCCATCTGGTACACCTTATTAATAACCTCCGCAACCGGTGGACCGTGAATCACATAGCATTCAGGTCCGTTACAAAGAGGGCGGAACATCGCCGCAATACCGAATCCGATCATGAAACTCACGAATGCCGCTAGCCACGGATTTTCCATTAAAGACCAGTAGTTCATGCTCTCCTTACTTTCTATGCATAAAGTAAGGGAGACGGTGATGAAGTTTTTTAATCACTTACAGTTTTTGCCTTTGCTGCTGGGGCTGGGGTTCGGCATGTTCTTTGTCTACGTGCTGAAACCGTCGGCGGTCGTCGTCTACAAGTATCCTACACTGGATAATGCCGGCAAAGTGATTTATCAGGATCGCAATGATGTATGCTTCAAGTACCACGCGGACACGGTGGATTGCGACAAGAATGAGAAACGGATCAGTGCGTTTCCTCTACAGTGATGATGCTGACGCTGATGCTGGTGCTGACGCGGCAGCGTCAACCAGATTAATACCGCGCCGATTCACCGGCGGATACGGAATATATGCTCCTGTCAGTTCGATATCTTTTGCCGCGATTCCATAACCAGTTGTGATAAACTGCTTCAATGGAGAGGTAAACTCATGCGCTGTAGACCGGCGAATCTCGCGACCCTTTTTGAGCTGCGCTGCCGCCGCCTCTTCCGTCTCCACAATTCGTCGCTCCGCCGTCAATATATCACGACGCAGCGTCGCTTTCATCGTATCGTCGGCATCACGGTAGCTACGCCACGCCTGGACGAGATCCGCTTCCGCAATCCGCAACTGTTCGGTGGCGGCGGCGGCCACGGCATTATCCTGTTCCTTGAGCTTCTTGATTCTTCCATCCGCCGCCGCCACCAGAGCCGGTGGGAATCGTGCCGGATCCGATAAGACTGAGACAACATCGGCTTCGCGACGCCACGGAATCTTGCTGACTTGCGTGGTTCCATCCAGTGAAAACACCGTTGGCTCTCGCGTGACCGGGTCGAACCCCACATTGCTGGCAGTCGGCCACTGTGTCGCCCAGTCCCGCAGAGTTTTTACATTCTCCGGTTTGACGGTCCGGCCACGTCGTGGTGGCATCGCTCTGCCGAAAGCAGCGAAATCTCTGTATCATCCAAACGGATGCCACTGGATACAAATCTTCTGTACGGAGCATCTGTAGCCACGGGCTTGGTCCATCTGGCGCTGCCCTTTGGTCTCAGTCTCATCGCCAGCCGACTGGGACATAATATCTGGATTCTGTTGGTGCTTTTGGTTATCGTGTCTTTTCTGGTTCAGTTGGCGGCGCAGACCGGACTCCAAGCACAGAGCTGTGACGGCGTCAAGGATTTCCGATCGATCGCCGCGGGAGCCGCCTTGGGATCCATTGTAGTGGGCGTCATGGCTCTGATTCCTATTCTGATCCAGCCGATGCGTCTGGTCGTCAGCCAGTTTGCGGGTCGACACACGGCGGCGATGACTCCTGAACAGCGGGAAAATAACCAGATTCTGGCGGCGGCCAGTCTGAAGATTGTTCGGGATAACACCGTGGATCCATCGGTGGCGGCGAATGCGCTGGGGCTGGATAATGATGCTTTTGCGGATCAGACATTTCGGGAGCAACACATCGGTATGGGATATTGGGCGGCATTCGGCGGTGCCTACGGAGTGGGTCTGGGATCACTGATTGCGGCGGTCTGTCCGGCAACGGCCTAATCCGGCAGGAGCCTAATCTGGCAGGAGCCTAATCCGGCAGGAGCCTAATCTGTAGGAGGTCGCTCTCCATAATATACATAGCGCCGGAGTCCTGACTCTCCCTGGGGCTTTTCCTCCAATACGTAATATCCTGCTCTGGGTGCAGCAGCAGTGGCGGCAACAGCAGGAGTGGCTGCAGCAGCAGGCATCACTATCTTCCTTGGGCGTCCTCGTGGGCGGCGCGGAGGCTCTGCCACTGTCTCCACTGCCGCCTCTTCTTCATCTTCCATCTCATCCGATACATCTTCCCAGTTATATCCCGAGTGACCTATCGTGGCTGTTGTTGCTGCAGACGAGGCCGCCATAAAGCTGGCTACTCTGGATCCCGATCCGGTGAGCATGATTCCGGCCACCGCCGCCAATGTATAACTCAGAACCGCCCACGCAATGGCGAATAACCAGAATGGAAAGATAGTATAGCGCGGACCACGCTGATAGCCAAACTCTTTCCAGGCGCCATTATCCATAAACATGAAGGATGGCCGGGTATACAAAAGAATACCCAGACCAATACAATAAATCACAATTGCCAACCACAAATTCACCATCTCTATTGTTGTCTGAGGCATAAAGTTTGATATCCCTACACGCACCAGACTGTCCTTCCGAAACACTGTCTATTCAAAACCCTTATAGGATAGACTATCGATCGGCTCTTGGGATACATCCACCGTAGAGTCTGTTGTTGCTACTGTTGCTGCTGTTGCTGTTGCTGTTGCTGTTTGCTGTAGGAGACGCAACTCTTTCTTTTGTTTCCACGCTTCGTAGATACGGGCCAATGGATATTTATCCACAATGATTTCTTTGTCATGAAACGGAAACTTCTTATACTCCGACACATAAATCGCATCTAGAATATTTATCATATCGTCGACTAACGGAATTGTTCCTGTTGCGTACGATTTTATCCCATAGCAGTTGCTGGTCTGTTGGAGACCTGTACAATCTACTCCATGGAGTTGACTCTGGATATGACTCAAATCAACCGCACTGTATACGGGAATATATGTCATACACTCAAATGTATTGCGATAGTTGTAGCGCAGCTGTTCGGTATGATAGAAATCATCGGGAACAAAGAGACCATCCTGAGTTAGAACTCCGAACTGCTCTAACTCACATTCTTCTGACAGACCGTGTACGGGACCGAACAGGCTACGCTTAATCCGACACGGATGTTTACAGTGTAGCATTGTTCCCACAAGAGTTGGATTCCAGCGAACTAGCTCTTTGGGGGTAAACTCTGGATCAAACGCGGGAGCGTGGCTGAGCCGGTCGGTCAGCGAACGTATTTGATTCAGAATATCTTGACGGGTCGTCATCTTAGTACAGAGTGCGTTTTTTCTGGGAAATCCGGCGGCTTTTGCGTCTGTTTCTATATGTTCGACTCTTTCTGCTGTGTCGCCTCCTGCTGTGACGCCTTCTGCTGTTACGCCTTCTGCTGAGGCGCCGTCCTCCTCCCTTGGGCGGATTCAGAACAACAGGTTTAGGGTCTTGATTATAAGTAACAGGAGTCGGGTTGTTCCCTGATGTATTCTTCTGATTTACTTTACCGGGATTCTCATTCTCTTCATCGGGATTCTCTCTATTGCCCATATCATACGGTCTCCAGCCGTTCTCATCGTTCTCACCGAACACACCGTACCCACCGGGGGGCAGACCGACGCGCGTATGTTGAGCCATTCTATTATCTACCAACAAAAATAGTCTCAATAGTCATCACCCGCCGCTCCCAGGTCCACATCATAACCGGCTTCCGGAGCAGCATCCAATGTTCCAAAGCCAAACTCAGCGGCTCCTCCTGCATTCGCTGCTGCACCCGCTCCTGCTACACCAGGAACATCCGCAACTGGAGCATCCACAATACCCATGCGTTTGCGTTGCTCATTCTCAAACTCATAGAGTTCTGGATCATACTTGTTCCATCCTTTCGACGCGACCCCCCAGCGGCCCATCCGCAGCTGCTTCTTGATCAACTCCGCCGCCCGCTCATCGTCGTCCTTAATCGCCTGAAACTCCTCTACGACGCTCGTGCGCTCCAACTCTGCCCGCTGCTGGAGAATCTGCGCAATCCGCTCCTTGCTATACCGCAGATACTGCTGCCGAATGTGTTGCATCAACGCTCGTGTCCAATCTGCCACATCCGCCGCCACGGATGCTCTTTCTCCAGCCGACGGCACACTGCGGTACATCCACGATGATCCCGATACCAGATCCCGCCAGGAGTGGAGAACAATACACCGCAACAGCGTCTGGGCTTCCTGGACGGTCCAGGCGCCATCTTCCGTTGCTTGCTGGATATTCTGTAACCAGAGACGCAGCACCGGACCCAAGGTGACTCCCACCGCCCGCATGGCATCCCGCATAGCGCCGGATACTTCGCCACTGAACCAATCGGCATTGTCCCGCAACATTTTGTCGATCCGCTCCACATGGTCCGGAGCCATCATAGACCAGATCAGACCTTTCGTCACGCGCACGCCGAAACTGTTTCCAGTCGCTTCCATCTTTGCGCACCAATACTCTTGGAGCGTGCGGGGGCCGTCAATGAACGGATCTTCCGTGATCGTGTCCAACATAGATAATGCCTGGAGCGCATCCCGCGCCCGGATCTGCGCAGTCCGCCCCGTAGCCACGGGAATCGTCGGTCCGATAGCGTCGGCCACCTCTTTACGCAGACTATCCATGTGTTCAATCACCGGTTCCCATAGATTCGCACGGGAAAGTTCGTCCATAGATCCGGCAGACGATCCCAGGCCTCGCTCAAACACCGCCAACAGAGCCTGACCGCAGTCGGCATGACTGGGCGTCGCCGCCAGAAACTCGGCGACCTTCTGTAGCCCCTGAACCCACGGCTGTCTTCCTGCGCTGACCCGCGCTGTCAACAGATTCCGCCGCCGTACCACATCCGACAGAGCCTCAAACGCGGCGGGAGATGCCTCCACATGTAGCTCACCGCTCTGCGCCGCCAGAATCGCGGCTCCATCCTTGGCCACATCCACCAGATCCGGGGCCTGACCCAACACCATTCCGCACTGTCGGCACACATTTCCTGTGCTGAACTGATGCGCCTCTCCGACTTGGGAACCCGTATAGCAATATTTCAAGAAGAGCTGATACAACAGACTGGGATCCACCGTGGGCTCAATGACCTCCACTCTGTGATCTGTTTCTGCTTCCCACAGATGGGTGCCGGCCCGGGGCACGGTCGGCTGCGCCCGCTGGAGCAACGCCGCGGCGGCTATCATAGAGGATCCCATTTCGTTCCGTCCCACCAGAGATGCCTCTCTCAGCGGAACCGGACAGCATACCGAATCGGTCTGTTTTGTTCCGGCCAGAGACTTGCTGCCCGCCACGGCGTCGCGATGGAGTTCCGCAATAGACGCAATGGCCTGCTGACGGACAGCGGCTCCCACCGCGTCAATCATATCTGTCGGTGCCGCCACTCTCGACGCGGCAATGGCCTCTGCCGCCGTTAGAGGGTTGCCCTCTGGAGCAGGAGGAGCCAGCGCCGGTGGAGACGGTTCTGGACGAAAGAATGCCGGTAACCGATCTCCGCCCGTGACTTTGGCTCTCTGGAGAGATGCTCCGACATCTGTCTGAATGCGGGTTAACGCCGTGCGGATCTCGGGCGTAAACGACAACGGAGCGGACTTGGAATCGGCTCCCAGAATAACCTGCGCCGCCTGGATGGCCACCGTGAGTGCTTTCTTGCGGCGGGTTTCGATCTTGGGTTCCGTGGCCCACGCCACATTGCGCCACGGCGACTGCTCTTTCTGTATACTGGCCACGACACACGCGGTGTAGAACATCGCTCCTTCGGCATCGGGCTTGGCGGTCGGATCGGCCGGCCAGCCGCCGCGGCTGAACTTACAGAGCGGAAACGGATTGTCGACCTGAATGGGCGGATCGGCGATCTGGAGAGCCATCGCGGTCGTCGCCGTCAGCGCCACAACCCGCAGCTGGTCCAACAGAGCGGCGTAGGTCGGTACATCTGGCATTGCGGATCCCGCCTTGATTTTCGTGGATGCCGCCGTGAGCAGCTTGGTGCGCTGGGCATCGTATGCCACCTGGGTCGGCGCCCTGGCCGACACATACAAATCGGCGTACCGCACGATCTGTCGAATGACCGCCTCTGTGGCTGTCATTCCGCCGCGTTCCAGAATCGTCGTCAGAGCTTCGCCCAGCATCCGCTGTCCTTCCGTACTGAATGAGACCGGTGCCGCCACCAAGGCCTTCGTCGCCGCGCGCCAGGTGGATTCGGTGGGCACTTCTTCCATCTGTTCATCGGTTAGCACGCTGGCCTCCACGATCGGTCGTCCGTTGTCGTCGAACTCTACATGTTCGTCGTAGTCGATATCCTGGAGACGCTGACCACAGTTCCGGCAGATGATTTTGCCTTCGTAGCGTTCGCCACCGAACCGCACCATAACTTGACGGTGGATGGCATCTCCGCGGGTCGGTTGGGCGAGAGCCTCCATATCCAACAGTTCGTGGTAGCAAACGCAGTCCTGTTTGCAGATCGCACAGGACACCCAATCGCCGTTCTTCCCGCCCTGGAACTCGTCCACGAATTCGCGGAGCATACGGGCCTGTTCCGCCACATCGGGCGTATTCCGAATGGCCTCCAGACGATCCACATGAACACAGTTGTTGAGTTCGGGTTCGGCGTGGAGACGCAGAAGGGCTGCTCCCCGTATGGCCGCCCGCCGTAGATGAAACGCCCGAGAGGATGCCAGTGCGGCCGCCGCTCCCGCCACATCCAGACCAGTCGGACGATTATCCAGAGCTCCCAGTGTCGACCAGACGATCGGCTGTGCGTCTCCCTGGCCTTCCATCAGCAGCGCCGCGGCAACCACCGTGGATGATCCGAAAATCGCCGGATTGCGTCGCTTCACATCGGCGATAACCTCCTTCAGCGCGGGAGCTTGCCGCAGCGCGGCCCACACGGGTGAATCGTCGCCCGTCACGGAAGGAAATGTGCGTTTGGCTCCTTTTGCACTGGCCGCCGCAATATAGGCCTTGATGCGCTGTCGTTCGGCCTTGAAGAGCCGGCGCCACTCTATCTGAGCCTGGTGTATCCATTTATCTAATACCGCCGTCACGGGAGGCGCCAGATCGCGGTGTCCAACTCCCAGAGTATCCAAGAGGCCCAACACTGCTGGAGTACGCGGTCCCAATCCATCCGATGGATGAATGGCATATCGGAGCGACTTGGAAAGAAAGTCGGCAATCGTGGTGGGATTTTCGGTATCACGGAGCAAGGTCCATGCCGTTTCGGGAGATATATCGGTGGATATCAGATCACGGAGGGTGGAGATCACCGTCGGCTGATTATCGGATCCCAGTTGGAGCGAATATAACATCGCGGTCGGTACATGTCCTGAACGCATCGGCGGACGCAGACGCAACGCCGCTTTCGGAGGAAGAATCGTCCATCCCGTGATGGTATCGGGATCCGACGGTGCAATCGTCATAGTTTCTCCCGATTTGCGATTCGCGACAGTATCTGCCGTCAGCACCCGCATACCGCGGTCCTCCACCGTGGCCTCCAGATAGACTTCCGAGACTTCCATGAGCAGAGGATCTTTTACCTTCTTCGTGCTGGGGAGCTTTGCGCCGAGACCCTGAACCGGTTTACGGATATCTGCTGTGCGGAAGATATCCTGATCGTCGTTCCATCCCCGTGTGCTGCGTTCTCCGTCCAGAGTGACCAGATCGCGGCTCAACATATCGTAGGCATAGGCGGAGAATCCCTTGCCCATCGCGGCCGGCATGGATCCGTCTTCATACATGGTGGCGGCATCGACCGATGTGGACTCTATATCCCACAGCAGACGGGGTCTGACATCGGTTTCTTTATAGGGAACGGAGGAATCATGACGATCCAGATTGAGAACACGAGCCGCCCGCACAATCGGAATCGCCACGGGAATTACGGAAGGAACCATCGAAGGAGCCGGTCCTACCGCGTCCTCCACGGATTCCTGGAGGGTCAGAATGAGCGGAGCATTGACTCCCGTTACGCGCCCCGCGGCATCCCGTGCGGCGATCTGATTCTTGAGAGCAACCGCCAGATCCACTTCGCGTTCCAGTCCGCGAATGGTGCGAAGCTGCTTCCGCTGTTTCGGTTTGACGCGTTCCAGAAGATCCTGGAAGAGATCCTCACGCTGGAGGGAGTCCGGGAATGTGCGGTCGGCAATGGGAACTGCCTCCATGGTGGCCGCGGGCAATACGGATTGGAGGAGAGCCAATACATCCTGTTGTCGGGCCTCTTGTGCGACGAGGTCTGCCACGGGACCTTCCTGGACGGGTGCACCTTCTTCGACAGCGGCGGCGACATTCACGGCCGTGCGCACCCGAATCACGGCGACAGGCGCGGGCGGACCGCGTCCACGGAATTTTAGGATTCGTCCATCGGTGAGTACAATACTATCCTGTTTCGGTCCCTTCAGAACCTCGGCCACGACGCCGATGGGCGCGGCTTCTGCTCCTTCGGATGTGAAAAACTCGAGTGTTTCACCGGGTTTCGCTGCCAGAAAGTCCACGTAGTAGTCGGAATCCTGGGTGGCAATGACTTCGACAACGCGGACACCGAGATCGGGACTAAACTCCATGCCGTCGCCAACCATGGGAAACTCGACAGCGCGGTCGGATACTTCTTGTGGCATGATGCGAACCAGTGAGGCGTCGCGATACACCACGCGTCCTGAGATGTATCCGTGGGTGTCGCTGGTGATCTCTACCGTGTTGCCGATGTGTAGCGGATCAATGTACTCATCTTCTGCTGCAGCCGCTGGTGCCTCTGGTGCCTCTGGACCCACAGGTGCTTCTGGTGCTGCTGGTGCTTCTGCCTCTGGACCCACAGGTGCCTCTTGTGCTTCTGCCTCTGGTACTGCAGCCTCTGGTGCCTCTGGACCCACAGGTACCTCTGGTTCTGTATCCATCCGCTATCGGTCGCAGGCAAAATCGCTGGCTCCATCCAACACAGTTTTGGGGCGGCAACACAAAGTTGACAGGGGTCGACTTCACCCCCCTATGCCAATCAGGATGAACTCAAACACGGTGTTTTCTGCACTCATTGCGCGCTACCCGACGACGGAGGCTCTCTTTGCTTATCTGCGCAGCCCTGAGGGTGGTCGCCTTCTGGTGCGCCAGAGCAAGGAGTCGCCACTGGCACTCATTTATTACGACAAGGCCGTCTCGAATCTGTCGATACCTCATGTAGGTGCGTTCCGGAGCATTGTCTGGGACGAGCGAACGAACCGCCCCATTGGCGTATCACCGGCGAAGGGACGCCCGTTGGATGATCTGTCGGGCAGCGGAATGGGGCTCACTTCGGTGGAGGACTTTGCCGACGGCATCATGATCAACCAGTTCTGGGACGGTGAGCGCTGGCGGCTGTTTACTCGGACGATTCTGGACGCCGGCCTGGCATTCTACGGAACCTATCGTGGCGGCGACGGATCCGATAGTCTCGAGAGCCAGGCAAGCCAGACGAACCATGCGAACCAGGCAAACCATGCAAGCCAGGCAAACCATGCAAGCCAGGCAAACCATGCATCGAATGGCGACAAGAGCTTTGCCGCTCTCTTCCACGATACGATGATGTGGCAGCTGGGCGTCACGGTGGCCAACTTCCCCAAGAATTTCTGCTAT
>Ga0214923_10002415_pt1 | contig 24959 bp, 26 predicted proteins | sample LL1510_MetaG_FD_177993 | JGI IMG/M metagenome (GOLD analysis project Ga0214923, IMG submission 177993) | Freshwater microbial communities from Lake Lanier, Atlanta, Georgia, United States - LL-1510 | ecosystem: Environmental > Aquatic > Freshwater > Lake | place: USA: Georgia | collected...
ACATCATTTTCCTTTATCCTTGTCACATATCCTGACCATATTTTGTGACACTTCTCTTTCGTTTCATGTCTTTCTGTTTCATCGTCTCGTTCTTGTTCTTTCATCACATCACAAATCCTAACCATACTTTATGATACATTCTCTCAAAAACTTGTGTTTTGTTTCTTCTCGTCTCATTTTACAACATTTTATCACTACACATTTTCTTTCTATTTGTGACCATAATTGTGATACAAATTGTCAAACACATTCACAAATTTCGCCACAGCAGTCATTTTACAACATTTTATCACTACACATTTTTCTTCCAATTTGTGACCATAATCGTGATACAAACTGTCAAATACATTCAAAAACTTCGCCACAACAGTCATTTTACAACACTTTATCACTACACATTTTCTTTCAATTTGTGACCATATTTGTGATACAAACTGTCAAATACATTCAAAAATTTCGCCACAACAGTCATTTTACAACACTTCATCACTACACATTTTCTTTCAATTTGTGACCATATTTTCCATAATAATCTTTCCTTCCATTCCCCTTTTTTGCTCGTAACAATTTGCTCTGCTATCCGCTCACAACAAATTTCACCTCGCAACAATTTGCTCTGCTATCCGCTCACAACAAAAAAAATTCCCATTTTCTCTCACATTCCCATCATATTCCCCTCACATTTTTTCGCCACCTCTCTGCTATTTGCTTCACCTTTTGCTCACAACAAATCCCCCCAACTTTCCTCGCCACATATCCTCTCTCTATCTTTCCACTCTTCCTGCACCTCGCTTCGCGCACCCCCCTTCTTTTCCCTTATTAGAACACAAATCGTAGATAGAACGGGCAGTAAACAATTTCATTGATTTACTGCCCGTTCTATCTACGATTTGTGTTATAACATCCTCCTCAAACCTTTTCCGATAGATTCACGCATGTGCCGTTCAGAGAATCGCGCGTACTTATGATATGCTTATCTCTTTCATCTTGTACTATCACAACAATTTTTTAATTTGTTCACATCGTACACATATTTAAAGTTTTCTCTACTATTCAAGCATATAGGTTGTAAAACAATGACAATCAACATTACCAACCAAAAAGTGATAGACTTCTTTACCAGAAACCCTAACCTCGATCCGGACCTCCTCTTTGCCAATGTCATTGACTTTTACGAATACGTCTTGAACACCATGGCTAACGGCAATACCAGTCAATTGCTCTCTTATCTCATTGATAACTCACACAAAATTGACACGTTGAAAGCTGACGTCGGTAACGCTTTGAGTAGTATCAAAGACTATCTTGATAATGACTCCAAAGGGATGTCCCTGCACTTTTCTAGCGTAGCAGAAAAACTAGACTCCTTGAAATCACTCGACCAAGTTAACTCTCAGTTCCTTCACACTGAAATCTCCAACCTCAAGGAACTCGTCTCTAAAATAAACAACGAAATCAGCTCAACCGTCCTCACCAAATTGTTCGAATTACGCAACAGTTATATAGAAGATGTCAAAACCATTGTTTATCAACACGACATCGATACCTTGGATAAAATCAAACAAATTAATGAACTTCACAATCAAAATGTGATTAGTAATACCAATGCTATCATTAATGACATCTTTCCTAAACTCTCCGACAAACAAAATCAAGAAATTTCTAGTACCATTCAACAGTTCAAAGGCGAATTGACTAATGATGTCATGCAAATCTTTAACAACATCACCACACCAGCAGAACAACTTCAAGTGTTTTCTGATGCCCTTCATCAAAAGTTCATTGACCTACACAGCTCTCTTCAACAACCCTTGTTAAGTGTAATTACAACTTCAGAAGAACGACTCAGCAATAGCCTGACCCGACTCCATAGCCTCACTAATACAGCTTCGGCTAAGACTGTCTCCACAGAAGATCAAATTTCCAACGTACATTCTCTGTTAAGTAAGCTATTGAGCAAGTTCAACAACAGCTCTCAAAAAGGAAAACTCAGCGAAAACTTGTTGGCCTGTGTACTTAGCAAAGCTTTCCCCTCTGGTGAAATAACCGACAATACCAACGATCCGCATTCATGTGACTTCCGACTCAAACGTGTCAATAAACAAGACATCCTCATCGAAAACAAAACTTATGCCAAGAATGTCGACAAGGAAGAAGTTTCCAAGTTTCTAGAAGACATCGAAAAACACGAATGCTGCGGTATGCTAATATCCCAAGAGTCCGGTATCTCCAATAAAGACAACTGGCAAATCGATATCCACAATGGTAACGTAGTTATCTTCCTTCACAATGTCAACTACGATGCAGAGACCCTTCAATTAGCCGTCCAAATCATTGATAACTTATATCAAAAAATCATTGATGTAAGTAACATTGGTGATGATTCATTTGGAGTTTCTCAAGAATTACTTGTTGCTCTTAACAACGAACTTCAAACATTCATCAAACAACGAGACAATGTCATCAATATGGTCCGCAATTTCCAAAAAGACGCCACTACTAAACTCAAAGAAATGCATCTCCCCGTCCTAACCACTTTCATGACATCACATTTCAGCTCTCCTACTATTACCAAACAATTCAACTGCAAGTACTGCGAATACGTAGGCGACACCAAACAAGCCGTCAATGGTCATCTTGGCTCTTGTAAAAATAACCCGAAACGAACAGGTAAACCACGACTGGATCAAGACCATTAAAGCACTTATTGATACTACAATACACAATGCGCGTAATATTAACTTTATTCATGTTAATATTATTCTATGTTAATAGTAAAATAGAGTTTTAAATGAGTGACAATGGCAATGGCTTTTGGAAAAACAAGTTGTTTGGATTGTTCAAGAAACATCGTATCGACTTCCCTAAACCAAAGATTGTCGCCAAAGCAGAATGCTGCGTTCAATTTGAAAACAGTACCCTCCACTTTAGTATTCCTATAATTATCAACAAAGATACTAAACGTCAGGCCTATGAATCCTTGTATGCTGAAGTTTACGATACTTTCTTACCACAACTCGATGGAAATCCTACTAAAAAAAACAAACAAAAGAAAAAACCTAGTCAACCTGCCACCCCAAGTATCAAGACCCTAGAATTTGTTCCAATTGCAGATTCAAACGTTGGTCACAAAATACTTCAAAAAATGGGATGGTTTAAAGGTCAAGGCCTGGGTACCAACAACACAGGTATAACAGACCCTATACCTCTCACTGTACATAAGAAAAGGTCCGGTTTAGGTAATTGAATAGCAGTTGCTTAAGCACTAGTTGGCAACTCTGACATTTCGGTTGTGGTTTCCGTTACAGTTGCAGGTACACTTGATTTTGACTGTTGTAAACTGTATACATAGTAGGCAACCGCTACCAATCCTAATCCAATCATCATTGAATTATCATAAACCATTTTCAATTGTCCATTTGATGTGTTTTTGTCAATTATTGTATCAGGAGCCACAAGGAGAATGATTGCTAAAGCAGCTAAAGCGATACTGATGTAGAGATACATTCGATAAAGTTATACTTTCATACAAGATAATTACTTTTTTCTAATTACGCAAGTTTTGTTTCTTGTTATTTCTTAAGCAAGGAATGCCATTCAAAGGTTGTTAGCAGCTACATACATTCACTTTTTCTGACAAAAATTGATTTAAAAGTCATAAATACCCATAAATACACATACTATCCACATCTTTATGCACTATGGAATGCAAAAAAGCCCAACAAGGTAAAGTTCCTTGTTGGGCCTGTTTGCTTTTTTGGATTTATATGTTTTTACTTTTTTTGTTTGTTTACTTAGTTTGTTTTGATTGGTGAAATCCCTTTGACAACGTCAACAACTGGTTCAATGTCAATCGACATCGATGTTTAAGCTAACGAATAAACATATCCCTCCCAACATTAGAATCTTCGGCTTCTTCAAACTTTCTCTTTTTTCGTTGCTCATTCACTACAACATCTGCTAATGGATCGTATTTAAAGATCCACTTGTTTTGTTCAACAAATCGTTGTTCCAATTTGTTGAAGATTTCATTTTCATGAATAGTATCAAGGTCCTTTCTTGGATAAAACTCCGGTGCATTGACATTTAATTTCTGCTTTTGAGAAAAGACATGAATAATATCAAGGTCATTTCTTGGAATAAACTCCGGTGCATTGACATTTAATTTCTGCTTTTGAGAAAAGATTGACTCGTAGATTGGTGTGTTCATTGTTATTTTAGGTTTTGACAATTTGTATCTTTTTTAAATATTTTTCAGTTTTTTGTCATTTAATTGGTTTCATTTATTTGTTATTCATTGGTGTCACTCGTGAAATAATATTTTTTTATATTGTCTTGATATCATTTAGCAATTTATCGTAGTAGTTATTGAACTAGAAATTTTTCCGTTTTTGGTAATGTAGAAGAAACTTTGCTTTTTTTGGATTTTATGTTTTGTTGTTAATCATCCTCGAGATCGTCAAAATCAATTTCTAAGCTTTCCGTTTCTTCCAAGTCGCTTATGTCCCCAAACAACTCGTGTTCCATTTCCTTACTCAACTTACCATTCACTTGCTCTTCATTGTCAATGTTTTCTTTTTCATAATCGGATTCTTGTACTTCATCAAACTCAATTGATTCCTTTTCCACTTGCTTTTGTTTATTGGGTTTGTCTGCCTTTACCTTGGTAGTTTTCGTGGCTCTGTCCTTTGACAGAGGCGTTTCACCAAGAATCCATGCCTTGAACAAGGCTTTATCCTTGGCATTACTCGTGACACCAGCCATGTACCACTCTGCTTCTTGATAATCATCAAACTCACCCGCCTCGTTTTTCCAATCGTAAATGCTGTATACATTTTCACCAATCAAGACTTTCCATTCCCAACGGAAACTATCATCCTTGCCACCCGTCTTGACAGGCTTTCCCATTCGCATCTCCAATTGCTCGGTAGTAAAATCCAAAGTATCCAAGTAGTACGTTCCACTACTGTCCAGATTTGAATCCACAACACATACATCGTTTATCGAACCAACTGACATAGTTGACTCTGTTCGTTTACGTTTTGGTTTCGTGTCCTTGAATTCCTTTACCATCACCTTGTAATCGTCAATGTCCTCCTCGTCCTTGCGAATCACGTACGTCTTCATAACTTCACGAAGAAATGCTTCCAACTTGTTACGTCCCGGCTCCTCAAACGATTTCAATAATTCCAATTTCCATTTCTTTTCCGTTCCTGTTTTTGCCAACTGGATAACATATCCTTGTTCATCCGCCCAAGAAAAGAACTTTTCCGTTTCCTTTGCAAATTTTTCACTGAACAATGTTGCACCAGTGTTGGTAGAGATTGCAGTAGACATTTTGTTTTGTTTTGAATTGATACGAAAGTTGTCGTATTCGCAAAAAAATTCAATTTTTTATCGTTTGGCCAAAACTTATGTCAATAACTTCAATGTAACTATCCCGAAAAGTGGCAACAGTTGTTAGCCGATAGATTCACACGTTGACAAAAACTGACACTTCTGGTTCAGTTGTGATTTAACACTAGTTTGTCTCCATGTTGATAAGCAATGCACTACTAATTTTATATCCACCCCTGTCCTCACCACGTGGCAAAAACAGTTTTTTCAAAATGTTTATTGCTCCGTTTCTGTTCCTGTCCAACCTTTCCGATTCCACTTAAAACCCCATTTAATTGGAAATTTCCACCATTGCTTCTTAGCGTTTATCTTTTCCGACTCCAATCTAAGAGTTAGCTCCAAAGGGACATGAGGTATTTCCAACATTCTGTCTATGTCAGCCTCTGACATATCCAAAAAACTCGTGGACATATCCTGTACATTTTTACTTGGTTTTTTTGTCATTATGTTGAATGTACCTGTACTTTTGTTTTATTCACCTCCGTTACTATTTGTAATTCAATTTTATGCAATCTCATATGAGATTGACGTTTTACCACTGCAAAAAACAAAAAGCCCAAACTATTTGTAAGGTAACAAATCGTTTGGACTTTTTGTTCTGCATTAGTTGTGTTGTAGTTGTCATTGAAATTGTGTAATTATACAGTTTTTAACATTTCGCGGTGTTCGATAAGTTCCCGTTTGATCAGTTTCAAATGATCGTCCACTTCCTGATGTTCACTTTCAAAGATGTGTCTTTCAATACCCTTGTAATAAATACTGTAACACTCAAGCGCTTCATACAAGTACTCCAAAAATGCCTTGGTATCGTTTGAATCCTGCGCGGTTGAACCTATATACCATTGGTTTTCTTGCAAAAATGTTCCTTTCATATTCCATGCATATATCGTAAACAATGCTGTTGGTCCTTGGATTTTATACTCGTAAAATCGTGTTACCTCACTTAAGTATCCGGACTTACCCTTTTCATAAACAACTGGTAACATACCAAACATACTCCATAATTGATAGAAATTCAAACGAATATTTGTTACATAAACCGCGTCTCTGACTACTAACGATTGATCCAATACGTATTGATTTTCTAGACTTAAACCCGACAATTGCGCGGTCAAAGTATCCTTTGAGTTTTTTTGGACTTTTGTTAGTGCTTTGTTGGTATCTTTTGTAGATACCGAACACATTGATGTTTTATTGATTAGATCATTCATTGTTGAATCGAGCGACAAATGATTATTTCATTTCTTTTTCAATTTTTCATCAAGTGATTGATATAGTTCAGTCTTTTGAAATTCACCGTACAATTCTAATGATGTATTCTTTACATTTGGAATCTGTTTTCCATATTCTTGCCCTACGTAAACACCTAAGAAGAATGCTCCTAACAGTCGCAACATTACTCGTTAATCTTTTTGTATATTATTAGCAAGTAAATATTAAAAACGAAAATATTGCAAGCAAAAAAGAGCTGTTTCGCTCCCTTACATTGCTTTTCCTTTAACCACCACTTCCTTACTAATATAAGGAGTACTCCTCATTCCATTCTTGAATCAACATATCTCCTAATTCAATAGAATTCAAATCATCTTGAGCACATTGAAATTCATATTCATCGGCGTTCTTAAAACTATTGAATGTCTCAAGAACAGTAACTGAAACTTCTTTACGCGATAGTTCAAAGAACGAACAGCAGCGTACATTTGACTGCCTATTTTCAATTTTTTACATAACACATTGACTGATGATTTGCTTAAAAGCATCTAATGTCTTTTTTGATCTTGTACTGGACGCCACGTGCCAATAAATATCCGGTTTCTCGTAAAATTGATCCTGATCGTTCTTCCAATCGTATAAAGAAAAGATGTGTTCTTGAAATTTAAACTTGTATTCGTAACGATGATTTTCATCTGGGTTACCAGTTTTATGCGCTTCTCCAAAGGTTGACACAAGGTCATCGGTGGTAATGTTGTCTAACGAAAATTGATACGTTGTATCTGATGTGTCTAATGTGACATCCGGTTGTAACTCTAAAGGATGCTCACAACAATTTACATTTTGTTGTTCCCTTTTTGAACATTCGTTTTGTTTGTAACTTTTGTAGTTTTGGTAAACTTCCGCGCAATCAGCGTCCGTAAGTCGATTGTCAAAGTTCGTGTCGATACTATCGTAACACCAAAAATGTACAAGAATGTCTTGCGTCAATTTCGTCATGGTTTGATCTGTAACTTTACTAGCAATGCTTAATAGACTAATAATCTGTTCTGAATCATCTATACAGTTGCCCGCTTCTAGTTCAACAAATGGTTTGAATATATACCATTTGTGAATTAAATGTTCAATGTACTTTTCTAAAAAAAGTTGGTTGGACATTCTGGTTAGACAAATGGACTTTTTGTATATATTGTTTTAGCAGTTTTTCTTTCAGTTTTTGATTAATTTGAAGGCAATTCCTTGGATAAAATATGTTCAATGATTCGAGCCACATTCTCCTTACCAGATTTCACCGTCAAGTATTCTACCCCCAACTCATCAAGTAGATTCTTCATCTGTTTGTCAATTCGCATCGACTCTTCTTCCCCTTGAATCCGGCCTTCGGTTTCAAACGGGAAATCCGGATTACGCTCTAAGAATATGTAAATACACGGTGATAACTCCTCCAACTTTGATTTGATCATCGCTTCTGTCTTGAAAATATCACTTACATTGTCTTTGTAATACCGATTATAAAACATCCCTATCACCAATGGTGAATCACAACATACATATTCAACCTTTCCTTTTAACGCTTTTAATTGTTGATACTGCCGGTAACTCACCATCCACTGACAATTCAACATTTCATAATCCTCCATATATACCAACATCTTGGCATATTCTTGTACCATCTCCGCAGTTTTATGTAAAGATTTTAGCTCCACATACGTCAACGCACTCATCGTGCTTTTGCCTGAGCTAGGTCCTGCCACAAAATTGATATACAAAGTCCTCATTGGTGGTTATAATCAGTCGTTTTTGGTCAAAGATTATACTTGTGGTTTCACTAAAATTTTACTTTATGTTCAATTTTAATTTACTTGCTTTTGGGGTCCAGATCCTTTGTCCATCCAAACAAACTTATCACCGCTTCTCCTAAATACTTCAAAATCGATACTATGTATCCGTACATCGTCTGTTCACGTGTAAGCAGCAAATACAGAATCTTGTCATCGTTGTTTCTGTGCTTTTTATACAATCCACCTAATGCCTCAGTTTGCTGTAATATAGTACCATCTTCCAACCCCAAGACAAGACCCGTTTCCTTCCACAAATTTTCCTTCTCCTTTTCTACTAGCATAATTTTGATTTCCTTTAGTACGTCTCCTACTTTGCAGTCCATATGAAACACAAGTTCCTTACCGTATATACTTTGTCGGTGCCGCTTTTCTCCTATTGCCTCTGTTAATTCCTTGTCCACAGAGTCCACCACTATCGGTATATTTCCTATCCCCTGTGATCTGACTTTATGACTGAATTGTAATCTTGTGTCTCGCACCGTAGACTTTCGGTAGTTTACAAATTCCCTACCCATAATACTGCTTCTTAACATTTCCATCCTGTTGTTAATTATGTGTGTTATTACTTAATTAACTCCAACAAAATCAATTTCTATTTAAATATTATAATGCTGGTATTAAATGCTTAACTATGGTATTTCCGTTGTACAATGTGGGTCCACTCGTTATTAGCCTTTTGATACAATGAATCCGTCTTGTCGTTGGCAACAATTCTAGGGTTCAGTCTTCTTGGTTTTCATCTTGATGTTCGTCCCCAAAGTTTTAATCTAACACTGACTTCACAGCTGGTCTTCTCATGATTCGTTTCAACCAGTTATACACATTAGGTCGGGATTTGAACAAATCTTTGTACCCACACTTTAACAAACAATACGCATATGGAATATGTGAAATATCGGCTATCGAATAATTGTCTCCCGCAATGTATTCTTGTGTCTCTAAACGGCTTTCATATACATCCAATATCTCCGCAAGTCTCTTGGCTTCAGCCTTCATCACCGCTTGATCCGGCTCACTGTCCTTGTCCTTGAACATCTTTTCATACACAATCTTACTAGCAGGTGGATTAAAATTTTGGGATTCTACTTCCAACCACATATCTACATAAACGTCTCCAAGTAAGTCCATCGGGTCACGATTATTTCTGGCTATGTAACGTAAAATACTCCTCGACTCAAACAATGTCTTTTCACCATATTCTACTGCCGGCACCTTACCAAAAGGTTGTAAACGACGGTATTCCTCACTTTTTTGTTCTCCTTTTCTCAAATCGACTTCTTTAAAATTGTACTTCAACTCTAATTCCTCTAGTAAAATAAGTACTCGCTGCGTACATGTGGCTTTAGGATTCCCATATACACTTAATTGAACCATGATTGTCTGTTTTAAGTTGGTTTGTAATACCACCTTAAAAAAATCCAATCTTTAAACCGCACTTTGGCAGACAGACCAGGTTTTGATTAGCAAATAATATTCAAATATACTTTTTCTCAGCTTTATATAATATGCGTATAAAGCTGAAACACGATAAATGGGAAAACGATAGGTTTCCCAACTTACAAAAAAGTGTCAAACAAAGAATTAGGTGGGTGAAGCGAGTTATCAAACGAGTTTGTATAAAGAATTACTATATTTTGTATCCAGTAAACCACCGCAAAGAACCAATGTCAAGGTATGATTGGAAGTTGTACTCTTACAAAGTTGATAATGACTGCGACAATAGCTCACAATTTGAATTTGCTTTTTTGGATTGGGTAGACAAGGGGTCTCATTCCGTGATACTTGTCGTTGATCATCATAACAAGACAGTTGAATTGTTTGACCCTGCAATAGATGCAGATTATTTCAGGAAACATGATAAATTACAAACTCTTGGTGATTATATACAAAACAGATTATCTGAAATGCTTGGTGCGGAGGAATACAAGTATATTCCTCCCGAAAAGATATGCTTGAAAGGACCACAATACTTATTACTTTTGGAGAAATATGGAAATATTCATCAAAAATCTTGTCAGTATTGGACTTTGTTTTGGATATGTCAAAGAGTAAAAAATCCAAAACTGAAGCCTAGTGAACTATTAGAGAAGTTGTTGTCAGACAAAGATAAGTTGAATGGTGATTTCTTGATGTTCATAGCAAAATCTGGATTAGAAACATTGCACAATGATGTGCCTAAAACATTGGCAAGCTTACAAATCCTTGACACTTACCATAATCGAAGAATGTGAGAAAATTGTAAAAATATTATAGGCAAAGCCGTTCTGCTAAACGTGAACAGCCCAAAAAACCAACCAACCGATACCTTTTCATCCGAACCAATTTCAAAAAGACATTCAGTTTCCGAAATTAATAAGTTACAATATGATAAAAATCCTGGAAAATTGGGAAGTTACCAACCAAAAGAGTACTTATCTACACTTAAATATAAAGTCAAGGAAATCATGCAGTGTTTTCGAAATGATAAAATAGATGGTAAATTAATTTACAAGCAAGCTGATGCAAACAACAGATGAGAACATATATCGTGTGGGCACACACACTACACACTACACACCACACACCACACACTACACACCACCATAGATATAAATTGAAAGTTAACCAGATTAGACTAGTAATGAATTTAGTTTCATTAATAGTATTGTTTATTACCATTGTCAGTGCTGAGCCAAGAGGTTACATTCTAACACCCCGAGCCAATTTTGAGGCATTTGGTGCCAGACAACACACACACATCACAACACAAATTGCAGAAGAACACGACTTGAAGCCACTAGCGTCTTTTGGTAATATTGATAGTCTTGTGGATGGTCCTGTACTCCAGTTGTATTGGAGTTCACATGAAAATTTCAAGAAATACGAATATACTTTAAACCAACTATTTGAAGTCGAAGAAGATGTAGATATTAGTTTAGATCCAATTGATTACCACACTCAAGACCACCAAGAGACTAAACAATTTGTAATGGTTCCTAATGTAGATTTTGCAGACAACTTGATGGAACAAGTATTCTTAAGTAGCGAAGTACCTTGGCACCTTGACCGTATTACTAAGCGACACTTGCCTTTAGATTACAATTTTCCTTACAACAAACCTGGAATGTGTCATCGGGACAATAACACGGCTATTTACACTTATATAGTGGATACAGGGATCGACACGAGTCATACTCAATTTGAAGAACGAGCGGTTTGGGGTGCTAATTTTACATATCCGTTGATGGTTGTATTTCCATTATTATTATAGTGTCGCCACTAATGTATTTTACATTTGCACAGAAAAACTAGTTTAGGCCACTATAAATAAAAACATTTCCAATAAAGATTGTGGGTTGCATGTTGTTGTGAGCACCACCGCCTCCTGCATTATTGATACTCAAAGCAACAGGTGCCGCATACAAGTTAGGTTCTGCCGGAGAAGAATCCACAGAATTGGCTGTGTTTGAACCATCAGCTTTTACTAAACCTAACGTTCCTCCAACAGCATTTGACGTATGTGAATGGCTTGGCATTTCACCCGTTGTCAACGTGTGTGTTTCAGCACCTACAGAATCACCAAGTGAACGGTTTGTAAGACCAGCACCTCCCCCTACGGTTCCTAGAACGCGTCCTCGACAATCTGGAATATTAAATGAACTGCCGTCGACACTTCCAAAAGAAGTACCTATAATTGCAAATAATGCAGCATATGTAGTACGTGATAAGCTACGTCCATCGCACTTTAACCAACCATAAAAGTCATTATTATAAACTGACATTTTGACATCACCTACATGTGTAAATCTATCAACATAAAATTTAGTAGCTGCGTCTTGATTAGAAACAGGATCTGCAACGTTCGTGACATTGTTTGATTTCATATCTATATAAGGACCATGCACAGTGATTGATCCGTGTTCACGTGCTGTACGACTTGGGTTCATTTGATAATGCTATATATTATAAGAAAGTAAAATATATATTTATATTATTATAATATTGAATGAATTAAAATATTTCATCATGATTGAAATTGACACTCGGTGTAAATTGGTTTCTTCAACCTGTGTGTCCGTCAGTTCGTGTTGAGACATCTGTGTGCTCCCTAACAACTCCCCTATAAATGCAATTGTTTCTGGACTCTGTAAACAAGTCTAGTGGATCAGTGATAATATTGACATGATGAAGACAAATCGTAACAATGTGTGTAATTCTTGGCAACTGTTTGTGTTGGCTTTTGTATCATCATTATCATTATTATTAACTAATTTACTCATTTACTCATTTCTTCAATAATACAGGTCGTACAATACATATCGGCACAGGTTTATTATTTAGTTTTTGTTCGCACAGTAATACATCGTTCTTCCTTTGAATTTCCTTGACAAAACTGGTTCTCCTCTTGGAGACTCTTGTTGACCGTAAACTTTGGTAATGTATTCGCCTCCCGTATAAGCAGCAATCGTCGTGCCCTGCGATTGGTAACTCTCCTTGGCTACCTGACTAATACTCTTGTATAATCTTTTCCATTCTGCTCTGGCTAAATCCTTGTATGACTTGAATGGATCCACTCTTGCCAAATACAACGCATCAGCACGTATATAATTTCCCACCCCTGCCAAGAATGTCTGGTCCAACAACAGTTCGCATATGCTCTTATTTGAACGTTTATTTTCAAATAATTTAATCATTTGCTCAAAGCGCTTCCATGTGTATTCTTTTGACATAATATCAATTCCTAACTTTGGTAAATCGCTGTTTAACCCAAAACGTCCAAAACGACGTGAATCCCAATATACTATCTGCCTCCCTTTCAACTTCAACCGAATGTGTATGTGCTTGTCGTCGTCTAATTCTGAATCATTGTACCATTGACCTGACATACCCAAGTGTGACACCAAACAGTCCCCTGATGCTAAATAAATCAGAATGTACTTACCCCGAGTCCCTATACTCTTTACTAACACCGGAAACTTTAATCGATTGTCATCAATATTATTTTTCCACACCTCAGAAAATGTGATCAATTCGATTTCCTCATTTACTAACCACTTCACGAGTCTGTCCGCAACAATTCTTACTTCCACTCCTTCTGGCATTGTTTTGTACTTTTTACATAATTAGCAAAAGGTACCGATAAATTCAATTATTTCACGCCCATCGACTACTTTTTGTAGCAATTCTTGTAATACCTGCAACTCGCTTTTTGGGTAAAACCCATTTTATGACACGGTGTTCTAATACAATATTCTTCGCCATACCGTCTAGGAAATTTGGCACTCTTTTTGTCAAACCCCCCTCTTTGTCCACAGTTTTCTACGATACATTTGCTCCTTGACGACTTGCCGTTCGTTACATACAACGGACTATCAATGAACTCTTCTGGCTGCAAGTAGCTGTACACCAAAAAATCCTCATATTCTGCTTGCATCGAAAACCTACCTTCTTCTACCATTTGCCGTTTGGTTTCCAGTATTATGTTGTGAATTTTTGTACCCACATATAGATTCTCTAAAGCATGTTTGAAATTCATCAGTATAATAACTGGATCTACTAAATATGGATACTTTTTGTATTGACGTGTGTCTCCTATTTTGGCTTTTAAATTATTTACCATCTCCGGTTGACACTCTCGCAATTCTTGTACACAATACATCACCAGTTTTCCCAAAGCTAGATTCCCTAATCCAAACAATGTTGCCGCCACTTCTGAAAATATCTGTACCAATCGCTTGGTACGTCCCGCTCTACAATAAATGTCCACTTCGTTTAATAATTTTAACAGAAAATTGTTGAAGATACCTTTCATCAGTTTTGCATATCCACTGATTTCCACACCAGAGTGACGCGATTGATACTGCAATACACGAGACTCTTGCGCGAAGTAACAATAAACAAACAATTTGTGGCACTTTTCTGCAAATTTCTTGGGTGCGATTTGTAAAAAAATAGACTCCTCTGGTTGCCTTTGACTTCGTAGGAATGAAGAGAACTGTGAGCTCCGCGATCCGCGTTTATCCTGAGTGCTGTGTGTATCCGAATTCGAACTACCGCTGAAAACACTGGGTGACTTTAATAGACTTGAAGTCGTTAATGAGGTTATTGTTTTTGGCGACTTTATTTTTAGTCTGCTCAACATATTATGTGTTTTCAGACCGTTCAAATAATTGTCAACTGTAACATACGCTTGTTTCATCTTTGTGTATTCAAGCAAATCCTGCCCCGACTTTTTCAATTCTGTTAAAAACAATTTGTCATATTTTATAAACAAATCCAAGTGGTGCTGATACAATCGCTTAAGCCTTTCACCTGACTCCTTTTTCATTGCCCAAATAGTTTCAAATTCAATCTCGCTTAGTTCTTTGATCTGCCCCTTTGTCTTGAGGTCCATTGCATATGCAAAGTTGATCACATTCATTGTTGGTATTTGTGGTTGTGTTTCCGTGTGTATTTGTGTTTGAAGTGGTGGTTGTGAGTAGTCATCGTACTCTGAGCTTTTCTTTTGTTTTTTTTTCGAATGGTCATTGAAGTAATCATCATACTCCTGAATTTCCTCCATTATTCTGCTACTACTTTTTGGTGCTAACATGAGAAGACTTATATAATTTACTAATATAAAAATTGTCTGTATTTAAATGTTATGTTATATTCTTACTAAATCGTCTGTATTTATCATAAAAATGATAACTTTTGTTCTCGTTTGTTATTTCTTTGTCAGTTTCGTCAAAGGTGTGGCAATACATTGTCACTATTCTACTTCCCGCAAAACTAAACTACAATTCAACTCTACGCACCTTCTACACACTGTCTTGAACACAATATCTAAACCGACTACCACATATTTTACTCCTACAACTACCCCCATTACTCCTACCACTATCGTTACTCCTACCACTACCCCCACTACTCCTACCACTACCGTTACTCCTACAACTATCGTTACTCCTACCCCTACCGTTACTCCTACAACTATCGTTACTCCTACCACTACCGTTACTCCTACCACTACCGTTACTCCTAAAACTACCGTTACTCCTAAAACTACCGTTACTTCTTCCACTGAACGTATACTATTTCTACACAATCAAGAACGAAACAGTTTAGGGTTAACAAGCATTGTTTGGAACAAAGATCTGCAAGCGTCTGCTCAAACTTGGTCCGATTCGTTGGCGCGCAACGGTTGTCGTCTTGAACATTTCTTATCATCGTATGCTCAAAATCTATATGGTGAATACGGTAACTCTAATTTCAACACACCTACGCTTTTTGTTAATGCCGTACATGCCTGGCTTGATGAAAAACGTTTACTCAACGTACCTGACATTTCTTTCGAACAAGTCGGACATTACCTAATAATCACCGACACTAACGTACGTCAAGTTGGTTGTGCTGTGGGTACTAACTTGGCTCAACGGTGTGCGGTGGTCACTTGCAACTACGATTTTTAAATTGTAAAGTTAATTAAAGACTTTACAATTAGCTTGGTAGTAATATCATTGAACACCCTAACATTGAAACACTATGTCTACGATCACTCAAATTAGACACCCTGCTACTTTGATCGATCCACAATCAGTATGGAGTCTAAAGAATAAAAATAATCGGTATATCAGTCACATCGTGTCTGAAGCCACCAGGTTCACTCAACCTAAAGCAATTCCTGTCGTTAACATCGGCTTCGGAGGAAGCGGGCTTGGTCATCTAGAATTCACTAGCGATGCCAAAGCTGCATACGCTAATGCACTTGCTTATCTAGCCACCGAAAATACTACTTTTGCCGAAAATACGTTGCGCATTCTCAATGCATGGAGTACTACCTGCAAAACTTTCACCGGACCTAATGCCCCTCTTGAAGCAGCCTGGGGAACTGCTGCTATGGCTCGAGCTTGTGAATTGCTAAAATACACTTATCCGTCGACACAAAACATCAATACAGAAACGTCTTTTATAGATTGGGTCCGTCGTCTATTGATGCCTCATTTGCGTGGTGAAACCGAACGATACAGATTAAACTGGGGTTTTTACAACAATTGGCATACTAGTATCAATGAAGCACGTCTTCAATTTGCTTTGTTATGCGACGATATACCCGAAGTCAATGGATGTCTGCAACGGTACATTACCATTTTTAACTCTTATGTTAATGACGTCGGTACAACTGGTGAAACATATCGTGACTCCGATCACTGTTGTTTCGGGTTAGCTGGTCTGGTTCAAACTTGTGAACTAGCCTTCCATCAAGGCGTCAATCTTTATCAATTACGGAACAACTTGTTGCACTAATGTATGGAAATTCATGCTGGTATGTTGGGATGCGGAGTCTTCCCCAGTTGTGTCGACAAAACAAAGTTAATTGTGTACCGCTGGATCCAACCTTGTGGCTGGGAAATCAGCTATGCCCATTTTGTCAACAGAAAAGGACTAAATATGCCATACACCAATCAATTGTTGACCCGTATTCGTCCGTGTGGTTTTGAACTTCATTGGGGCTACGACACTTTGACTCACAGTGTCTAACATTTGTAACACATTTTTTTCTTGGTAAATGTTATTATAAAGATATTATAATAATGTCATATCAATTAGCTCTAGAAAGCAACTTATCACATGCGGATTACATCACGGGAATTTTGCTAAAAAATGGAGTACCTATGACCCTTGAACGCTTTCTAAACCTTAGTATTCACACAGTCGATCTCAAAAACACCCCTAAATCTGATGATTTCAGCCTTGAACCCAATGTGTTTAACAATTTTTTGAAATTTTTGCTCCGCAATATCACTGAAGCGAACATCACCTTCATTAAATTCAAATCGGGCTTGTGCGATAACATTGATACCATCTCTTCTTTCTCTGAATACGCTATCAATTTCGACTTCCAAGTTTGGAATGTTTTTTTACCCAAAAACATGAAAAGCTCCGTTGATAAATGCTTGGGTTCTGACAACATCCATTACATTGTCATTCCCATTCATTTAAACTTCCCTGACTCAGGACACTCTAACGTAATAATTATTGACAAAAACAAAAAAATCATTGACTTTTTTGAACCTCACGGTATCCAAATTGGTAGTGACTACAACCAGATCGTTGATATCTTTTCTATCGTTACTTATTCCTTGAAACAACTGTTTCCCCAACTCGCACACTACACAGTCATCAACGCTGCACAACAATGTATTGTCGGACCACAAACCATTCAAGGAGGGAATCAAGGACACTGCTTGGCTTGGAGTTTGTACTTTATCTTCCTCAAACTTGTGAACTTTGACATTGGGGAGGGTAAATCTTTAGAATCTTCCGAAATTATCAATTCATTTCTAGTTCAACAGCAACCTGAAACGCTGGATCGTATCATTAGAAAATTTATTACCTTTGTCAAAAACATCCCCATTGAACATGGTAGTAACGCAGATTTTAATACGCTTCGAGATATTGCTTCTAATACACATTTTGTTTTCTCCTTCCAATCCCAAGCCGAAGCCGGTGTCTATGCAGTTTTGATGTTTAAACTAGACGGGATCTCTAAATGGACCAACGATGACAAATGGGATTTTATTCAAACCGTAGCTGATTGTCAACGCATGTTTTTCGGCACCTTTGAATTAATAAGAGGACTCATTGAAACGCGGTTCATAGACAATCTAGTAATAAATTCTGATTTGTTTTTGCAATCTGATATTGAATACGCGTTATCGTTTGTGAGCAACGAGTCTCTTGCTGTTTTTAACCAACAAGCATTTTCGATTGTAAACTCATTTTTTGATCGCGATTTCACAACCCGCGATTTTCAATCAAGTCTGAATCAGATTTTAACTCTTCGCAACTTTTCCGATTACAATATTTTCCCTAGTTATCTACTTGATTTGCTTATGAGACTTTATACGGATTATCATCTCCAGAGTTACCAACAAAACATATACAGCTCACAGTATTTGCATTTCCTCAGTAAAGACTGTAATTCCGGCGGTGGTTGGTTACTATCCGAACTCAAACATTTGTGTCAAACATTGGGCCTGTCCGACAAAGGAAATAAAGTTATGTTGTGTCGACGTCTTCATCACTATTTCCAACAACACGTGCATTTGTACTGATAATAGCAGTAATTTCTTGAAGTCTGTCACCACCTGTTTCACTGATGATCGGAATTTTATGCTTTTGACAGTACTTCAATAACATTGCTAATCCTGATGTTGTGTCTCTGTAAATAAAACCTCTTCCGATTTCTTCGTGCAAATCACGACAACAATCGACATCGACTTTAGAATCATTTAAATGAAACAAGGTAATTCGATCCAAACCTATTTTTTGGTCCCAAATATCTAGAAATTGTAGAAATGTTTCTTCAGTACGAATGTCATATCCACTCGCAAAAACATGTGCTGTATCTATACAATAACCTATCCGGTTGTAAACTGTTTCGGACAAGGTCTCCCTTAACCTTTGGTTCAATTTGCCAAACACATGTAAGTCATGAAAGATATCATTTCCGTTTTTAGTTTTAGTTGAGGTTTCTAATATCAAACGTAAATCCGATTGTTGTTTAGTTAACACTTCTTGTACATTTTCCACAAAATTGTTGATACACTCCTCTTCGCTGATTTTATTCACATTTTTACCTAAATGAATGACCACCCCCGTTTTGGAATGTGAATCTATGGGAGTCATTTCCTTTAACGTGTTCAGATCATCGACTACCGAATCTATGGCCCAACCAATTTCCCGTTTGTTTCGACAGAAGTTTATGACGTACTGTCCGTGTACTACCAAGTACACATTGTGTTCTTGAACGTATTTTCGCGTTTCGTTTAATATTTGTAGTGTCCATTTTGACTGAGAAGATACTTTCATTGGACTTTTCAGAAAAATTTGTGCTGCCACTTTGAATTGCTGTGGTAAAGCTGTTTGGTTTAAACGAATACCCGAAATCACATTGTCCTTGCCCGTAGTCGTTGTGTGCCAACCAAAACAAATTGTGCCGTTTGTCATTTCTTTGCTTGTGACAATTTTTTCACTCAACCAGTTTTCAATTTTTACTACTTTTTTTATTTAAACCCAATGGACTCGACAATGTTGATTATAGCCTCTATCAGACCTTGTCAACAATCTTTTGTTTTGTTGGACTTCATCCTTGGTTTATTTTCTTAATTGCTTTTTCCACTTACTACTCTTGTCATTATGTATTTTATTATTTCTTTTTTTCAACTAATATTAAAAAAATAATAAAAAATAAGACCATAGCCCAAACAGCCCATAACAGCCCATAAAAAGCCCAAAAGATATGGTCTGAGCCCATAAAGCCCAAAAGATTTGCAAAAAAAAAATTTAGAAAAATATATCTAAAAATTTATCAAAAAAAGTTTTAGCAATCTTATGGGCTGAATTTCTCCTCTCAGCACTTTTCGTTACATACCCGATTTATGGTTTCAAGCCCACTCAGCCCACATCGGCCAACAGCAGCCCATTAGTGTTGTGGGCTGCATGACAAATTTAATCGTAATCTTCTCTCAATGAAAAACCTTTCCAACCATTGTATTTCTCTCCATTGTATCTCGAGTTTTTGAATTCTGTTTGAACATGTGGAAACTTGTTTGCAATCCATTTGTCAATTTCTTTTCTGGCTTTGTTTTTTTCAAATTTATTGACTTCTTTGCCATAATACAAAAAAGTAACATCACCTAAATTTATTACTGATTCTGGATTGTGTATGACATTCTCATCAAGCCATGTGATAAATGGACTGTTATCTTGTCTGTACTCGTTTGTTTTGAGCTGAATTTCAACAGGTTCTTTGACTTCTATATCGTAATAAGTTAATAATATGTTGATAAATGTTTGCCTCCAAGTCAGATCTTCCCGCATCCGTGAAGGTAATGTACGATCAATTCTGAACTCGTTATGTTCTTTTGGTTCTTCTACAAACCGAGAAGGAAAATCTATCACTCGAATACGTCGCCATAAAGCCGTATCTTCACCTTTGATTTCAGGTAGTTCGTTACATGCCAAAAACAACTTGGCTTCCATGACAAAACTCACGGATTCTTGATATAGAGGTCGCGCAACAATTTCTTCACTCCCGGTAAGTTCCTTGAGTAAACCGATGTTGATTTTTTCACCATCTTCAGGTTCACTTAAGAAAGCAAACCGCTTGTACATGAGTTTGATTTTTTCCGAATTGGCTTCGTTCGCATTGTTTCTCCGCCGGGTTAGTAATGTCACTTCTACCTTTTCTCCTAATTCACCCATCGCTAATTTCATCAAATTTAGTAGCTGACTCTTGCCATTAGCACCGTCCCCAATAAACATCAAAAAGTTCGTATTGGGAATGTCCCCATTTAAACACTCGCTCATCTTTTTTAAAATGTAGTCTCGCACATTTGCATTTGGCAATATTTTGTAAATAAACTCACGCACTTCAGGATTATCCGCTTCAGGTTTGTAATCAAATCCTACCGTTAAGTTGATATAATCGTCCTTGCTCGTTTTTCTAAAGTTTGATTCTAATAGGTCATAAACCCCATTGGTAAACGGTACCAAGTGCTTTTTGCTGTTCAAATTACGCACAAACCCTTCGTCGTTATAGTACATCTTGGCACCTTTGATGATTTCATCTTCAAACCCGGTTTTGTGCAACTTATTGATTAAACTTTTTACGTTTTTGATAATGTTTCCATTTCCGTGTTCTCCCGCCTTTTTGGATTCGTAATGACTTTGAATCCGACTGAAATTGTTGGATAGTTTCACGATTCGCTTTCTGAATTCCAATGATTCTTTATCCATTTTCCAAATAGCACCATCAAAGTAATACCACTCCCCATTGGTATATTTGAAGTCCTCTTCGATCTTGCTCATCAACTCACTGATCTTAACCACCTTATGACCATCCATAATTTGATTATACAGCTTTGTCAGTTCCTTGTTCTTAAAAATGCTATTGTCCAATTGGATATCACAACTGAACTCTTCCTCTCCGTTGTAGTAGTTATTGATGATCACCGTGCCATTGTTAACTAGTTGATTGTAGTTCATCCAAAAACTGTTCAGATGTTTGTAACGGTCGTCCAACGGAATCATTTGATTTTTAGGATAAATGCTGTTGCATACTTTGCATTTGAGACAATAGCCGTCGTTGGTGATTCTGTGCTCCAAACGACAATTCGAACACTTGCCATTCAGTGTCACCAGACTGTTTGTATCACTCGCATTCCCCTTGAACACCATTTCCGCTCTGTCGAATTGGATTTCATCAATCGAATCATCAAAATTATTCGTGATGTAGTCCTTGCAATCTTCTATCGCCTTTTCAATCAGTTCTTGCTCTTGTCGATTCACTTTCAAACACTTTAGGATAATTTCGTTGATTTCTTTGGGAAACTGATTGATCTTGATTTCGTTGAGTTTGTACTCTCGACAATCTGTATCATGACACTTTTGTTTTGAACTGTAGGTGTCGATCACAATATACTGATGGTTCGATTTGTGCTCACGATCGATATTGTGACAAAACGTATCATTTAACGCTACAATTATGCAATTCAGATGTCGATCTATGAATACCTCACGTAAATCGGTGTTTCTATATTTGTAATTTTTTCTCACAAATTTCTTGATAATGTCTTGATCTTTAGGAGTCAAGTCCTTCTGAATCGGCTCAATGATTTCTATATCCGTTTCTGTTTGAGGAGGCGTGTTGGTCACGATTTGTTCCGGTAACAACACAATCACATCTGATTCCGCTGGTTTGCTACAGTAACAAATGAATGTGTCCATAAATTCAAAGTCGTCACTTAACTCGTCCCTCACTAAAGGACGGTTTTCGTCTGCTTTGGTGCTTAAGTAGGTTCTAAAGAGCCCCTCCCTGTAAACCGATGTATCAATGATCGGTTTGGCTTTTGAGTTCGCCCATTGCGGGAATAAATGGGTGATGACTTGTTTTAGACCTTTGACACCTTTGAAATAATAGTTATTACTATCAGTGTCGCGTAAATGTAAGATCACGTGATAAGACTTTTTTAAGTGACCGTGACTTTGTAGAATCACAAACTGTAGCTGCAAGTCGAATGATTCGAAGGTTCTACGTAACACCTCTTGAATTTGTAAAATTACTTGTCTGTCTGTATCAAATTCTTTTGGATTTCGATCTGGATAAATCTCAATGTCCATAAATAAATTCACTAACGCATTCTCTGGTATAAACTCGTAATAACTAGGAGTTTTAGCCTGGGATATCAACTCGGCAAAAGACTGATAACTGTTTTGTATAAAGTATTTCTTGATGTTGTCATTGCATAGAATTTGATTTGGTCTAACATACTTTAGTGCCGTGGTTTTTTTGGCAAACACTTTCATTGTGTTACACACTACTACAACTAACCTTGTTTAAAAAATTTATGTTTAAACAAGTAAAAACGTTTTTATTGGTGTAGTTATCAAACTACAGTTTGTAGTTATAAGAAACAAATATGATTCAAATTATCCTAAAAATAATTTGAATGTTCTGCAGCTTTGTTGACCATTTGTCCCGCCAATTATCATGCTACTCGTCAACCTGTTGTCCACTCTAACACTTTGTGTGTTTTTACCCATTTGTTACAGTAATGTAAGTCAACTCAACTAAGTAAAGATGAAAACTCTAGAACCGCTTTCAAGTTTGCGGCTATCATTCATTACGCCATATGTGTTCTGTGTCTATGTAGCGTCATGCAATCTGTTTGTTCTGCTAATAATAAATACAACCCCATACTAAGTATTTTGATTTATCTTTTACGATTTGTGATTAAGTTTTTAATGTGTTTGTTCTACACACATATCCGTCATTCTTTCCATCAAATATGTCATATCATTTTCATAAACCACAATTTGAACTAACTTGTTGTTTGTGTCTCTGTAAATTTGGACAGGTAAGTTACTAACTTGTTGCACCGTACAGGTTTGTAACACTTCGTCAAATAACGTTTCCGGTGTCATATCTACAAATCTAACTATAGTATATTCTCGTGTTATGACACAAGATATACAAGCGTCACAAGTTAATACTTCCTCTGGACTAGTTAATTCGATACCTACCAGTAGCATACCTGTATCTGTCTTATGGAAATCAAACACTAAGTTTTCGATTGTTTCTGTAATATCGATCGGGTAAGTCATAAAATCACGTACATTGATATAGTAATCGTCGTAACACAAAACATGAGTATCGTAAACGTCGTCGCGATTCGGCAAATCGGATACACATTTTTTTGTCATGGAATTATTAGTCTACTAAGAAGGAACTAGGGCAATTTTTTCGTTTTTTATTTACTTGCGTTTGGATGAAACTGATTCTCTAAGGATCAAATGTTCGTTCAAAGTCTGATTGCTTGGTCATTGATAATTGGGTATCTTGTCCCCCAAATCCATTGATGTCCAAACGACAATTTACTTCTTTTAACAGATTGCGAAGTTTAACAGTTCCATTGTTGAAACGAAAAGAACCATCCGGCATGCGGGTCATGTTTGTTTTCATGAATTCGACTAAGCAATACGTAAAAGCTCCTTGATGAACACGATTGATGAAAGCATCTGCTGAAGTCTGTGGATCTTGACATCCGGAAAACAAGTATACATTACCTGGTAAATCACGCGAACGTTCCATGTTGAAAGAAAACTTGTCATTCCACTCACTTGAATTATACTGCATGCCCGCTTGGATTGTGCCAGTTTTCAAAGCACACATTGAGTTGTAGTTATATTTAAGATCTATCATAGTACCAGAATGGCAACAATCTGTGAATGCCCATAAAGTCACGTTAGCTGGAACTTGTGCCGCCATATTGTTGAATAACCAATCGTCCGTAATGACACCTTTGGTAGTATAATCCAATGGTACTAATACTTCATCCTTACCATCTGTTTCATCGGCATTGTTGTCCTTGATTGAACTTCCATGTCCAGAATAGTAAAAGAACAGGGTGTCTCCAGCAACGTTATTTGAAACCAACCAAGTAATATTCTTCTCCATATTGTCTCTGATGGGAAGTATTTGTGATTCTTCAGTTAGCAATCTGATGTTAGATGGATTGTAACCGCAATTGTTAATTAAAATATTGCGAATGTTGTTGACGTCATTAATACATCCGTTAAGCGCACTACTCGAATTGTTGTAATTAATCCCGATAAGAACAGCTTTTTTTACCATTTGATTTGGCTTTTATATCATTGCCATAGAAATAATAGTTTTCGAAATAATTGATTATACTTTTATGTTAAAAGAAGTGTAATCAAATGAGACAGTGTATTTTATTCAAGCCATAGGAGACTTAGCTTTGGACTTGCGCTTGGGTGACTTGCTCTTGCTTTTGGACTTACTCTTGGGAGACTTGGCCTTCTTTGGAGACTTGGCCTTCTTTGGGGACTTGGCCTTCTTTGGGGACTTGGCCTTCTTTGGGGACTTGGCCTTCTTTGGGGACTTGGCCTTCTTTGGGGACTTGGCCTTAGGAGACTTGGCCTTAGGAGACTTGGCCTTCTTTGGGGACTTTCTCTTAGGAG
>Ga0214923_10002416_pt1 | contig 24957 bp, 17 predicted proteins | sample LL1510_MetaG_FD_177993 | JGI IMG/M metagenome (GOLD analysis project Ga0214923, IMG submission 177993) | Freshwater microbial communities from Lake Lanier, Atlanta, Georgia, United States - LL-1510 | ecosystem: Environmental > Aquatic > Freshwater > Lake | place: USA: Georgia | collected...
CGCGATGACCGGACTACGCTACGCCCCGAACTTAACTATTTATAAAAATCAGACGCTTCTGATTCTCTTTTGGCACTTTAACAAATTCCCGAATTTAATTCGAAAATTAAATCCGCGGGCGAACCCTACGGCTTCTCATACCTTCACCTTCACGTTGTTGCGGTGGGAGCGGGATTCGAACCCGCGGTACAGTTACCCGTACGACAGTTTAGCAAACTGTTGGTTTCAGCCTCTCACCCATCCCACCTGTGTTCAATGAACGGACGGCAAAAGTAATAAACTTATTTATTTTATCAAAAAGAAAAAGAAAAGAAATTACTTAAAGCCTCGTCTTTTTTTAATTGCTTCATATGCATCTTGAATTTGCTGGAATTTCTCCTTGGCTGCCTTTTGGTGTTCATCACCCAATTGAGCAACTTTATCCGGGTGAAAAGTAATGGCCATTTTTCGGTATGCTTTTTTTATTTCTTCATCACTTGCTTCGGAATTAACACCTAAAATTTTATAATCTGAATCAACATTTCTGTAAAACATATTTTTGATACTTTCGAAATCGGTTGCCGATACACCTAGCATATTCGAAATTCTGTTGATCGTATTCATCTCACTTGTAGCGACATCTCCATCAGATTTGGCTACATGAAATAAATAATGAAGTAATTGAACTCGAGGTTCATAAGGAAGTCTATTCTTAATGTCACTACAAATTTCTTGAAGTGGAATAGAATCTGCTGAGAGAAAATCTTTCAAAATTTGTAAGTGCTCTGCACGGAAATGATTTCCAAATTGAGAATTAAAAAACTGTTTAACATAATTCAATTCAATTTTCAAAACCTTTCCATCCGCTTTCATAACTGCAGCAGAAAGAGCCATCAGCATTGTTTGAAAATCATACCTAGAGGATTGTCTTCGATAATAATCAAAAGGATCCGAACCAACACCTCCTCCGCTTTTACCGTTTCGGTTGCGCGATCTATCCGACTCGATACTTGAATCAATGAAAGATCCTATAATAAATCCAACTATTCCGAAAAGGAACTTTCTCGTTAGTAAAAAGGCACCAATGCCTAAAATCCATTTAAACAAAACAAATACAATTAAAAAGGGGGTCAAGACCCCCTACAAATTTAATAATTATCCAATCTGTTCAACACTCCGCTCAATAAACTGATGAAGTGCTTCTCCTTTTAACAATCCGTTAGACAGAAGGGCTAAATCGGTTAAGTTTTTTATTTGCTCTTGTCGAATAGCATCTTCTTTACCTAAAAGTTGAACTATCTTTGGATGATTGGCATTTACCACAACATTATACATTTCGGGAAAAGCTCCATAGAAACTATTTCCTCCTAAACGTTGTTGCTCCATCATTCTTCTTATAAACTCGGGTTGTGTAATAATGACAGGCGAATCCGTTTCCGCCATACTTTCAAACTGTACAGAATATTTTTCTTTATTCACAACAGACTCGAATGAAGTTTTTAATTTTTCTTCCTCTTCTTTTGAAAGCTTTGACGGTAAATCATCCTCTTTCTTGATTAGTTTGTCAATGGAATCAGAATCGATGCGAGCAAATTTCAGTTTTTCGTTTTCCTGTTCTAATTTACCAATCCAATGTGGTGCAAGTGGTCCATCCAACTCAATCACATCATATCCACGTTCCTTCGCTTTTTTAACTTGCGCAAAATGCTCATCCAGACGGTTGCAATACAACACGATGGTATTACCTTCTTTATCAGTTTGCAGCGCGCTAATGGCATCTTTATATTCTTCTAGTGTAAAGTGTTTTCCATCTGTATTCTTAATTAATGAAAAGCCTTTTGCTTTTTCTGCAAATTTATCCTCCGATAACATTCCATATTGAACAAAGATCTGCAAATCTTGCCATTTCGACTCAAAATCAGATCGATCCTTCTTGAACATCTCCGCAAGTTTATCTGCTACTTTTTTGGTAATGTGTGCAGATATTTTTTTAACATTCCCATCCGCTTGTAAATATGAGCGGGAAACATTAAGCGGAATGTCCGGAGAATCTATAACGCCATGTAGTAAAGTGAGAAATTCAGGAACGATTTCACCCACGCTATCCGTTATAAAAACTTGATTAGAGTACAAATTAATTTTATTTCTTTGTACCTCAATATTTTCCTTAAGTTTTGGAAAATAGAGAATCCCTGTTAAATTAAATGGATAATCGACATTCAAGTGAATATGAAACATTGGTTTCTCAAATGTCATCGGATATAATTCTCGATAAAACCCATCGTAATCCTCTTCTTTTAAATCAGCTGGAGCTTTAGTCCACGCCGGTTGTGTGTTATTGACTTGATTTGGCACTTCAATCGCAACACGTTTTACGTTTCCTTTATCATCTTTTTCGCCTTCAGGAGAATCGATATATTCAGTTTTTGTACCGAAAACAACAGGGATTGGTAAAAACTTACAATATTTATCAATTATACCTTGAATTCTATTTTTTTCTAAAAATTCCTTTGACTCTTTCGAAATAAATAAAACAATATCCGTACCTCTCGTTTCTTTTTCAATTTCCTCAATTGTATATTCAGGAGACCCATTACTCTCCCATTGAACGGCCTTTGCTCCTTCATGTCGAGAAAGTGTACGTATTTGAACTTTTTCTGCCACCATAAAAGCAGAGTAAAACCCTAATCCGAAATGACCGATGATTTGGTCAGCACCTTCTTTTCCTTTGTACTGTTGTACAAATTCTTCTGCCCCACTAAATGCAATCTGGTTAATATATTTATCTATTTCATCCGCTGACATTCCAATACCATTATCTCTAATTGTCAGCGTTTTCTTTTTTTCGTCAAGGATTACCTCTACCTTTAAATCTCCTAATTCGCCTTTAAACTCACCATTGGAAGATAACACTTTCAATTTTTGAGAAGCATCTACAGCATTAGAGACTAATTCTCGAAGGAAAATCTCATGATCTGAATAAAGAAATTTCTTAATAATTGGGAAAATATTTTCCGTTTGAACATGAATTTGACCTGTTTTCATAATATTTTTTTGCTCCTCAATAAGACAATCCTTGTGCCAACCATAAAAAACTGACAAGTTGTCTTATTTAGTGATTTCTGATAAACAATTCCATCAATATCTACTTGTTTTCAATGAGTGGAAGATTCCAACGAAATCAATTGATTTCAATTATATGTTTTAACTTTGAGAGTCAAAAGCTGTATTTTTTAAAACCTCAATAACGAAAAGAAAAAAAAGCTAATAATGAAAGGAATATTTGCGTTTGTTTCAGGAGCAACATCTGGATTCGGCGAGGCAATTGCGAGAAAGTTTGCAGAAAATGGACTAAACATCATTATAACTGGTAGAAGACTGGAGCGCTTAGAAGCACTAAAGCAGGAGTTAATCGTAAAACATCCGACAATTGAGTGTGTGGTCTGTTGTTTCGATGTTCGAAATGAAAATGAGGTAAAAAATACAGTATTAGATCTTCCAGATTATGTGACCTCAAAAATTAATATTTTAGTCAACAATGCTGGTTTAGCTGTTGGAAAAGGTCCAATTGATACTGGTGAATCTGATGATTGGAACCGAATGATTGATACCAATGTAAAAGGTTTACTTTATGTTAGCAAGGCCATTATTCCATTCTTGAAAAATCACAGAAACAGTCAAATCGTGAATATTGCGAGTATTGCAGGGAAAGAAGTTTACCCAGGAGGTAATGTCTATTGTGCAAGCAAACATGCTGTTGATGCACTTTCAAGAGCAATGCGAATAGATTTATTACCCTACGGCATTAAGGTGACAAATATCGCTCCTGGGGCCGCAGATACAGAGTTCTCACTAGTTCGTTATAAAGGAGATAGCGAAACTGCTAAAAGCGTTTATGAAGGGTATACACCTCTCTACGCGGAGGATATTGCGGATTCGGTATTTTATGTTTGCTCAAGGCCAGCACATGTTACCATTAATGACTTAGTCATAATGCCCACCGCACAAGCCTCTGCAACTAATTTATTGAAAGATTAGAATTATTCGGTTGGTATTTGATTTAATCTATCTGACAAATTTTCGTATTTAAGTTTTAATTGTTCTAAGGATTGCGCTGTAGATGCTTGTTCCGCAATTCGCGTATTCAACTGATCTATTTTCGATGAAATTACACCTTGTTCATATTCAACAATTCGCGAAAAATACATTTTTATCTGTCCTTGAGGATTCAGTGCTTTTTGTTCTGTTATGGCTACCAAGCTCTCCATCCAAGCATAATGATCTTCTTGTTCCTCAGCCATTGCAATGAAAACAACAAACGAAATAAATGCCCTTAAAGCTTCTGAACCTGATAATTTTTCTTCAGCGACTTGTTTGATAAACTCATAATGTTCAGGATCTCCAGACTGACTCAAGGCTTCTGATACCATAACCTTAACTTTCACGTCTTTCGTTAATTTTAAATCGTCCAAAACACTACTTGCTTCTTTGAACGCTTCGATTCTTGTACCCAACTCAATCAACAATGAAATCGCATTACTCTGCACGGTATATGATGAGTCTGATTTAATAGCATTTGTCACTAAAGGTACCATCTCGTCTTTATCTGCAAAAAATACTGCTGCTTCAAGTGCCTGAGAACGAGTTGAAGATTTAGGATCAGCACTGGCCATTTTTACGATTAAACTTTTAGACTTACTTGACAAGTATTTAGCCTCGGGATCTTGTTTCAAATTTTCTACAATGTACGAAGCTGCTAACTCGCGAATGTGCCAAAATTTATCCGTCAACGCCAAATCCAGAATCTCCGAAAATTGTGCACTCCCTTTCAGACGATTGAATGCCACGGATTTTGCCTTCCAACGATCCATATTCTTAAATTGATGAGCATACTGCGCCATTGGTTTATCCTCATACAACCTGCCGAGTAACATTTGCTGGTGGTCGAACAAAATATTTTTTAATTGGCCAGTGAAAGAAAATGAAAACGTTTGCTCAAGACTGTCAAGTAATACTTTTTCTATTCGCTTACCGTTATCATCCCAAATAGCAACTTCTACTGGAATACGGTAAATTGGGAACTTTTCTTCAAGATTTTGTCTTTGCACAACCTTTAGCGTTACATTATTTTTATCTAAGACTTGTTCCGTGAAAATTACTGGATGTCCTTTTCCTAAAAACCATTGATCGAAAAACCAATTTAAATCTTGACCGCTAACCTCTTCAAATGCCAAACGCAAATGGTGCACTTCTGCTGCTTTATACTTGTTGGATACTAAGTAATTGTTCAATCCTTTGAAAAAAGCATCATCACCTAAATGATTACGAAGCATGTGTAAAATTCTACCTCCTTTGTTGTAAGAGTGTCCATCAAACATATCTTCTTTATCGTTGTGACCATACCAAATCAGGTTATGATACCCTTGAAACGAAGACGAATTAAAGTACCCTTGAGCTTCTTGCTCTGCTTGGTAATCGGCCTCGTCTACACCATAGCGAAATTCATCCCATAGGTATTGTGAATAATTGGCAAACGATTCGTTTAACGGCAGATTCGCCCAAGATTCGCACGTTACCAAATCTCCAAACCAATGATGAAAAAGCTCATGTGCAATCGTCGATTGATCGTTTCCGTCCAAAAGTTCTCGTTGATTCTTGTATACAAAATCACCAAAAATCACAGCACCAGTATTTTCCATTGCACCGGATACATAATCTCTCACCACAACCTGGCTATATTTATCCCATGGGTATTCTACGCCAAGTTTTTGAGAAAAGAACTTAATCATGGCAGGTGTTTCACCAAAAATTGCACGCGCATCATTTTCATACTTCGGCTCTACGTAATAATTAACTTCCATTTTTGATCCATCTTGACGTGTGTAGAAATCCTTTATTACTTTGAATTCACCAACAAACATCATAAATAAATAAGGAGCGTGCGGTTGGTCTTGTTTCCAATAATCTGTTCGCGTTCCGTTTCCATTTTTTTTGGATGAAACTAACTTTCCGTTAGACAGCGTTAAAAATTTCTCTTCTACTGTTATGTAAATTTCTTGAGATGTTTTGGCGTTAGGAGCATCTATTGTTGGAAACCAAACAGAGTTTGCTTCAGTTTCTCCTTGCGTCCAAATTTGTGGCATTTTATCACTATCTTCTCCTTTAGGATTTATAAAATAAAGTCCTTTATCTGAAGTAATGGCAGCACTTCCATTTGTTTCTCGCTCTTCAGGTTTTGCGACATAATCAACCAACAAAGTAAATTTCTCGTCCTTTTTGTACACTTTATCCAATTTGATTCTAAGGTGCAATTGATCGTCATAAGTAAAAGAAAGTTTTTTACCATTCAAAGACACACTCTTTATATCCATTGCCTTAGCATCCAAGGTAACAGAGTCAGTGTTGTAAAAATGTGGCTTCATGGTTAAGGTGGCCTTTCCCATTAGTTTTGAATTCGCCCAATCAAAAGATACTTCGAGTTTTGTGTGCACTAAGTCTACCCAAAGTGTTCTAGAAGGATTATATATAGCCCTAACAGTTGGCGTCTCATCCTCTAAACTAAACGCATCTTGTTCGAAGTCTCCTTCATACTCAGAAAAATCAACTAGCTCGTCTTCCGGGCTAAATTGTACTTCCTCTGTGAGTTCATCCGAAGAATTGACTTTTTCTACTGATTTGCATGCTGATATGAAAATAATTGAACAAGAAAGGATAAGACTGATTTTTTTCATTAGTTGTATTTTATACAAAACTGCATAAATAAATTCATAACAGAGTAAGTGTTACAAAAATTTTAATTTCCCCTTCGAATGTTTAGTTTTGTGAAAAGAATTTTCATGATAAATTTTAGCACCTATTCTTTTACAGGAAAAAAAGTTCTCGTGCGGGTGGACTTTAACGTACCCCTTACTAAAGAAACTTTCGAAATTACTGACGACAAACGCATACGAGCCGCTGCTCCAACTCTTTTGCATATTTTGGAAAACGGTGGTGCTTTAATTTTGATGTCACATTTAGGACGTCCAAAAGAAGGTCCTGAAGATAAAAGTTCGCTTAAGCATATCATAAAAGGAATCGAGAATGTGCTTGGTAGGAAAGTTAAATTCGCCGGAGATTGTATTGGTCATGAAGCAAAGAGTTTATCAGAAAAGTTAGCACCTGGGGAAGTTCTTTTATTGGAAAATGTACGTTTTTACAAAGAGGAAACTAAAGGTGATTCAGAGTTTGCACGAAAACTAAGTGAATTAGGTGATTGTTACGTAAATGATGCATTTGGCACGGCACATCGAGCACACGCATCAACCACTCAAATTGCAAGCTTTTTTCCCAATGATAAAATGGTTGGATTTCTCATGGCTGCTGAAATTGAAAGTGCTAAAAAAGTAATGCAAGAAACAAAAAGACCTTTCACTGCAATAGTTGGAGGGGCTAAGGTTTCCGATAAGGTACTTATTGTCGAAAATTTATTAAATGTTGCAGATCACATCATTATTGGTGGAGGGATGGCATATACCTTTTTCAAAGCACAGGGTGGTACAATTGGAGGGTCATTATGTGAAGAGGAGCGATTATCCACATGTTTAGAAATTCTCGAAAAAGCCAAAGAAAAAGGCGTTCACATTCATTTACCTTCAGATTCAATAATAGCTGATGCATTTTCACCTACTTCAAATACTCAGTGCTGTGAAAGCAACGCCATTGAAGCCAATTGGATGGGGTTAGACATTGGCCCTTCCTCTCAGGCTGCTTTTTCAAAAGTAATTGAAGAAAGCCAAACTGTTTTATGGAATGGCCCGATGGGTGTTTTTGAAATGGATGCATTTGCATCGGGAACGAAGGCTGTTGCAGAGGCTGTTGCAAATGCCACATCCAATGGAGCCTTTACCTTAATTGGCGGTGGAGATAGTGCTGCTGCTGTTCAAAAGTTTGGTTTTGCCGAAAAAGTAAGCTACGTTAGCACGGGAGGTGGTGCGCTGCTTGAATATTTCGAAGGTAAAATTTTACCAGGAATTGAAGCTGTAGAGAATTAAGAGCGTTTAGCCAATTCTACTAGTCTATTAGCATAACCAGTTTCATTGTCGTACCATCCCACTACTTTAATGAGATTGTTGAAGACTAAGGTTAAATCAGCATCAAATATACAACTCGCAGGATGTCCGATTATATCCGAGGATACGATTGGGTCCTCAGTGTAAGCGAGAATTCCTTTCAAACTTCCTTCCGAAGCATTTTTCATTGCAGCATTTATTTCACTAGCACTTATTTTGGTAGGCGTTATAACCGTTAGCTCAGTCATAGAGCCATCTATCACGGGAACTCTTACCGATCCACCTGTAATCTTTCCTTCCAGGTCGGGAAAAATCTTAGTAATTGCTTTTGCTGCACCTGTTGAAGTTGGTACAATAGATTGAGCAGCCGCTCGCGCCCTCCTTAAATCTTTGTGTGGTGAATCGTGCAATCGTTGATCAGAAGTATAACTGTGAACTGTGGAAATGTAGGCAACTTCAATATCCAGGATTGACCTCAAAACAGCAATTAATGGAGCTGCATTATTTGTTGTACAAGATGCATTTGAAAGAATATTAGTATTGAAATCAATACTTGAATCATTAACACCAAGTACTACTGTTGGAATATCTTCAGAAGTGGCCGGAGCAGAAATAATCACATTTTTTGCGCCTGCTTGAATGTGTTGCCCGGCCTTTTCTTTGGTTAAATAAATTCCGGTTGATTCAATCACTGTTTCTACACCATATTCGCTCCAAGGCAAATCTGAGGCTTGCTTTACACTGCTAAAATGAATTCGTTTTCCGTTTTCAAAAATTAATGCATTACCTTCTTTTATAAATGATAATGGAAGCTTACCATGAACAGTATCGTACTTTAATAAATGAGCCAAAGTATTCAAATCTGCTAGATCATTCACCAGACAAATATCTATCGAGGGATCCATCAACGCAATTCGAACCACCCCTCTTCCAATACGACCAAAACCGTTTATACCAATCTTTTTCATTTCCTTTGAATTACAAAAATAAACAAGAAATCAATACTCAATTAACAATAAAAAACAAAAAGTGTTCAAATGACACTTTGAACACTTTTCATATTGTTAATCATAAATTTAGTTTATTGTAAAAGTGTAGCCGTTCACAGTGACGGTGAATGTCAAATCACATGAACCGTCGCCATAATTAATAGTTCTTACTGGTCGGTCAACAGGTGTAATTTGAAGAATACCGCTCACAGGAAAACCGCATCCTACTTTTATTCTTATTGGAGTAGTTGTTTCACTAGCGTAGCCTCCACCATTGGAAAATGTTCCAGTTGCTGTTCCTGTAATATCGTATTCATCGTCAAATCGATCAAAAAGCGTATTGAAACCTGCAACCCACGTACGTATTCTCGAGGAGGTATAGTTGAGTACTTCACCATCTGGATTGGTAGCAGAACCATTAATTGCTACCTGATAATAGGGCTGAGATGTCGTATTTAATCCCATATTTTCAACTGTTTTAGTTCCTTGAATAAGTACATCATTGACGTAATAATTTTCAGGGGTATGGGTGATTAAAGTTCCTTGAGCTAAGTAGGGACCAGTATAAGTAGTTATTATCTTTCCTCTCCGCACCTTTCCATCGTTACAATCACAGTTCGTGTTTCCATAATCCACAGTAACTGTCCTAGGAAAATTTGTAGTGTCGAGTGTAATAATTACATTGCACGGTGTTTTTGGTAAATTGGTTGTTGCACCTGGTTTTGTGTAAACAACTTCACCTGATTTGTAATAAACCATATTTCCGGTAACAGCTTGATCAGAAATATTGGTCATTTCATCGAACGCCGTTTCAATTTTATAATTCATCAACGCAGATGGATCATTATCATATCGTTTTCTACAAGAAGTTAAAAAAAGAAGACTTGAAATAGAGAGCAAAAAAAATAGTTTTTTCATGTTTTATAAGATTTAGTAATTAAATTATTTAAGTCCAAGATTTGTTTTTATTTCAGTAGACAATGCATCCTTGTGAAGGTACACATTAATCGTTTTAAATTTGAAATAGTTTTCAGAAACATATAAATAACCTTTTGGATAGTTGCCTGTTCCCCAAGAATTTTTTACTAGAAAATACCGAGTTCCATTTTGATCAGTATAAAGTCCTACGATATGCATACCATGGTCGTCGGTTGTTGTTTTGTTATCATACCCATTTTGTCTAACCTCTTGAGTGATTTTCTTTTCCTTTACTGGGGATAAAAAAGCATTTCCCATCCTATCCGCACCGGCATCATTGAAATTGCGGTTATCTTTTCCTTTGACGTCAATAGTTGCTGAATTCTCAGGAACCACGGCAATACCATTTTTAAAACTAAATCCTTTTTCCGAAACATCGGCTCCCCAAGCTAAGGTATAACCTTTGTTCAATGCGTCGATTGTTACAGAAACTAAATCCTCCAAAGGAACATTATAGCTTTCGCCCCAAGCCCAGTTATCAGGAATTTCCAACATGCAAGGCTTATTGAATTCATGGTTTGAGAAAGAGGTAATAGATACATAATCCTCCATTTGCAAACCTAATTGATTGGCGTAGTTTTTAGGATCTGTTTTTTGACCACTTTTATCAAGAGTAAAAGAGGTAGGTTCAGGGCCAAGGTATTTATCTAAAATACCTGAAATTCTCTTCTTGTAATCTGCACTAACACCTTCCTCGGCGCCTATTTTGGATAAAACAAGCTTCATCTCGTTGTCTAATTCCTTAAACAGTTCACTGTGGTTATAGGATTTTGAACCATTTAGACCATCATAAACGGAATAAGGAACAATTCCGTACTTTTTTATTACCAAAGGAATATCATGAAAGGCTCCTCCCTCTGCAAAATTTACCTTGCCATCCATTCTCAAGTATTTTTCTGCTTTCATTTCGTATGCCTTTCGAACAATATACATTTCAGAGAGCGGTTGAACATTTTTTTGACCTTTTCTCATCAACTCTGACTCAAGAAATGACAGCGCTGAAAAACTCCAACAAGTTCCTGTCATTCCCTGGCTTTGAACAGGAGTTGCCTCATAGGAAACGACTTTTGAGAATTGGTATTTACTTCCTTCAATATTTGTGGTATATTGTTGGGCGTAAATTACTAAGGTGCTGAACAAGTATACACCGAGATAAATAATCAATTTTTTCATGAAATTATTTTTTTAATATCCAGCCTTTATAACCTTTCTGACGTGAAATCTCCACCACTTCTGAGGCTATCGACATGGAATCCGTTGATTTGATAACAATACGAAATAAAGTGCCAAACTTTTCGTGAGTAGCATCAAAACCATCTCGCATCAACTTCGCTTTAAAATTTTCAACATTTTCCATTTTAGAAAAACAACCTACCACCACTTTAAATTTTGCCTCATTGGCAATAGGAAGCGAAGGACTAGGTTTAAATTGATTTATTTTTTTTGCTTTTTCTATGATTTTCTTCTTGTTTAAGTCCATCCTAACCGGAATAGTCGTGTGCTCATCATAGATGAAATTTGCAATAGAATCACCTTCTGAAGAGATAATCGTCAAGTCGTCGCTTTTTTCTTGCGTATTGGTATAAATAAAATCTTTGTGTTGATATTCTACACTTTTGTTTTCTTTAAATGGATTAAAGTCTTCGATTGATATAACCTTAGACTGAAAAACATTCGTTTGGGTTGGTAACCAAAAACTATAAAAGGCTATAGGAATAAAACATGCCGCTGCAGCATATTTCCAAAGATTTACTTTTTTCGAAACAATTACAGCATCTTCGCTATTACTAATTTCATCCTCTATACCTTGCTCTAAAGGAACAAAAAGAAGCTCTTTTAGACCAAACGATTGTAAAAGAAGATTAGAATCAGCATCTTGCGTAAATTCCATTGTTCCGTTTACATTTTTTTGGATGATGCCTAAATTCGGAATAGTGACTGACCTTCCATGTTGTAGATCATTTTTCCATTCTTCAATTTTTTGACCAACATATTTTTCTGCACTAAAATAATCAACGGCGCTTTTTGCTGCTAAATAATGAAGGACTAAACCATCATTTTCAATTAAATTAATGTTGAATAAGAATTGTTTTGAAGGAGGGATTAAAATTCCACTAGCACTTTCAAGTTTAGCCGGTATTTTTTTACCAATAAAACCGCCAAACCCCGGCACCACAACACAGTTGTGTTTCATTAATAAGTCTACAATACCTGCTTCTAAGGAATACATAATTCAAAGTTACAAAACTTAAACGAAATTAGGAAGTAAAACCCTACAACTTGTTTAGAACCGTTTGAAGATCTTCAGGGGTGTCGATATTCGGGGTTTCAATTTGGGTTATTCCCACTCTAATTTTCCACAAATGGTACATCCATCTGAGTTGTTCGAGCGATTCTTCTTGCTCTAAATTGCTGAGTGGCAATTTCGCCAGTTTTAAAAGCACATCACGACGAAAAGCATAAACGCCAATGTGTTTCAATCTTAAGTTATTCTGAGAATTTCCATGAGAATTTGAAGGAATTGCCGCACGACTAAAATAAAGCGCATCTCTTTCAGCATTCAGTACTACTTTTATTCTGTTCTGATTCTTAAATTCAAGCTCCTCTTTAAACGGAGTTGCAAGTGTAGCAATCTCTACGGAAGGGTCTTTAAATTCATGGATTAATTCATCCAACTGTTGGAAATTTATCAATGGTTCATCGCCTTGAATATTGATAACCAAATTTGAATTAGAATGTCTTTCAGCTACTTCCGCACATCTCTCTGTTCCTGATGTATGTTCAGCTCGAGTCAATTCAACCTTTCCACCAAATCTTAATACCTCGTCCACAATTCGTTGGTCATCGGTAGCCACAATTACTTCATCGATTAAAGAAGATTTAGAAGCGCCTTCGTATACACGTTGAATCATCGTTTTCCCTTTCAAATCGATTAAGGGTTTTCCTGGGAATCGACTTGAAGCATAACGAGCGGGTATGATTCCTATTACTTTCACTACAATTTCATTTGTAATTGCATTAGGAAATTTCGAGGAGGTTGAATGTCGCCGGGACGTGATGTATATTCAGCATTAAACACATTGTTTACTATAAATCCCACCCTGTAATTTTCACCAAACTTGTATCCCAAACGAAAATCAAACACTACATTCCCTTTGTTATAAATTTTTCTATATTCCTTTAATCCTGGTAATATGTAGGTATTACCTGCGATTGGTTCTTCAAATACTTTGTCTATATTTCTCATAAAACTATTATAACGATTAGAAATACCGAAGCTAAATTTTCTCCAGTTGACTTCAATATCAGCTTTTGCTAAGTGCCTAAATCTGTATTTCAACATATTAGTTGTTGAATCGGAGTTATAAACCGTATAATTAGGGTCATTATTTAGAGAACTCGGATTCATATATGTATATCCAACCAGAGAGATTATTTCAAACTCACCAATTTTACCCATACTGTTAAACGAGATGTCAAGTCCTGTAATACTCGCTTTTTCAGCATTCGTGGCTCTAAATCCTATCATATTATTAATAGTATAACCTTGATTTAAAAGCGATAAATATTCATTTAATCCTTCTTGCGTCGATGTATTTAACGAATTGCCTGTTTCAGGGTTGAATAGTCCAAACGCAAATTCAATCATATTTGAATAATTGTTTATGAACCCGGCTATATCGAGCATACCTTTCCACTCGCCGATTTTCACTCCTTGTTTGAATCCTATCTCCGCTGCCCAACCTTTCTCAGGAGTTAATGTTGGTGTAGGAAAAATATTCAATGCCCCTACAGATGTGGCTGTATAACGCTCAGCAACAGAAGGATAACGAATTCCTTGACCGATTGAAGCTCTGAGGTGAGAGTACTTTGCAACTTCATAATGTAACCCTGTGCGAAGAATCGGATAAACTGGAATTGCAAAGGCACTAGAGTCTTTACCAAATCTAAAATCTGAATCCCCGCTTTTTCCATCCATAATAAAATGTTCTACTCTAAAGCCCGCACTTAAGTCAAGTTTATCTGTTATTTTATGCTCATACTGCGTGTAGGCAGCTACGTTATTTGAAGTATGGTCCCCAAAAAGTTGAGAGAACACTACATTGTAAATATTTGAGAGTCCTGATGTTAGCGTTATACCGTTATCCCACTGTTTTTGAAATTGGTAATCCGTGAAATAGATAATCGCGCCATTACTTTGGTCAGGGTTATTAATATTTGTATTCTGTGCATAATACATGCGTGTCTTAAGTTGGTGTTTATTGTTGTTCTTATCGATAAATTTCAAATAAGGATCAATAAATAAGCGCTGTCCTAGATTATAGGTCAAGGTTGAAGCGGCATTACTTGTGTCAACCCCTCCACTTGGTGTGTACCCAAGAGAGTCACTTTGCCAAATTAAAAAATTACCTGTTTTTTGAATTTGGTAATTGTAGCCAATACCGGCTTTCAGTCGCTCCCATTTAACCGGACGAAAATAAATCGTTCCACTCACTCTGCCTCTGTATTCATTCTCGCCTTGGCGGTACCCATCGTTATGAAACAAGGTCGTAGATAAGGTATACCCATAACGCGCAAACATTTGACCTCTGTACACTTCGATTTGTTGGTTCATAGGATTGAAACGTTGTGCTGAATCTTTTCCCCACCATTTCATAGATTCTCTTCTTGGACCGTCGTATACTCCATATTGTAATTTAATCTTTGTTTCAGCTTTTGGGCTTGGTTCCTTTTCTTGAAGAGAAATTACCCCATTCAAAGCCCCACTACCATATAACACAGAGGAGGCTCCTTTCATGACCTCAACTTGAGAAGCTTGTTCCATTGGAATCGCATTCCATTGTGTATCCCCAGCATATCCAGATAAAAGCGGCATTCCGTTCCACAATAACAAAACACGACTACCAGCGCCATAGGCAAATCCAGATCCTCCCCTAATACTTACTTGACCGTCCATAGTAAATACCCCAGGAGTTTGATCAACAGCAGCCTCTAAATCGGTTATTCCTTTATTGTCAATCAATTGAGGACGAATAATTTCCATTGAAACTGGAACTTCTTCTATCGCTTGCTTTCTGCGACCTGCCGAAACAACAACAGTACCTAAATCTTTAGTTGGAACTCTCAATTTTATCAAAATATCTCCAGGTCCCTTAACTACCGTAGTATCATTTTCAAACTGCAACATAGATGTTACAACTGTAACTGGGAAACTTGAGCTATTCAATTTAAACTTTCCTTCAAAATCTGACTTGACTTTGTTGCCATCGGAAGCAATGATTTTTGCCTCGATGATGGGTTGGTTATTTGATGCATCAACAACTTTACCTGTTATTTGCGCCTTAAGATATGGAACAAAAAAACAGAAAGAGAAAACAATAAATTTTCCTTTCATAGTTTTGGTTTAGAATTCAATATTAGTAGTTTTTTGCGAATTTTTAGGAGTAAAAGTGTTTAATTTTTGTTCCTTACAAAGTGTACTGAAATTGAATTAAGAAATTACGTGGTGGCTGAACATCACCTGGCCTCGAGGTGTATTCCGCATTAAATAAGTTATTTACTATAAAATTTACTTTGTATTGTTTTTTATAGGTGTAACCAAAACGAGCGTCAAATACCAATGCTCCTTTGTTATATTTCTCACGATATTCTCTCAGTCCCTCCAATATTTCGTTTCCTGCAATACTTTCCTCAAATACCTTATCTATATTAACCATATGACTATTGAAACGCGTCGATATCCCGACAAAAAAGTTGCGATAACCTGCTTGAACATCTAATTTTGCCATGTGCCTAAATCTATATTTAAGCATATTTGTGGATGAATCTGAAAAGGTTGCTTTATAGGTAGAATCCGGATTCAAACTAATCGGATTCATGTAAGTATATCCAATTAAAGAGGTAAGTTCCACATCGCCGATTTTTCCTTGGCTATTAAATGATAGCTCTAATCCTGCAATTCTTGCTTTTTCTGCATTGGTTGCCTTGAAGCCAATACAATTATTTATGGTAAGTCCTTGAGCTACTAATCCGTTCCAAATTGCTGAATCTTCAGGAGATGCGACGCCGGCGCCGAGCCAATTTAAATTATCTCCTGTTAAAGGATTATATACACCAAAAGTAAATTCAGTCATGTTACTGTATTCATTTATAAAAGCGGCAGCATCTATATAGCCTTTCCAATTCTCACCTATTGCAACAATTTGTTTCCAACCCACTTCACCAGCCCATCCTTTCTCAGGTTGCAGGCTTGGATTTTTAAAAATAACTAATCCACCCACAGAAGTAGAAACAAATCTTTCAGCAATAGAAGGAAAACGAACGCCTTGTCCTAGTGATGCTCTCAAATGTGAAAACTTATTGACCTCGTAATGTATTCCTGTGCGAAACACCGGATAAACAGGCATGTACAAAGAATCGAGGTATTCAAATCTTGAATCTGGTCGATTATTATCTAGTTGGTAATATTCTAAACGCATTCCTGCAGAAATGTCCAATTTCTTAAAACGTGATTCTACTTGACCATATGCTGCCATATTTTGAGAAAAATGATTGCCAAAAACCCAACTTTTCACAGTGCTGGTATTGTTTGTAACTCCTGCAGAGAGATTTGTTCCTAATCCAATTTTTTTCTGAATTTGGTAATCCAAGTAATACATTTGTGCAAAGGAAGCGTCTTTGTAATCAACATTATTTCCAGTTGTTACCAAATAATAACGCGCACGTAAAAAATGTTTATTGCTGTATTTATCAAAAACCTTAAGGTAAGGATCTACACTTAGTCTAATGGCTTTCTGTTCATTAATAGTCCCATCTTTAGCCTGATAACAAAGGGAATCATTCTTCCACAAAATAAAAGCACCGATATCTTGGTATTGATAATTGTACCCTACACCGCTTTTCATATTAGGATACTTTTTACTTTTAAAATACAAAGAACCATTTAATCGAAATCTCATTTCATCTTCTCCCATGCGATACCCATAATCGTTATAGAAATTAGCACCTTGCGTAAATCCAAATTTCTTAAATGATTTTCCTGCGTATACATCTGCCATGTGAAAAGTTGGGTTTTTCTTCCACCATATTAGTGATTTGCGTCGAGGATCACCATATACTCCTGATTGAACTTTTGCGGAAAGATGAAGATCAGGAGTAGGTTCTCGTTCAGTAAGAGCAATGATTCCGTTCAAGGCTCCGCTCCCGTACAAAACAGATGAAGCACCTTTAAGAATCTCAATTTGTGAAGCCTGCTCCATAGGTACGGCGTTCCATTTTGCATCTCCAATATCGGGAGAAAGCATAGGAACCCCATTCCACAAGAGCATTACACGACTACCCGCACCATAAGCGTAACCCCCTCCACCTCTTATGCTTACTTGGCCATCCATCGCATAAACACCAGGAGATTGGTCAACGGCTTGTTCTAAATTTGACAAACCTTTATTATTGATAAGTTCGGGGCGTAAAATTTCCATTGAGATAGGAACCTCCTCGATTTCTTGAGATCGTCTTCCGGCAGTAACGACAACTGTTTTGATTTGTATGGACTCCACAAACAATGATTTTACGAAAGTTGTATCCTTAGTTATCCATAATGAATCTGATTCATAACCGAATGAAGAAATTATTAATTGAACCGGGTATTTCGTTGGTCTAAGTAAAAATTCTCCGGTAATATTTGTAGCCAACTTTTCACCACTAGAAAGAGAAATTCTCGCCCCAGGAATTGGATCGCCATTTTTAGCGTCCCGAATTGACCCTTTAATTTGAGAAAAAACACTCAGATAGGATAAGCTAAAAAATAAAGTGCAAACAATTTTAATAGGAAAATTCATGAAAATAATGATTAACTTAAAGTAACGAAACTAATAAAATTTTGAACGAGCAGAATACCTTTTATAAAATTGCCTTAAGTCAACTCCATGGAATTGGCGCAAGTAGGCTTTCTAAAATAATCACCCAACTAAATGTTTTTCAGGATGTTTTCACAATGAGTGAACATGAACTTTGGCTGCAAACAGGTGTTCATAAATCGATAATAAATTCTCTAAAAAGGGAACATGCTCTTCAACTAGCTGAGGAACAAATAAATTTCAATTTAAAAAATGAAATACAAACGAGTTTCTTTTTAGATAGCGATTACCCGCGAAGATTAAAGCAATGTTCAGATTCGCCAATTGTGCTATATTCAAAGGGAAATTTTGATTGGAATAAGGACAAGATTATATCAATAGTCGGAACACGTCACCCTTCGGAATACGGAAAAAAATTCCTTTCTGGATTAATTGAAGAACTATCAAATGATAATGTACTAGTCGTTTCTGGTTTAGCGTACGGAATAGATGCTCATACGCATTCTCTTTGTATGAAAAATAATATTGAGACAATCGGTGTATTAGGTCATGGACTTGACAGAATTTATCCGAGTGTGCACAAGAATATGGCCGCTCAAATGATGAAAAACGGTGGATTGATTACAGAATTTATGATTCGAACGAATCCAGATCGCGAAAATTTTCCCATGCGTAATCGTATTGTGGCCGGGTTATGTGATGCTACCTTGGTTATTGAAAGTAAAGAAAAAGGTGGATCTATTATTACAGCAGAACTTGCTTTTGATTATAATCGTGAGGTTTTTGCACTTCCTGGTGACATTAACCGAGAAACTTCCATGGGTTGTAATCATCTCATCAGAAAAGGTGTAGCCAATGTTTTGACGAGTGCCGATGACGTTCGTTCTCTATTAAATTGGACAAGTCAAGTCCAGAATAAACAACCCACCATCGCTTTTGAACTGGACGAAACAGAGAAGTTACTTGTAGATTTTATTAATTCTTCCCCGAGTATTCATGTAGATGTGCTGTACATGAAATCTGGTCTGTCATTTACACAATTGCAATCTTATCTTTTACAACTCGAATTGAAAGGAGTAATTTCTAATTTACCTGGAAGTAGGATTACCATGAGCCAAAAAAGAGCTTCTTGAGATATGGATAAAAAATAAGTAATCCGATAATTAAGGAAAAAATGGCTGAAAGGAATACTGCGGCAGCTGAAACGTCTTTTATAACTTTAATTTTTGGGTTTTTAGAAGGTTCGATTTGATCTGCCAGCTTTTCAATAGCCGTATTTATTCCTTCTGCAACTAGAACTAAAGCACAACAGACTAGTGTAAAAAGCCACTCATAACGATTGATGCCAACCGACAAACCCAAAGTTAAAACACTAAAAAAAGCAACTAGTTGAAATTTAAAATTATTTTCATTTTTCATTAAAAATGTGAGCCCGGCTAACGCAGGAACAAAGCTTTTTATCATTTTGAAAAATTTCATCTTTACATCAAAGTTAACGCTTAGTTTTAATTGTTGAATTCTGTTTGTATCTTTGCGCAACGTTCATTTAAATAAACTTATGAAGAAAGGTGGAGGGACAGGCCCTTTGAAACCTTGGCAACCTATCCAATTGATGTGAAAAGGTGCCAAATCCGATTCCTAAATGGAAAAAGATAAGTTAATCTGTTCACCCGAACCTTTTCTTCCACATACATATAATATGAAAACAGAACTTGAAAAGGCAATTAAAGAACGCATACTCATTTTAGATGGTGCAATGGGCACAATGATTCAACGGTATGAATTAACGGAAGATGATTTCCGAGAGGGTCATTTTGAAAATCATTCAAAATCTTTAAAAGGAAATAATGACCTATTGTCCATCACGCGTCCTGAAATTATTAAAAAAATACATCGAGCGTATTTTGAGGCAGGCGCTGATATTGTGGAAACAAACACCTTTTCTGGAACATGGATTGCTCAAGCCGATTATGATTTACAAAGCGCCGTTTATGCCATAAACTTCGAAAGTGTCAAAATTGCCAAAGAAGTCGCAAAAGAATTTACAGACAAACCGAGATTTGTTGCTGGATCCATCGGTCCAACAAACAGAACCGCTTCTATTTCACCTGATGTAAACGACCCAGGTTATCGCGCGATTTCATTTGATGAATTGGTCAATGCCTATTCCGAGCAGGTGCGAGCATTGATGGATGGTGGTGTTGATATTTTATTAGTAGAAACTATTTTTGATACACTTAATGCGAAAGCGGCTTTGTTTGCTATTGATGAGGTTTTTGAAAAACGTGGAGAGAAATTACCCATTATGGTTTCGGGAACAATTACGGATCAAAGTGGTAGAACACTAACGGGACAAACCACAGAAGCATTTTTGATTTCTCTGTCGCACATGCCATTATTGAGCATTGGACTAAACTGTGCATTAGGAGCTAACTTAATGCGTCCATATCTGCAAATTTTGAATGATAAATCTCCATTCGCCGTTAGTGCGCATCCAAATGCTGGCCTACCAAACGAATTCGGGAAATACGACGAAACACCGGAACTAATGGTGACCCAAATCAAAGAGTTTTTGGACGAAGGCCTAATTAACATCATTGGTGGCTGTTGTGGAACGACCCCAAATCATATAAAGGCTATAGCGGACATGGCAAAGAATTATATGCCGAGAAAGTTGAAAGTTGATACTGAAATTTAAAATTTAGAATTTAAAATTTAGAATTATTTGCAACGTCATCATTTACGAAAGAGCAATTTTTCTTAAATTAAAGTGAAAATTAAAAAATGAAAGACAACATTCTTAAATCAAAAAGTTATCAATTTGCACTTCAAACTATCGGTGTTTGTAGAAAATTACAAGATCAAAAAGAATTTATTTTAAGTAAACAATTACTGCGTTCAGCAACTTCAGTAGGAGCTAATGTAAGAGAGGCTAACAATGCACATAGCAAGGCTGATTTTATTTATAAACTATCAATTTCTATTAAAGAATGTGACGAATCGAGGTATTGGTTAGAGTTATTAAAAGACTCTTTGTACATTGAACAAAATGTTTTCGAAAATCTCCATTCAGAGGCCCTACAGATACATCGTTTGCTGACCAAAATTATTTTATCAACCAAAAAAAATATGAAAAACTGACAATTGTACATTTTTCATTTTCAATTTTAAATTAGAAGTAATGTTAAAACTTTCCGGCCTAGAGCCATTAATTGTAACCCCTGAAAGCAACTTTATCAATGTTGGTGAGCGAACAAATGTGACAGGTTCTAAAGCGTTTTTAAGGATGATTAAAGAGGGGGATTTTGAGACTGCGCTTAGTGTTGCTCGTGAGCAAGTGGAGGGTGGTGCTCAAATTATCGACGTCAATATGGATGAAGGAATGATTGATGGAAAAGAGGCTATGGTAAAGTTTCTGAATTTGATTGCCTCTGAGCCTGATATTGCGCGAGTACCAATTATGATTGACAGCTCAAAATGGGAAATCATTGAAGCAGGTTTGAAATGCATTCAAGGAAAGGGCGTTGTGAACTCAATTTCATTGAAAGAAGGAGAAGAGAATTTTATTCAACAAGCAAAAACAATTAAACGTTATGGTGCTGCTGTAATCGTGATGGCATTTGACGAGCTTGGACAAGCAGATTCGTATGAGCGTCGAATAGAAATTTGTAAGCGATCCTATGATATTCTTGTTCAAAAAGTCAACTTCCCGAAAGAAGACATCATCTTTGACCCGAACATTTTTCCAGTAGCAACGGGAATGGAGGAGCACAACAACAACGCACTTGACTTTTTCAGAGCTACAAAATGGATTCGTGAAAATTTAACAGGAGCACACGTGAGTGGTGGGGTTTCGAATGTTTCTTTTTCGTTTCGAGGAAACAATAAAGTTCGTGAAGCGATGCACTCTGCATTTTTGTATCACGCGATATCAAACGGAATGGATATGGGAATCGTAAACCCAACGATGCTGGAAGTGTATTCAGATATTGAACCCAATCTACTTCTTCATGTCGAAGATGTTTTATTGAATCGTAGATCCGATGCTACCGAACGTTTACTTGAATTTGCAGAAACAGTAAAAGGTGAAGTTATCAAAAAAGAAGCAGACCTAACTTGGAGAAAATTACCCGTTGCTGAAAGATTAAGTCATGCACTTGTAAAAGGTTTGGTTGAATTCATTGACGAAGATGTTGAAGAATGCAGGCATTTGTTTTCGCGTCCAATCGAGGTAATTGAAGGTCCACTCATGGATGGAATGAATGTGGTAGGAGATTTGTTTGGAAGCGGAAAAATGTTCTTGCCACAAGTTGTGAAATCAGCTCGTGTAATGAAAAAAGCGGTTGCTTATTTACTCCCATACATTGAAGCGGAAAAGGATGGAAAATCTTCATCAGCGGGAAAAATTCTAATGGCAACAGTTAAAGGCGACGTACACGATATTGGAAAAAACATTGTTGGTGTTGTTCTGGGTTGTAATAATTACGAAGTTATAGATCTTGGCGTAATGGTTCCGGCGGATAAGATCATTAAAGCCGCAATTGAAGAAAATGTTGATGTAATCGGACTTAGTGGATTAATTACTCCTTCTCTTGATGAAATGGTACACGTGGCCAAAGAAATGGAGCGGGCAGGATTAAATATTCCGCTACTCATTGGCGGCGCTACCACCTCAAAAGTACATACCGCTGTAAAAATAGAAGAACATTACAAGAAAGGTCAAACCGTTCATGTGCTGGACGCATCTCGATCAGTTACTGTTGTTGAAAGTTTACTTGGTCAGAGAAAAGATAATTTCGTTCGTGAACTCAAAGCAGATTATGAGAAAATTCGTTCGCATCATGCGAAACATAGGGCAGCCAAAGAACTATTAGATTTAAATACAGCTCGGAAAAATAAATTAACATTAGCGTTTAACGATTCTACCATAACGGCACCGCAATTTCTAGGAACAAAAACCTTGAAGCAGATTGACCTTTCGGAGATTGCCAATTTCATTGACTGGACACCATTCTTTCAAACCTGGGAATTACACGGTAAATTTCCAGCCATTCTTGAAGATGAAATTGTGGGGGTGGAAGCATCTAAATTGTATAAAGATGCACAAGAGATGCTACAAATGATTATTTCGGAAAAATGGCTTGAAGCACGCGCTTGTTTTGGCTTATTTCCTGCAAATTCTGTTGGAGATGATATTGAGATCTACAATCCTCAAAATCATGCTGAGGTACTTGGTGTTCAGCGAACCTTACGTCAGCAAACAAAGAAAGCAGAAGGCCAACCGAACCTTGCCCTTGCTGATTTCATTGCTCCAAAATCCTCAGGAGTTACAGACTACATTGGTGCGTTTGTGGTGTCCGCTGGTTTTGGTATTGACACGCTAATTGAAGCCTATGAAGCACAACACGATGACTACAACTCTATTCTTTTGAAAGCACTAGCAGATCGGTTGGCGGAAGCATTAGCCGAATACTTGCACATGGAAATACGTTGTAAATATTGGGGTTACGCCCAAACTGAAGTGTTGTCAAATGAAGAATTAATTGCTGAAAATTACAGAGGAATTAGACCTGCTCCCGGTTATCCTGCTTGTCCCGACCATCAAGAAAAAATCGGATTATTCAACCTTTTAAATGCAACTCAAAACATTGAGGTAAGTTTAACAGAAAATTTAGCCATGTTTCCAACAGCCGCGGTTAGTGGATGGTATTTTGCTCATCCTGATGCCAAGTATTTTGGACTAGGAAAAATTACGGAGGAACAAGTGATAGATATTTGTAATAGAAAAAATTTAGATCCAAAAGAAAATCAAAGATGGTATTCTAGTATGTTACATTAACTTAAATGTTTCAACAAAATATTGATTGCTTAATAAAAATTACTAGTATGTTAGAAATTCTGCAACTATTCTAGGTAAATATTCGTCGTTGTATTATTTTTGTCACTTATCATTAATTATGGGATCATTCAAAAATTTTATCTTCTTTCAATTTGTCCTTTTCGCTATATTGGGAACACATGCTCAATCTCCTGTTGCAAATTTTACTACGAATCCTACTTCGGCATGTGTAAATACAATAATATCCTTTACGAGTACATCTAGTGCGAATGGTGGAGCGGCAATAACTAATTACATTTGGGATTTTGGTGATGGAACAACTGGATCCGGAGCAACAATCTCTCACTCATATTCTAATTCTGGCACATATACCATAACATTGGTTGTAACTAATGCCAATGGTGTAGCTGATGCAGAAGTGAAACCAAATCATGTTACAATTCTTTCTTCACCTAATTCAAGTTTCGATGTAAATGGCCTTGGTTGCACTCTTCCACTGACTGTTTCGTTCACTAATTCGAGTACTTCAGGACCAAATATTTCTTCGCTTTGGAATTTCGGTAACACTCAAACTTCTACCCTCACAACCCCCCCCTCACAAACATATTCTAATTCAGGCAACTATTCTATTTCCCTTATAACAACGAACACAACTTCAGGTTGCTCTGATACACTCATAGAAAATATTTTCATTTCAAATTTTCAAACTTCTTTTAGTACATCTTCCACTATTTGTGCCGGACAAACTGTTAATTTTTCCGACAACTCAACGGCAGGTGCTAATCAATGGTCGTGGAATTTTGGAGGATTGGGCACAAGTAACTCTCAAAATCCAAGTTTTACATTCAACACCCCGGGAAACTACGTTATTCAATTAACTTCACAAAACACAACTTCAGGTTGTACAGGTAGTTACAGTCAAAATATAACTGTAGAAGCTGTTCCTCAGCCAAGTTTTTCCGCGAACCCTGTGATAAATTGTGCCCCATCCAATGTAACGTTCAATAACCTTTCTCCTAACGGGGTTAGTTACTCGTGGGACTTTGGAGATATAACATCCGCCAATAACTCGTCCACACTAAATTCTCCTTCACACACATACAATAATAATGGGACTTATGATGTAACTCTTACAATGACATCTGTGAATGGTTGTACTGGTTCGGTAACAATACCTGGCTTGATCACTGTAATAGATTTAGTTCCAATTTTTAGTGGCACTCCAACAGGTGGTTGTGATCCATTAACTGTTCTATTTAATAATCCTG
>Ga0214923_10002417_pt1 | contig 24954 bp, 17 predicted proteins | sample LL1510_MetaG_FD_177993 | JGI IMG/M metagenome (GOLD analysis project Ga0214923, IMG submission 177993) | Freshwater microbial communities from Lake Lanier, Atlanta, Georgia, United States - LL-1510 | ecosystem: Environmental > Aquatic > Freshwater > Lake | place: USA: Georgia | collected...
GTCCCCGCTGCTGCTGCTTTTTCTGCGTCAAGAGCATTCATTTCGTTGTTGTACTGCTGAACCATCTTTCCTAGTGAAGTGTTTGGCGAGGCGGGAGCAGATATTTTCCCTTCCACCACAGAAGATTGATTCTGTCCCTGTTCTCCCTGTGATGTTGATACTGTTGAAGCACTTGCAATTTCTGCTGCTGCTCCTTCTGCCGCTTTTTCATTCTTCTGTTGTTCGGTTCCTCCAACATCAATAAGCGATCCTATTCCTGGAATTGATGAAACCATGTCGTAGATTTTTCTTCCACCGACTGCTTCACCCAAATACTCCGCAATATTAGATCCCACCCATTCTCCACCCAATGTTCCTACAAGCGTTCCTATTCCTGGAATTGGAATCATTGAGCCTAGGATACCGCCACCAACAGATCCGAGAACACTTCCCAAAACTTTCACCAGTCCTACGCCTAGTTTTTCTTTCTTTTCGTCTGGTGACATTTCGGTATCATTTTTGATGCTTGCCAAATCTATTGCGCCCATGCCAGCAGTTATCAATGCCCCTAGACCTGGTATGGATACGATAGCCTTCAGAATTTTTCCTGAACTAGACTTTACTGCACTGCCTATAGCCTTTGCTGGACTCAGATTGCTTACTGCTCCAGAAACAGAACCCCATGCACGCGACAGCCATCCCCCCGCTTTGCCAGCGGTTGATGCGATTGAAGTTCCCATTCCTTTTGTTGCGGAAGCCACAGATGAACCAACAGTTTTTGCAGCACCAACAACTTTTCCTCCAGCCTTTCCTATCATGCCACCGATAGACTTGGCATCTCGTACAAGAGGTGTATCTTTGATCAATCCGAATGCCTTGCTTCCGAGACTTCCTATTGCTCCAAGAGCCTTGCCGCCTAGTTTTTTAGCACCAGATAGAATACCGCGACCCTTTCCCGCTAATCCTGTTTCAGTTAGCATGGACATTAGGTTTCCTAGAATACCGCTTTCGCCGTCTTGTTTTCCGAATCCTAGTAGTTTTGCCAAACCAGAAAGAAGACCACCGCTTTTTTGTGGTTTTTCTGATGCTGGTGTTGGTTTTATTCCAAGAGACTCTAGTTCTGCTTCTCTATCAGACAGTTCTTTTGTCTGTGGTTTGAATTGCTCTACTAGAAGTTTTCTTATCTCTGATATTTCTTTGTAGATTGAACCTAGAGTTGTGTCTTCTCTTCCAGAAATTAGACCTGGTATATCTGATGCCCGAGTGCCACCCGACATCTGACGGGGAATTCGACCACCAGCATAGATGTCGATGTCTGCGTTTCTCTTTCCTCTTCGTGCAATTGATCTCTGAAGACCTCCAGAATATCTTTCTAGTTCTTCCTGTGTTTCTCTTCTTTGCTTTAGGAACTCACCTAGAATTCCTCCAACAACTGGTATCTTTGAAGCCAGTCTTTCGGGAAGAGTCTTTCGGAAAGATTGTGCTTTTTCCTTGATGAACTCTTGGAAAGATGTTCTTTTCTTCAATTGCTCTTCTACGGGCGCAACAATCTCATCTAGTTTCGCTGCGATGTCAGATTGTTCACCCTGAGTCTTCTTTGCCAACTCTCGGATGAATTTGATTTTAGCGTAGATTCGTTTTGCTTCATCGTATGATGCGCCGATAGATTGCTCGGATAACTGCGTGGCTTCATCCATCAATTCTCTTGCAGCCGCAGCAGCAGGATCTTGTCCCAAGAATCGACTTCTGTTTTGGGATATGTAATCTTCTACGGTGGAGCGAACACCTTTCTGCCCTTCCATGCCGACAACATATTTGTCTAGTTCAGATGTTTCAAACCCCATCTCTTTTCTTCGTATCCCTATGGATTCCAGCAGACCAATGTCTTTTGGCTGATCTGTGGTCTGTGGGGTGTTCTCTGCTGATACTACGGTGGGTGCTGCTGTGGCTGAAGCAGGACTCATTACGGATTCAAGAGTAGCAGTGGACGCTGATTTTTCGATGGGCATAAACCGACCCATAGCGTCTCTCTTTCGAGTCGCTGCTAGTTTCTGCCGTGTTGAAAGTTTAGACCGTCTTCTAGCCATGTTACTCCTTTGGGATCATGGTGAAGTGGTCACAGTTGCTTTTGATTGCTAACCTTGTCTTTTTCTTTTTTCAGGTGAGCAATTAGCATTTGTATGTATACCTCTCTCTCCCAAGGTATCATGCTTTCTAATTCTGCAAGAGAATAGCCGTGATGCTGTAGAAGGCTAAAGTTCAATTGAAAGAATGCCCCCAAGTCAGTATGACAGAGGGCTATCGAAAAAAATCAGATACGCTCTTCAGTTCTACCTTGACAGCACTTCCACACGATGGACAGTTATAGTTAAACGAGTACTTCAATTCGGGTGATGTCTGAATGAAGTCTATGATTTTTGCAAACTGATCTGGCATCATGTTATCTACAAAATCAGATATCTCTTTGGGAGATATGTCTGCTGCTTGATGTAGTTGATCGTTCAGAACCACTGCCTCTATGCACTTCTTTGACAGTTCAAAAGCCATCTCTACTTCGTCTTTTGTGTAGTCAAAGTCATGGATGGATGGATACCGCATGATGAGAGATAGATTGTCGTTTATGATAACCGATGTGTCTTCCGCCTGTTCTTGTTTTTTGCCGATGGTTATTTCATCTAGTTTGATCTTGATGTTCGTTGATTTTTGGCAATTAGTGCAGGTCACTTGGGGTTTGACTTCCTCACCCACAGACTTGGATCGTATCTGTAGGAATGCATACTCTGTGTCAGCAGCACACAACTTTCGTGTATCCAACACACCGTTTGTGCATACAGAAATGACATTTCGCATAGCGTCATTGATCTGATTTGGATTTTTTGATTGGAGAGCGATGAGCAGTATCTTCTCTTCCTTTACCACGAACGGACGAAACTTTACTGTTTGGTTTGAAACAGGAAGCGTCATTGTATATTGCGGAAGAGAAGCATTTTGTAGATTCAGGGTAGACATAGTGATCCTTTCAATGATGATGAATTATTTATCGTCTTATTCTTGTGGGTGCGCCACCATTCATGAGGGAAAACGCTGTTTGTGGGTCGTATAGACCATTCACGGTTCCATCTGCACCCACTCGGTAGATTTTTCCGTCTGGTCCGTTTACAAACTTTTGAACCTGTGCTTGTGGAGCAGATTGTGCTGCGGGTGGATTTGCAGCGGCAACGGATGTATTGATGCCTGGTCCGATGTATTGTGGTGTGTATTTTCTGAATGATAGAGTGATGTCTTGCCGCATCACTTCATTGTCTTTTTCGTATCCTAATTGGATATCTCCTAGTGCTTTGGGATATACTTCTTCCACTATGAATTTGTGTGTCGCAAAGTCGTTTTTCGTTATTACGCTTATTTCCATGTTACTGATGTAGTCTTCATAGTACGCAAATTTGTAGTTTGATGTGCTAGAGATCAGGCTCATCCATGTTTCAAAAAATGCTCGTTCTCGGAGATCGGCAGACAGCACCACCGACAGATTTAATTCTCCGCTATAGATTTGCTCGTATGGCATATTCCTAGCAGGACCATATAGCCTGTACGGTGTTGTAGAGAAAGATCTGCCTGGTATGGTTGCAGAATCACAGCGAATCATGATTTGCCGTAGATCTTGTGGATCTTTGGTGGGAAATGTTTTGGGGTAGTTCACAAGCACTTCATACCTGTTGCTATAGGCTATACCCGTCTGTGATATGGAGTTGATCAATTCGTTGATGTTTGATGGGAGAAAGGTCATGGTTATCCTCGAAATGACTTGTGTAGTGTATCTCTGTACACCGTTGTGGCTCTTGCTTTTACGAATCTTGATGTCTCGGACTTTACCATGTCTTCCCATATCTGAAACGGAATCACGACTGGTCTCCGTTTCATTCCTGCCCAAGTGTATCTTCTATAGCAAGGTTTGAAAAACCTGTATCGTCTGCTAGCATCTAAGCGATCATAATCAACTAGTAATCTGGTTCTCCACTCTTCCGACGCTTTTATTGTGGGCAGATTACGCATGATTGAATCGAACAGAAAGATTCTGTGTTGAGGCATCAAAAAATGCAGATTGATACCTTCGAATCCCCCTCTATAAACATCTGTGATCAGTACTAGTGGAAAACTGTCATAGTATGTATTTCTCGAAATGAAAGATTGGCTTTCTGGTTTGTATTTGAAGAAAACCATCTGACCCTGAAATAGGCGGTTTGGTATGGACAGGGTTCCGTTTTTTTGCAGGGATTGAATAAGACCGATGTAGGTTTGATCCGTTGCACCTAAAGCCGTTGTGGTTTCGGCTATTACGGACTGTATTTCGTTCTGTAGATTGGGCGTGTTCATGGTTTTTTGAACAGGTCTTGTTCGGTAAGTATCTTGAATTCCCACCCCTTTGCTTCAGACACTCTCTTTGCTGCTTCCCACTTTGCACTATTTACGAGCCAGGTCTTTACTTCGGAGATGTATGTTCTTGTTACTTTGGTTTTCTTCTCTGGTTGTTTGCACTGCTTCATTGGCTTGATTTCTACCAACCAAGTCTTTATACCTTCTGGTGTTTTGACCTCAACTAAAAAATCTACAAAGTATCTGTGTTGTTTCTTGTCCACGGGGCTTACATATGGAATGACGACTTCTTCTGATGCCCAACGAATAACATTGGAGTTCTGATCACAGAACTTCATGAATTTTCTTTCCCACATACTTCTGTACATGATCTTGGTGGGATCGCCCATGTATTTGGACGAATTCTGAGGTTTAAAAAAGCCCTTGTATGCCATACATAAATATGTAGCCGCACCAACATAGGATTTCAATGCCAACACCCTCAAATCCATTTCCATCGACACCACCTAGCGGAATAGTAACCTCTAGCGGTCGTCAGTTTGCTGCTAGCAATAAAACTACCCGTGTTTCGAAGGAATTGTTTAACCAACAGCAGCAGGATAATGTTCTTCGTTCTTTAGAAGGAACGCCAAAACTAGAGAGGGGATCTAGGAGTAGACCTAGTGTTTTGAAATATCCTGTAGATATAGGCACAGGAGAGGTTCCCCATGTCATGCAGTTTAAAGTTTTCTGGCGGTGGGAGAACAAAGACCTGAAGGAGCAGATGGCCGGTGGCTTGAACGCAGCAAAACTGGAATCTGAAAAGAAGATTGGTGAATTGTCTACTCTCGCGGGTCTTATACAGAACGGAAACCTGACCAAAGAGATGCTTGAGCAGAGTGGTCTTCCCCGAGAGAATATTGCCGCTCTTAAAGAACTGGCAAACAGCACCGAGTTACTGAAAATCGTAGACCCGTCAATCAAGGATAATTTGGCTACTCTGCTCCAAACCAATCCAGGAAAAGCCAAAGACATAATGGAGCAAACGATTAGTTCCTATCAGACTCGCCTTTCGAGTATTGAGTCTGAACTTAATGGTTCTTTTGGTAAGGTTGGACTAGATGAGCAAGAGCGGCTGATTGTTCAGAATAGATTGGGAGAAGACATATCTGGAACAAGTGTGGGTCAGTCCGCTATAACTGGTGCTGGATCTGGTGCGATTGCGGGTGGTCTGATTGGGTTGCTGCTTGGCGGCGGTAAAGGTGCAGCAATAGGTGCAGCAGGAGGCGCAGCAGCGGGAGCAGTAGTTGCTCCTCTGGCGGTTGCGGGAGCAAAGGCATATCAGAATCAAGCGGTCTATGACCAAATGGTTTCTCTGTATTTGCCTTTCTGCACCAAGATAAACAACGAAGACACATTTCAGTATGAAGACTCAAGTCAGACTGCTGCTGGTGCTGCTTTTGACTTTTTGGGAAGACCGATTGAAACTGCTGCTCAGGGTCTTGAAGTCGGAGTGGAAAAAGCAGCAGGAGCAGTTGGTGCAGCAGGAGCGGGCGCACTTGCGCGTGGAAAAGTTGTGAATCCTAGATTGGAGAAGTTGTTTCGTCAGAAAGACTTTAGAAACTTCTCGTTCAGTTGGGATTTCTATCCAAAGACAAAGGAAGAAACCGAAGCAATACGAAACATCATAGAGACATTCAGGTATCACGCTCATCCTGCATCTGATGATACCAACGCAGGAGAGGGTGAATCAAAGGTAGAAGTGGTTCTTCGTGTTCCAGCAGAATTTGAGATTCGATTCTTGTCAAGCAATCCCAATCCAAATGTTGCTGGATTTGTTGAGAACGAGTACATACCCAAGATTGGTAGATGTGCTCTTAATTCTATTTCCGTGGACTACACATCAAACTCTGTTTTTAGTTCTTTCGTTGACAATTCACCCACAGCAATCACACTAACACTACAGTTCAGCGAGATGGGTGTGCTGACCAGAGAAGTAGTAGACAAGGGCTTCTGATGTACTTCTCCAAATTTCCATTAGTAAAGTATCCGATCAAAGACGGAAACGAATTCAGGTATGTGTTTGTACGCAATCTTTTGCGTCGAGTTGCTTTGAGTGATGAGTTAAAGAATGGCACGGACAGCGTTTTCTTGGAATATGACATCAAAGACGGAGAACGACCAGAACATATTGCCGAGCGTGTGTATGGAGACGCAACATACCATTGGTTGGTTCTGCTGACTAATGATGTGTTTGATGCTTTTCACGATTGGTATAAATCTGGTTCTGCTTTGGAAGACTATGTTCAGAAAAAACACGCAGGAACATCAGTCTACTTTACTACTGCATCGGATTCATTCTATTATGATTCACGAATCGTGAGTGGTGTGTGTTTCGGTCAAGGTGGATATACGACTGATGTTTTGGATTATCATCCTACTCTATGCAAACTAGTTCTTCGGGGAGGACAATTTGCGGCGGGATCTGGTGTTCTGGGTTTCACTACAGGAGCAACGCTGTCGGTGAAAATTCATAGGTCGGAACCTTCATATCTTGCAGTGCATCACTTTGAGATAAATCGACCAGCAAACGATGAAACGGCTAACGACAAGTACACGGTAGACCCTCTTTCACAGCAGAGTTCTAGTTTTTCGGTTTTGGGAAGCGTTGTGGGTGTAACACAAGACGAGTATCCGACTCCCGCACAGGGATTGAACTATAGTGGCTCTGGAGTGGTTGATTTCTACGAGACATACATTGGACAATACATGGGTGTCGGTTCAAACCCTGCCATTCCAGGACAACCAGTAAATCTATACAACATTTCAAATTACATACACGAAAACAGAATCAATGATGAAAAACGAACCATCAAGATTTTGCATCCACGATTCAAGCGAGCGGCTGCTCAAGAACTAGAATCCTTGTTGAGGGTATAACATGGCAGATGGACAAGGACATGGTGGATCAGCACTCAAGGCTGGTGATTACAAACTAGAAAAGTTTGCAATGTACTCGTTGATAAACGGAAGCACTATAGATTTGTCTAATATGTTCCGATACATTGAAGTATACGAAGACATATTCTCCCCATACATTACAGCAAAGTTGTATATCGAAGACGCTTCAAATTTTCCTGAGAGATTCCCAATTGTCGGACAAGAGAAGATTGAGTTGTCTTTCAAATCAGATATAAACAGTCTTCCTCTTGTTGAGTTGGTTTTTCGTGTCTATAAGTTGGACGGACAGCAGATCAGCGAGACGGGGAAAACACAAACCTATGTTCTTCATCTCATGAGTGAAGCAGGCTATTTCAATTTTTCGGAATACTGTGGGTATGCACTGAACGGTAGTGTGACAGAGATGGTAAAAACCATCTTACATAAGCACTTTCCGTCTTCTGTGTGGAAAGATAAGGTTGAGGTCGAAGACAGTTCAGACAACTATTCATTTGTCTTGCCTAGATCGTTTACTCCGCTGAAAGCGATATCTTGGCTGACTTCAAAGGCTTATTCTAAAACAGGTGTTGACTATAGCCCGTATCTTTTCTACGAAACTCTTGATGGTCACAAATTCAAGAGTATTTCCAAGATCATAGAAGACGGATCTCGTACTCCCATCAAGTATGTTTACACGCAGGCTAACATACCACTATTGGAAGGAGAGAAGGAGAATCTTGGGTTCAACAGCGTTCTTCCGAGCAGATATCACAAGATTCAGAAGATTGAAGAGATGAGTCGTTTTGATGCTGCTTCGAACATAATGAATGGGGTGGTGTCGTCCAATCTAGTGGTACATGATTTGATGCGTAAAGAGTTCAGAAAGTCTGAATTGTTCGAGAGAGATGTGTTTGACACCATGAAGAAACTGGGAAGCGAAACACATTTTAGAGACTCTGACCCCGAATCATCTCGTGTCATGGAAAAGGGTGCTGCTTATTACTATCTGCCAACAACACCTTACACTGTGCATAGCAAATACAACCCCATAGTGGACAACACACAGGTTGAGTCTCTTTTCCTCAAGAGAAACTATCACATGAATTCATTTTTGACACAGAGAATCATGATTCAAGTATTTGGAGACAGTCGTCGTAGAGTGGGAGACATTGTTTCTATATCTGTTCCTAAACCTCAGTCTGATGTCATGTATCAATACGACAGAGATGACAAAAATATCAGTGGAGAATACATGATCACTAGCATCAAGCACAGCATATCTGGTTCTTATAGTTGCAAGTATGAACTCTCACGAAACTGTATGGGGGTATGATGAAAGGATTTCTAGGAAAAGAAGGTTTTGTTTGGTGGCACGGTGTCGTTGAAGACACAGCAGATCCTTTGCATCTTGGTAGATGTAGAGTTCGTGTTTATGGTTTTCATTTAGAAGATAAAAACGAACTGCCAACATCTTCTCTGCCTTGGGCATATCCAATGCAACCTCTTACTAGTGCTGCTCTGTCTGGAGTCGGAACTTCTCCTACTGGTCTTCTAGTTGGATCTCATGTATTTGGTTTTTTCCGTGATGGGGAAGAGGCTCAAGATCCTGTGATGATTGGATCGTTTGGTGGGGTTCCAATGAAGCCCGCTGATTCTTCTGTTGGATTTTCTGATCCATCGGGAAAGTATCCAGCAACGAATGCTGGAATTGCCGCAAAACAATTTCCCCTTGGTGTTTCGGTAGTAGGGGAACAAGACACCAACAGGTTGGCTAGAAATTCTGATTCTGAGCAAATGAAATCCACCGTTGTGTCATACAAGTCATCAACGGTGAAAACGGACATTCCTAGTACACCAGGTGTTCGTGGCGGAAAGAATTGGAGTGAGCCAGCAACTCCGTATTCCGCTGTGTATCCCAAAAATCATGTTCGTTATACTGAAAGTGGTCACATTGAAGAATTTGACGATACACCAGGATCAGAGAGAATCCATCAGTTTCATTCCTCTGGTTCTTTTGTTGAAATAGGAAATGGATGGGATAGCAATCCAAATGGAACGAGAGTTCAACGAATAGTTGGAGATGACTACGAAATCATATATGGAAATAAAAAGGTGTACATCAGCGGCGGTGAGGGTCTTGATGTTGTTGTTTCTGGAGGAGTCAATCTAACGGTAAGCGGCGATTGCAGAATAGAATTGAACGGTAAAACCGACATACTAGCCACGAATGATGTGAATCTTCAGATTGAAGGATCTCTCAAGGCTTCAGGAAAAACCATTGAGTTCTACGCAGATGGAGATATTGGATTCTCGGGTAGAACCATTTCATTCATCACCGATAGTAATATCATGGTCATGCAGCAGGGCAAGCGCATAGAGGTGAACTCTGGCGATGCAGTTCTTCGTCCTAAGCGCGTAAATGTGAAGGACTGATCATATGAATTACCGAGGTCTTCACCGCAAATATCTTGAAGGTTCTTCTGTGTACGAGGTGTACAGAAGCGGCGATGTTGTGAAAAGGGGAGACAAGTTCTATGTTTGTGCTGTTGAAGAAACATCAGGATATCTTCCAGAAGAAATGGATTCTGGTTTCGATATCATGTCTTATTTTGTAGATCCTTCTCCGAACAACATCATAGACGGGGGAAACTACTAATGCCAGGATTTGGAGTATGTAGAGCACACATAGATACTGCTGGAGGCACTATTTTGATAGGCAATCCGTTCTTTTTTGTTGACGGTTTCCCTGTTTCTGTTGAGGGTAATCCTGTACAAGATCACGGCAACAACGAACACGATAATGCAGTCATGGTTCAGGGAAATCCTAATTTTGTGCTTGGAGGAATTCCTGTTTGTACTGTTGCGAGTCAGGCTAGTTGCGGTCATCCTCCAACGGGTTCGGGAACTTTTTTTGTGGGGTAACAAATGGCAGATCAGCAGTGTCCGTGTAAACAAAAATTGAGCGAAGGCGAAAAGGGTATTCTCAATTTTGGATTGAGCAGCGAGATGCTTAAAAATCCAAATGCTGCCGCTATTGGATTGACGCGGCAGTTGGGTGGCTCGAATGGAAATCGTCTTGCGACCATAATCGGCAATGCTACAGCGGTTCCTCCCGCTCCGTATTCGCAGCAAATCGCTCCTCTGCTTCCGTCTCTGAATGCTCTGAAAGACAAAATAGATCAGCAATCTGGAATTGTTGATGTCTTCGAAGCAGAGTGCAACAGGATGACTGATCCGCGATATCTTACCAGCATCATAAGCAGCCTTTCTCTTTATGGAGAATTGTCCTGTGCTTTGGGAATCGAAGGTCTTGATATTGGTGTTGGTCTTAATGTGGTCAATCAAAATGGTCAGTTGTCCATACAGGCAGCAGTTGCCGCAAATGTAAACCTAGAAAAGATACTGAATCAGTTTGATTCTGGTCTTGGAACCGATGTTGCTAGTGCTGTACAGAGCCTACAGGCTGGATTAGATGGCGCGTTTTCTGCTATAGATCAGGTAAACGGTGCTATCAATGGTGTCATGGCTGAAGCAGCAGCAATACAAAACGCAGCCGCAGACTTTATTCAAAAATACACAAACATTAGTTCGCTCGCCAGCCTGGTGGATACTGCAAGCAATGATCCTTGTTTTAAACTTGGATCTACTCTCAATGGTAGTCTTGTTAGTCCAGGATTCTTGAATGTTGTTCGGGGAGGAACACCGACAGGATTTGGAACAACAAGATGATTTCCTCTGACAGCAACATCACCGAACTAAAGGATATCTCCCTTATGGTTGGAGAGATATTTGGTGTTTTTATTGTTGGACTCGGTTTGGGGGCTTGGGGAATAATCAAGAAGCAAAACCTGAATTGGTCTTCTAGGTGGAAGGATGTAACGGAAAAGAGGTTTGTTCATAAGCACACACAGATACATGAACTACTCACGGAGTTGAGGCTTACCTCTAGGTGCTGTCGGTGCTTGATTTTTCAATTTCACAACGGCGGGTCTTTTGCCGATGGTAGTTCGATCAAGAGGTTTTCCGTAACCCATGAGTCGTGTGCCTCTGGAGTGGGAACTATTATGCTTGACTCTCAAGATGTGTTGCTGACAAGGTATGCTGAATTGATACGAGTTTTAGACGAGCAACCTTCAAAAATTCTTTCGATTCGTGATGTTCCTTCTTCTGGATTCCGTTCGGGGCTTGAGATAAATAGCGTAGATTACTTTACTTTGCTTCCTCTTAGATGTTCCGATGGTATTTCTCCTCTTGGTTTTGTGTGTTGTCAGTGGTGTTCTGGAGATGCACTAGATGATATTGAGAAAGAGGGTATTTCTCAAACGACATTAGAGCAAGTGATCTCAGAGGCAGTAGAAAACATCAACGCACACATAAACTTCAAAAAGAACAAATAATGGCTCTACGCTTAACAGGAACATCCACATCGGTATACACGGACATAGATCCCATGTTTTCGAGGAATCCGAAAACTGGCGATCTTCTTCTTGTTCGTGACGATCAGGCGATACGAACTTCTTTGAAGAATCTACTCATGACTTCCTTTGGTGAACGGCTGTTTCAGCCGACCATAGGTGGATCTCTTCGTTCTCTGCTCTTTGAACCCATAGATGCAATCACGACTATGGAGATCAAAGACAGAATACTGAAAACTATATTGGATCATGAGCCAAGAGTTTCAAATGTTGTAGTTAGTATTAGTGCATCGGAAGATCAGAATGGCTACGGTGTTGAAATAGAGTATTCAATCGTTGCTGCTGGAAAAACTGATAGAGTGTCGGTTGTACTAGAAAGGGTGCGCTGATGTCCACTAACAATAACAACTTCAATATCATAGGACTTGATTTTGATGAAGCCAAGGCTTCTCTCAAGGCTTTCTTGCAGTCGCAGGATACACTCAAAGACTACAATTTTGACGGATCGGTATTGAGCACTATTCTTGATGTGTTGGCTTACAACACACACTATCAGGCATTTTATGCCAACATGGTAGCAAACGAAATGTTCTTGGACAGCGCAGTGCTTCGTCCTTCTGTGGTATCTCATGCAAAAACTCTTGGATATGTTCCTTCTTCTCGTAGAGCATCAAAAGCAGTTCTTACGGTGGATGCGCCTGGAGCAACGGACTCAACATATCTTGCTCGGGGAACTGAATTTGTAGGTACTAATGCTGCTGGAACTCAATACCGATTTGTTTTGCTTGATACGGTGTATGCAAATTCTACTACGGATAAATTTGAAGAAATTGAAGTGTATGAGGGGACTCTACGCAGGATGAGTTATGTTTACGATCCGACAAAAAAGAGCGGATCGGTTCTACTCATACCAAACAACAAGATAGACACCACTACAATCAGAGTTCGAATCAAGAACTCTGCCACAGACAGCACTGGAATTGGTGATGCATGGACTTATTCGGATTCATACATCGACCTGACTCCAACATCCAAGGTGTATTTTCTTCAAGAAAAAGAAACGGGTATGTACGAACTGTATTTCGGGGACAACTTCCTTGGAATGCAGCCGCAGTCTGGTAGCATTGTTATAGTGGAATACTTGGAAACCAACGCTGACGAGGCAAATGCCATCAGCAGATTTAGCACTGCGGTAAATGGTCTGCAAACCATTACTGTTGTGTCTTCTTCTTCTGGTGGAGTTGCCGAAGAAAGTGTTTCCAAGATCAAATTTTTAGCCCCGAAGTATTACACGGCACAAAGCCGAGCAGTGACGGAAAACGATTACAAAGTAATGGTTATGCGTGAGTATCCTAGTGCTAATTCTGTCTTTGTTTATGGAGGCGAAGATGTTGATCCGCCTCAGTATGGAAAGGTGTTTATTGCAATCAAACCTAGCACTGGTTCTGCGCTTACAAGCCAAGAAAAGATTTCTCTTGTAAAGCGTCTACGAGAAAATCGTTCTGTTATTACCGTTACTCCAGAAATAGTAGATCCTGATTACATTGATCTAGTGATTGATTCTATCGTGACATTCGATCCGTCTTTGACTAGCATCGGTGCAGGAACACTCAAGAGCATTATCGTGGCGTATTTGTACACATACTCTGCTTCTGTTTTGGAGTCCTTTGGATCTAATTTCTACTTGTCCAAGATCATTCAGGGCATCAATGGATTGAATGCGGGCATAATCAGCAACCAAACTACTGTGAAAATGAGAAAGACGATTAATCTTTCTAGGCTTCTAGTCACAAAGGGGTTCAGCATTGACTTCAAAAATCCGATCAATCGGGTGAGTCACATGGAATCGGATATGCCGACACTTTCTAGTAGCCTGTTTTCACACAAAGATGTTTTTGGTGTCGTATACAACAATGTTAGTGCAGTGGACAATAGTGACGGAAGAATAGATTTGGTCAGGATTGATGAAGAAGGAATGTCTAAACTCGTGTATCAAAACATAGGAAGCGTTGATTACGAAAAGGGAATCGTTCGCTTCAATACTAATTTCTCACCAACCAGCAGCGATATTTTCTTGACCGTAACCGTAGAACCCCAAAACGATGATTTGTTTGTTTTCGAGAACAAGATGTTCCGTATCAGCAGAGCATATTCGGATTCGATTTCTGTTGACCTGACTACACAGAGCAATCGCAAGAAGGCACTATAATCATGAGTGTAAGCAACATCATACTAAACACGAATGAGGAGACACTTGAAAACATACTGTCTCCTTTTATAGAACAACAGTTTCCGCAGTTTGTTCGCACAGATCACAGAAAATTGGTTTTGTTTGTCAAGGCTTACTACGAGTGGTTGGAAAAGCAGGGCAATCCTGGATTTGTTGTTTCTCATCTTGATGAAGTTGCGGACATAGACGGCAACCTCGAACAGTTTTTTGATCACTTCAAATACACATATCTTGAGGGTTTTCCAGAACTACTTGCCACCACGGTCACGGGTAACAAACCGAACAAGAAAACTCTGCTCAAGAAGATCAGAGATTTTTACGGAAACAAAGGAACCGAGAGTGCGTACAAATTCTTGTTCAAGTTGCTGTATGACAGTGATTTGGAAATCTACTATCCTAACCGAGACATCTTAAAGGCATCGGATGGTATTTGGGTTGAGCCTTGTTCGATCAAGACAACTTCTGTGTCTGGTGCTGCTTTGTTCGGTGTTGAAGGTGGAAACATTTTGCAGTACACCGATGGAACTCTCACGGGCAGCGCATTCATTGAATCTGTAGTTCAATACGAATTCAGTGGATATTCTGTTACCGAATTTTTCATCAAAGATATCAACGGATCATTCGTTCCAAATCAACAGGTAGTGCTTCAAAAAAATGCATTAGAGTACAGAGAGAATGCTTATTCGGTTTTGGGTGATTTCTTTGTTGAACTGCCAGGAGAAAATTACTCTATTGGTGATCGTGTGGTTGTATTTGATGATCGCGGAGTTGGTTTTTTGGCAAAGGTCGATCAGGTTGGATTGTTTGGAAATATCAAAAGACTCGGAATCATTAGTTCGGGTATCAACTATCCTACCAATATTGTTGTAGACATATTCAACGAACGCGGAGAACGAACCGCAAAGGTTCAAGCACTTGCTACTGCTGTTACAAAGTATCCAGGATATTTTTCTGGAAACAGTGGTAAGATATCTTCAAACAAGCGTGTTCAAGACGGTAATTACTATCAGCCGTTTTCTTATGAATTGAGGGGTTCGGTGTCTTTAGACACCTACTTTGAGACTTTGAAATCCATTATTCACCCAGCAGGCATGAAAATGTTTGGGTCTATCTTGGTCAATGAAGTCTTGAAATCTTCTGCAAATTCGTCTGCACAGGTAACGGTGTCTGAAACACCACTGATCGGTAGATATACCCCGTATACGCTTCGAACATTCAATGATTTGCGAGACAGTTACTTTTTGCCTAATCAGGTTACTGGTTCCACCCTACAGGTTTGGTTGAGTGCCTACAACATTGATGGGTTTACTAGCACGGGCGTTACGAATGGCGTGTTTCAACTTTTTGGCAATAAGCGAGATGCTTACGGAATACGATATTGGAGAAGCATCAATAATGGAATCACATTTGAGCCAGCAAATGCAGGTGTTTTTACCCAGACAGAAACGGCACCGAGTTCCACTATTTGGCTAACACCGAGGCTGAAGGAGAATGCTGTTTCTACTCACAGCACGATTGACATAAGACCATCCGATTCAACATCCGAAATTCCTACTGGCAGCGGAAATGCTCGTTCTCTTGGTTTCATTGCTTCTTCTGAGAGACTTTCCACACTAGGGCTAACAATGTCTCGTTCGTACTTCGTGGTTTTTAAGCCTAGAAGTGTTGGAGTAATTGGAAATCTGGGATCAGCCAATTCAGAAAGTCAGCAATGGCTGTTGGGTGATGCTGGAGCATATCACGGAATTTTGCTTGGGCGAACTGGTAATGCCACAGATACCGCTCTGAAAGCCATAGCGTTTCAGTGGAACAGTGGTTCGAACATACCATCGGTTACAGTACCAATCGGAAAAACTGGTGAATGGAAGTTGCTTGTAAACACATATGACCGAAACCCCGTAAGCGGAAACGGTCCTCTGTCGCTCTTCTTTAATGGAGTGTGTGCTGGAACTGTAGCAAACGCAGTGCCTATTGCGGCGGCTGTACAGAATGCGGGTGCCACATTTGGAGTTGGTTGTGTATCAAATTCTATCACCAGACAATTCGATGGAGAAATAGCAGAAGTTCTGCTGTATCAGGGTAATGTTGGTCAACTGAACCGACAAAAAATAGAAGGATATCTTGCCCACAAATATGGTATATCCTCTGTTCTTCCGTCTACTCACCCGTACAAGTCTGCACCGCCAGGTGGATCGTTTGCTTCTGGTAAATGGTATGGAACCACTGGAGATTACTATCCAAACGGATACAATCCATACATTGGTTCGACTTCCGATGTCGGTGTCGATGGACTCACAGCACCACCTGGTTCTGTATTCATCCGCAAATATGCAGGATACACATATACGGTTGCTCCTGAACTTGGAGTCACAAGCCACTCTCCTCTTGGCTCTCCGCTTGGCGGAATCACCTCTTGGCGTAGAAGGAAAGAAGTGAACAACGACATTTCGCAGATGAGTGGATTGGTGTTGTGGTTGAAGCCAGAAAACATTGGAGTGTGTGGATCTTTTGTCAACGGAGCAAGCATGGATGTGTGGAGAGATGCCTCTCCCTCTTCTAATGATGCAGTTCCGCCAACATGGAATCGTTGGAATGGTATTGCTCACATAACAAAAACATCGGATGCAGCAAGCGATTGGAATATGCAATCATATGCGGGCAACGCTCCCATCACTAAACTGTCGTTTTTGCTTAATGGATTGTGTGGAGGATATACCAAAGGCAGACTCTTGATGGCTGGCTTGAATGAGATTGGGGACATATCCAATGTTTCCTACAGTACAATTGATTATGCGTGGTATTCTGTTGGACCATATAGTACTGCTTTAACCCAACCGCGAACTATGAGAATTTATGAGTCTGGAACCAACATTGGCGTAATCATGAATGCTGGAAATGATATTTCTGCATACGATGATGTTGTTTTTGATGTTGAGTATGAAGAGCCTTATATCGTGTATAGAGCCGATGGTGTTGAAAAGCGCAAAGTGTTTTCTGGTTACGGCAAGCAGTTTTATTTTGATTCTTCTTTCAATGCCACAACATCAACGGGTATCGAAAAGGGACACTCTATCACGATCAAGGAGATGAGTTATCGCGGTATACCCGTTGTACCTGCATTCACCAACACTACAGGAATAGAGACAAGAAATTACGCTGGTACCACACTGGATCATCTCCGTCCAGTGATACAGTTTGCTTCTGCTGATGGTGCAACTGGAATCAGTTTCAACGGAGGGGTGATTTATTCTCCGAACAGTGTTTGGGGAGGTCAGACTCTTCTGGCAGATTCTATTGATTTCGGAAAAACCTTCGGCACAGGAACCACCGCAAGCAAAATACTGACTGGTCAACATTTCTATCTCAGAACACCCCTAAAACTTTCTGAAGACGCTGATGTGTTCATGGTTTTCCGTAACACAGGGGAAACATGGGACAAGGGGGTTGGATTTGTTTGTTCTGAAGATGATTTGCGAAATCCCGTCAACGACTCTGTGATTTTCCACAGATCATACAATTCAATTGATTCGGATCTTTCAAAGCAAGCACTAGGAACCGTTTCGTCGTATTACAAGGTGACACCTGGCGGGACGATATTGTATCCGAGCAACACCCCAACTGGTCTTGTTGGATTCCGCCCCGCTGGTGGAAGAACCGACTTGCAGTTAAACACCGTTGCATACGATCCTCATGTTTCTGGCGTTTGTTTGGGAACAGTGGTTGGGGAGTGGAGAAGAGGATCGGACAACAAAATCGAGTCTTTCTTGAACGGAGATTTGTCAACCAACGAATCCAAGATTACTGGAAGGAAGATAGCCTCTACCAATTTCCTTGGTGGAGATGGATATGTTATTCGTAATGGTCTTCTTACCGAACTGGATGGAGTCACTTCGAATACTAGAAATCTTATTGCTGACTACGAAAACAATCTGCTTGCCCCGTATATTTCTGCGTGGCAACCAACTCCTGTGAACTGGTTGAATGAAACTCTTACTTGGTGGGGAGACGGAACAGGAACATTCACGGCTGTTGATGTCACTGATCGGTATGATCGTTACGGTTTGATGCCCGCTACCCGTTACGGAATGAATCAAACTTACGAGATTACCCCCAAATCATCCAACAACGCTTATTTGCAATCTAACAATGATTGGGCTACTACTCTTTCTGCAAATGTGTGGACTTTCAATGTTTGGGTGAAGAGAATAGATGAAGTGGATCTTCCTGGTTCTATGGGTGTGTATGTCTACTCTCATGGAGTTGTTAGTGGCGCAGCAGTCACTCCTGTAAAAGAACAAAACGGTTGGCACAGACTTTCTCTGACAAGAACTGGTGGAGCGTATTCAGCGACAAATACGAATTGGGCTACTCCTGCGTCTCTTGTTGGAGTCTCTGGTCTACCAGCAGGAATAACTCTTCTTTTTAGCAACCCACAGTTGCTAAGTACAGGAACTGTTGCGGGTCAGTACTATTCTTCTAGTCTTTCTGCTAATGGTAACAGCACTCCTGCGATTTTCTCTAGTTTGTACAGTCACCTCAATCTACCCACTGGATGGTCTGCATCTGGACCAATAGGAAATCATGAGATAGTGCATGGCTCTGACACAGAAGGATCAAACTTCAATCTCATATGGAGACTAAAGAATAGAGTGGGTGCAACAGCAGAACGAGGAGTTACAACGGGATTCCATAGTCCTCTTGTTTCTATTGACAGAACAAAGACCTATAGAATTTCTACATGGGTTCGAAGAGTGAACACCACTTCGGACAGTGGAACCGTGCTTTTTGGAATCACTTTTGCTGGATTGAGTCCCATCACGACAAAGAGTGGTTCTGGTTTCTCTTTCGGAAACCAATACGAACCATATGCAATTGCATCCACATCTCACCAAACTGTTGGTGGTGGGGATTGGAACTTGTATGTTGCTCATATTCATCCACACGGAAGTGCTATAGGTGAAAATCACTACGATACTGGACGATACCTATTTGATGTTGCATCAGCCAAAGGTATAAGTGCATCTCCTGCTCCTGAAATTCTTGAGGATCTTGTGTGGGGAAGCGACACTTCTTCTGTTGGTGTTTCTTGTCTTGTTAGCGGAGCAGGCAACAAGAATTTGGAATTGTATTTCACCCAACCAAGAATAGAACTGGTGGACGGAGCCGAGATATTTGTCAACGAATTGGTGAGTGCAAAAAACAGAAATTGGGAGGGGACTGGACTTGTTGGTGATGATCCATATCTTTACAATGGAACCTATCCATCTTCACAATTCGATGGTGTTTTGCAGTTTGATGGCAAGAACACAAAGGTACTGACTACCGATTTGCAACAACTCACTGCAAACAGTTCATTCGAGTGTTGGGTTCGTTGTGATGAAACAGTGAATGCTTACAATATGTTTGCGGGTTATTATGTTCCGTACATTGCACTTCCATCCCCATCCGCTGGTAAAATCAGACCGAATGTGTGGAATAATTTTGGGGGTGTAGGCAAGAGTATCAGTACTCCATTGATGTATGACATAAATCAATGGCTTCACTTCGTGTATATCCAAGACTACGATGGATCAGCCAACACAAAGGCAAAAATATACATCAATGGATCAAAGACTATTGAAACTATATTTGCAGGCGCACCAAGATCAGACAAAAACAGTCCACTGACAATTGGTGATGGAGGAAAAGTGCGGGATTACTTTACCACAGGATTCAATACATCGTGGTATCCGTTCAAAGGAAAAGTGTCTAATGTTCGTGTATACAATCGTGTATTGGCTGATGAAGAAGTCTTGCAAAACTTCAATTCTCTGAGAAACCGTTTCGGTGTGTAAACGAAAGGCGCAACCATGCCAAGCGAAATAGTAGATCCCGATGACGAGTCACAGTTTCCCGCCGCCCCCGAGCAGTACAATTCTGCTCCTATTACTATTAGTAGGTTTGGTGCATATGTGCGTTCAACTGCCGAAAGCACATCATCTAGCCCTGTGTCTTCTTGGGTAAATGACCTCACAAACAACACAACGAATCCTTCATTTTCTTTTTCGGGTGTTTTGAGTGAGGTAATAGTCTTTGATCGCAAACTGAATGAAACAGAAAGACAACAGGTATATGCCTATCTGTCGCAGAAATACAATTTGAACGAAAGACTGCCAAAATCTTTCGATCAATCTAGGAATTCTGCATATCAGGCTGGTCTTACATTCTGGGATGTAGAGAATCACCCAAACAAAAAGAACTTGGACGAGTTGCCGTTTGTGTGTGAGTTTTCTGGTCTTACTTTGCAGTCGTTTTTTTCTATTCCTGATCTTGTGTATAAGTCTGTCGGAACTCGTCTGGCGGACGGAACTACTCTTTCGGGCGATACATATACAAACATAGGACTGTAAGGAGAAGACATGGCATTCGTAAAAGCATCACTGAAAAGATCATACGCTGAGAGTTTCCTAGCCGAATTGGAGAGGAACGAAAATCAGTACTTCTTCTTTGTCGCCAAAGGCACTACATGGGAAAATGAAAACTCTCCCAGTGAGTACAATGACACGATTTTGTCAGAAAATCAAGTCATGGGAGAGATCATCGGATACAAAAAGATCATCCCGCAGGATGTTGTGTTCGCTGTCCCGAGATACGAATGGATCAGTGGTGTTTCTTATGACCGATATGATGATTCTGTGGAACTGTTTTCCGAAGATGATCCAAAGCAATTCTATGTGGTCACATCTACAAATACTGTGTACAAGTGTTTGGATAACAATGGTGGAGCAGTTTCTACCGTAGAGCCTAGGATAACTTCTCCCACTCCTTTCACTACATCTGATGGTTATCGTTGGAAGTATTTAACCACACTTCAAGAATCTGACATTCCATACGAACTCACAGACTATATGCCTATCGACAAGGCTGTTAGTGCTGTTGATGTAAACACGGTCAACCAGTTCAATACACAGATACAAGCCATTCCTGGTGAACTTGTTCGAGTTGATATTAGTAACGCTAGTGGTGCCTCTGCTGGTGTGTACCAAAATAGTGTGTTTAGAACCAATGAAAACATCGCTAACGCTTACATTCAAGTTGCTGCTTTCACCAAGATAGATGCTGAAACAAGCACTGTAAAGATAACAGATTCTGTGTCAATTGGTCGTATCAGACAGGCAAGCGTTTCTGGTTTTAGTGTGTCGAATTATGTTGGACACGCCATTCGTGTCGAAGCAAGTACGGTGAACTCTTCACAGGTTGGAAATTACGGAATAATAAGCGCAGTTCAAGAGACAGCAAACGATATTACATTCACGGTGAAGAATGATGTGGTGAATTTCATAGTCAGTCCTTCCACGGGAACTGGATGGGCATCTGTGGAAATTCTTCCGTTCATCAATATTGTTGGTGACGGTGAAGGTGCTTATGTAAAGCCAGTAATGAATACTTCAAAGAATATCACTGGCGTGGTGGTAGTTAGTGGTGGAAAAAACTACAACAAAGTTTCTTGCGTTCTCAACAGCAATAAAAATGCTGTTACAGTGCATCCAACTTTAAGACCTGTTCTGTCTCCGAAAGAGGGTCATGGAAGCAATATTCTGAGTGAACTAAATGCTCAGGATGTGATACTCATCATTAATATTGGAGAAGAACAAGCAAACAAGATTATTGGAGGCGGATCTTACAGACAGTACGGAATCATAAAGAATCCTGTTTTGAGTAGTGGATTGAACAGAGTCGCTGGTACAGAAGATCCTCTGTATAGAGATCTGACGGTGATATGTCCGACTCAGTATTTCTCTCCTAATCATTTTTCTGGTGATGCCTACAATTTTATCACTGGTATCGAAAGTGGTGCTTCCGCCAAGGTTGTCGAACTTCGTGCATATTCTTCCCCCAATCCATCAGAGACATGGGCTACCATAAAAACAGTGAAGTCTAGTCCAGAGTTTCTGACTCAGCGAGCAAACAAGGACATTTACTATTTGAGTCTTGATCGCAGCCCTGTCCCCTCTTTTATTCTTGGTGAAACAGTTCGGCAGTCGGTTCCCGCAGGGACTGCAATATTTCAAAGTGTTTCATATGGATTTGATGTGTTGAGTAGAGGAACCGTGTTGTCGGTTTCTGGAGCAACTCTTGAGGTTCGTCTGACTAGCAACAGCGGATTTGTGGCTAATGTGCCTGGCGCGACTCTTGAGGCTGTTATTTCTGGTGTAACGGCTGCTATTACAGCAGTTTCTCCAAAGAATGGAGAGCGACTACTCATCTCTTCGGCTATCGGGGATTCTGCTCAATTTATTGAAGATGCAAGCGGTAATCAGACAGGATATTCGGTTTATGAAATTGGCTCTCCTTACAGCAACCAAAATGAAATCCCGTCATACAGCGGACTGTATGTCTTGAATCTTGTAACCAGTGCGAACGCTGCTACTGGTGGATTGGACTTGACATCATCGCAGATGACTTTGAATTCATTTAGCAATGGAGACAAAATCGTTCAAGGCACTACAAGCGGCTATACCGATTACGCAACTGGTGATGTTTATTACTGGGATTTTGTGAATCCTGCTTATGGCAGACTATATGTTTCCAATGTTCTTGGTGTATTCAGGAGCGTTCAAACACACGGACTGACTGGTACTACTTTGGGGGCATTTGTGGTTGCCTCTGTTGACAAGCCAGAGATTAAACCTAATTCGGGTGAAATCTTATACATAGACAATGTACGACCCATTCAAAGAATTTTTGGTCAAGAAGAAGAATTCCGAGTCCGTCTTGGCTTCTAAGAGGAACACATGGCATACGATCCAAGCATATTCAATATCAATCCTTACTACGATGACTTTGATGCAGCAAAGGGGTTTTTGCGTGTTCTCTTCAAGCCTGGATATGCAGTTCAGGCTCGTGAACTAACACAGGCTCAAACACTTCTACAGAATCAACTAACGAAAATAGGAGATCACCTTTTCAAGGATGGATCTCGTATTATCGGTGGTGGCATTTCTGTGAGAAATGCATCTTACATCATGGTAGATGCTGGGGTTTCTTCTCCTCTACTCGGTGCTACCAATTACGAAGACTTGATTGGTTCTGTTTTGACATCAAGTATTGATGGTGACCTGACCGAAGCACGGGTGGTTCATTATGTTGCTCCCGATGTGTCCTCGGATGGATTGCTCGTACTTATCGTTGATTTTGTCTCTGGATTTGCATTCGAAAGCAGTTTCAATCTCACGAAAGGATCTTTTCAGTATAACGGCTTTGTTCCTGCTCCATCGGCTTTTTTAGACGGTGTTGAGTACCCATCAACAGGAACCTGCAAACTCGTATCCGTAAACGAGGGAGTCTTTTATATTGATGGATTCTTTGTGCGTTCTTCCACGCAATTCTTCTCTCCATATGAGAAAAATGCTGTTCGTAGAGATTTTCGATTCGACGGTTTTAGTCAACTGAATAAAAAGATTGGATTCTTGGTTACCCGTGATGGTGTAACGGAACGAGATGACAATACTCTGAGAGATCCTGCAATCGGATCGTACAACTACAATGCGCCTGGAGCAGATCGTTACAAGATCACTCCTGTGCTTTCGCAGATAGAACTTTTAGATACACCTGATGATTTTGTTGAACTCGTTCGTTTTGAGGGCGGAAAGGTTGTAAAGAAAGCAGATCGAATTTCTTATGGCGAAATAGAAAAAACACTAGCCAGAAGAACATTCGATGAGTCTGGTTCATACAGCGTGAATCCTTTTGATATCTCTATCAAGAGGACTCTTGACAGCACAGAATATTTCAATCTTGTCATGGGTCAAGGTAAGGCTTACATTCTTGGGCAAGAGGTTGAAAATGCCTATCAAAAAGTTTTGCCGTTTCCTAGAGCGCAGACCGTTCAAGAAGAGGGGACATCAAGTCCTCTTTCCTACGATTTCAGCACGGGAAACTATTTGGATGTAACATTCAACTCAGATTCTCAAACACTATTCGCCAGCAATCTACCGTCTATTGCGTCAGGCTCTGTGCTTGCGAGATTTTTTGGAACAACCAACAACACCGTTGCAACTGGCTATGTTCATGGTGCAATTCCCACCAATGCAAACGGTGTATCAGCGAAAACATATAGGCTCTATCTGTACGGTATAAGCGGAGCAGTTCAGAGTGGAAGATCTGCCTGCATCTATCTCCACACAAACGGAAACACACTCGGAAGATTTGCTCCATCATCGGGAACAACATTTCCTTCTCCGTCTCAAACCGTACAGCAGTCTTTGGTTTACGAGGTTACTCCAGGATATGCAGTATCTGATTTTTCTTCCTTGAGGGTTGTTGGCAAACTTGTTGGCGGAAACACCAATCTTGTTGCTGCCTCGCACAATTCGCCAAACACCACATACACTGTAACAAAAGATCACTTCAGTGATTCGTTAGTGAGTCCGAGTTCTAGTGTTTTTTCTTTCTTCAATTACGGTTCTGGTGCTAACACTTCCTCAAGTGACACGCAAGAGATTGCTATCATTGATCAGAACGGAAATGCATTTGTTCCTCCAGCATCTGGAACAGTATTGTCCTCTGTTGACACATCTCAGTTTTCGTTGGTTATTACGAATGCTGCAAATGGATTCACCAGTGGTAGTTTCCGTATAGCCGCTCCCGTAATATACACTCCTGTTATCAGTGATGTGAATACCTACCGATACAAGACTACTGCTATTTCAACTCATCAATTTGTTACCAACTCTTTCAAAACAGATTCTGTTGGCAGAAAGTATTTTACTCTTCCGCACATTGATGTGTTCTCGGTTTCTTCGATTGTAAATCAGGCTGATCAACAAATTTTTGCCGATGATTTTGAATTGGATGATGGTCAACGCGAATCACATTATGAAAATGCTAGACTTTATATCAAAGAGAATGCTTCTAGCAAGTCCGTTTACAATGGAACAGCGGGAACAGCGATTACTCTTGTTGTGTCCTACTCTAGGTTTATTCACAATGGTTTGCAGTGTGCTCCATTCATAGGAAAACACTCATACACAGATCTCGAATACGCAAAGATTCCTCTCT
>Ga0214923_10002420_pt1 | contig 24938 bp, 23 predicted proteins | sample LL1510_MetaG_FD_177993 | JGI IMG/M metagenome (GOLD analysis project Ga0214923, IMG submission 177993) | Freshwater microbial communities from Lake Lanier, Atlanta, Georgia, United States - LL-1510 | ecosystem: Environmental > Aquatic > Freshwater > Lake | place: USA: Georgia | collected...
CAGGTCGTGCGGCTCACCGCGGGCCGCGTCGCCAGCGTCTGAACCCGCTCCCCCGCTCCCGGACGAACGCATGCCCCGCATCATCTTCATGAACGACCGCCTCGTGCCCGAGGAGGAGGCGAAGGTCAGCGTGTTCGACCACGGCCTGCTCTACGGCGACGGCGTGTTCGAGGGCCTGCGCAGCTACGGCGGCAGGGTGTTCCGCCTCGACGAGCACCTCGACCGCCTGTGGGCGAGCGCCCGCGCCATCTGCCTCGAGATCCCGCTCGCGAAACCCGTCGTCGCGAAGGCGGTGAACGACACGCTCGCGGCCAACAAACTCGTCGACGGCTACGTTCGGCTCGTGGTCACGCGCGGCTCGGGCTCGCTCGGCCTCGACCCGAACCGCACGCAGAACCCGCAGGTGATCGTGATCGCCGACACGATCAGCCTCTATCCGAGGGAATACTACGAGCAGGGCCTGAAGATCGTGACGGCCGCCACGCAGCGGGTGCAGTCGGCCGCGCTTTCGCCCCGAATCAAGTCGCTCAACTATCTCAACAATATCATGGCCAAGCTCGAAGGGCTGCGGGCCGGCTGCGTCGAGGCCCTGATGCTCAACCACAAGGGCGAGGTGGCAGAGTGCACGGGCGACAACGTGTTCGTGGTACGGTCGGGCGTGCTCCTCACCCCGCCCCCCGACGCCGGGATCCTCGAGGGGATCACGCGCAACGCCGTGATGGAGCTCGCCCGCTCGTCCGGCATCGACTGCCGCGAGGCCGCGCTCACCCGCCACGACCTCTACACGGCCGACGAGTGCTTCCTCACCGGCACGGCCGCCGAGGTGATCCCCGTCGTCGACATCGACGGCCGCGGAATCGGCCCCGGCACCCCCGGCCCGATCACGAAGCGTCTCACCACCGCCTTCCACACCCTCGTCCGCTCGTAGGACAGGCTTTAGCCTGTCATGCCCCGTCTCGTAGGCACCGGCTCGTGACTGCCCACGCCCTCTCGCTTGACGTTCGCCTCATCGACCAATCCGCCTGCGGCGGATCGGTGCCCAGGCTTCACTCGCTCGGATGTGCCTGCGCTGGCGGGAGCGCCTCCGCTTGGCCATCCATGGCTCCGCTGGTCACATACGCCGTCGAGCGGGACACGGGGAGCCCGAAGCCTCCTCAACTGGAAATGGGAGGCGGCAGAGACGGTCGGTGCAATGCGGAGGAGCCGACGGGGAGATACGCGGCTTACACCGAGCGCACCATAAGAGTTGAGACGGGACTAGCGATCCCCCTCGGCGACGGAGCATTGTGCCGCCGGCTCGGCCGCCGGCGCGGGTAAGTTTACGGTACGGGGCCACCCCGAGCCGGTACTCTCCCGACAAGCAACGACAGGCTGCGACCTGTCTCACAGAGAGCCAGAGCGCTACCGGCGCTCCTCGTCGCCCATGCCGTCGTACCGCGACACGTAGCCAGGCTGCTTGGCGCGGACGAGCTCCGCTTCGTATTCGCGGACGATGCGGCTCTGGATCAGCTCGCGGCACGCGGCATTGATCGGATGGGCGATGTCGGCGTAGAGCCGCGGGCGGCCGTCGTCGTCGCGGGTGGGCGGCGGCTCGGCCTGCTTCGTGCCGCACTGGCTGCAGTAGCTGGCACGCAGCGGATTCTTGCAGCCGCATCCGTGGCAGTGCGTTGAGAGCTTGCGGCTCGGCATGGCGACGAACGGGCCGGAGGGGCCGACGATGATCTTGATGTCGCGCACGACGAACGCGGCGTCGATCGTGATCGAGCAAAATGCGAGCAGCCGCTCCGCAGCATTTTCGACGAGCTTGACCCGGACTTCCGTGATCTCCATTCCCACCCCGCTCGTACGCGAGATTCCCCGACCCGCTTTCGAGTGTACCCGCATACCGCCACCGACCAAACCGCGGCCAGCCTCCCTCCGGGCGCGGCCTACGTCGGGCCCGCTGAGATGCCCGGCTGGCATTCATCCTTCGCGGTGCGGACGGCGAGATTCACGGAAAAAACGCCCGGCCAGCCGGCGGCCTGGAGTCGGGCCTCGATCCCCCGGGCCTCCGCCGCAGTGCGGGCGAGGGCGAAGCAGGCGCTGCCGCTGCCCGTGAGAAGTGGCCGCACGGCCCCCGCCCTCGCCAGCGCCTCGAGCAGCCTGACGACGACGCCGGCGGCCAGCCGGCAGGCCGGCGGCTCGAGGTCGTTGTGCATCAGCGTGCCCGCCCCGCGGAAATCGCCCGCCGCGAGCGCGGCGGCCAGCCGTGGCGCCAGGCCACGACGGCTGCCATCGGGCACACACTCTGCGTACACGGCGGCGGTGGACAGGCCGGCCGCCGGGCAGGCGATCACGGCCGCGAGCGGCGGGATGCCCGCCACCGTCACGAGTGACTCGCCGCGGCCGGAGGCGATGGCCGGACCCCCCACGAGGAAAAACGGCACGTCGCTGCCGAGCCGGGCCGCGAGATCGGCAAGCCGTTCGCGCGGCCAATCGATGCCCCAGGCCCGCGCCGCTCCGACAAGCGCGGCGGCCGCGTCGCTCGAGCCGCCGCCGAGCCCGGCGCCCGACGGGATCTCCTTCACGAGGTCGATCTCGAGCCCGCGCGTCTCGCCCGCCGCGGCCGCGAGCAGCCGGGCGGCGCGGACCACGAGATTCGACTCGTCGGCGGGCACGTCGCGGCGCAGCGGGGCGGCTTCGGGCCGGGCCAACCGTCCGCCGAATCGCACCGCGAGCCGCACGTCGGGCTCCGGGATGGCCCTCAGCGAGAGCGTGTCGTGGAGGGTCACGGGCACCATCAGCGACTCGATCTCGTGAAAGCCGTCCGGCCGCCTGGCAAGCACGACGAGCGAGAGATTCAGCTTCGCCGGCGCATGGAGCGTGATCAAGGCCGCGTCACCGCCAGTTGGCGATGAAGCCGACGGTCAACAGCGAGAGCACCAGCCCGATCGCGACGAGCACGGCGAGCAGGATCGAGATGCTGCGGCCGGCCCACAGGTCGTCGCGGATCATCTCGGCCCGATCGCTCTTTTCGAACGAGCGGTTCCAGACGGGAAAGGCCCGTTCGTCGTACACCCAGCGGGTGCGTTCTTCGAGTTGCTTCTGGCTCATGGCGTGGTGGGGAGGGCGGCCCGGGACACGGCCCGGAGTATCATGGGTCTTGTACCCAAAACCTTACCGCGGCCACGGTCGCGACGCCAGACCTCTCGCCCCCTTCCGATGCAGCACATTCTCGACGCCGACGACGGGCTGGCGGCGTGGCTCGCGGCCCACGGGCAGCCGGCATGGCGGGCGAAGGCGATCCGCCGCTGGCTCCACGCCGGCCGGGCGGAGTCGTTCGATCGCATGACTGACCTGCCGAAGGGGCTGCGGTCCGACCTGGCGGCGGAGTTTCGCATCTGGACGACGTCGATCGCGAAGCACACCGTCGCCGACGACGGCACGGAAAAACTGCTGCTCGAACTCGCCGACGGCCAGCGGATCGAGTGCGTCCTCCTGCGCGAGCAGGGGCCCGGCGCCGACGACTCCGGGGCCCGCCGCACCGTGTGCATCAGTTCGCAGGTGGGCTGCGCGATGGGCTGCGTGTTCTGCGCGAGCGGGATCGACGGTGTGGTGCGGAATCTCACCACGGGCGAGATCGTCGAGCAGTTGCTGCGCCTGCAGGCCCTCCTCCCGGCCGACGAACGGCTCAGCCACATCGTGGTGATGGGCATGGGCGAGCCGCTGGCGAACCTCGACCGTCTGCTGCCGGCGCTCGCGGCCGCCCAGGATCCCGACGGCCTCGGCATCTCGCAGCGCCGGATCACGATCTCGACGGTGGGCCTGCCTCCCGCGATCGACCGCCTGGCCGCGGAAGACCCCGGCTACAACCTCGCCGTGTCGCTCCACGCGGCCGATGACGAGCTGCGCACGCGGCTCGTGCCGGTGAACAAGTCGATCGGCCTCGGCGATGTGATGGCCGCGGCCGACCGCTACTGGGAGGCCTCGGGCCGCCGGCTGACCTTCGAATACGTGCTCCTCGGCAGGCTCAACGACCAGCCGGACCACGCGCGGGCCCTCGTGCGGCTGCTTGCCGGCCGCGCCGCGCTCGTGAACGTGATCCCTTACAATCGCGTGGCCGGCCTCCCCTACGAGGAGCCGACGCAGGCCGACCGCGAACAGTTTCTCGACATCCTGCGGTCGGCCGGCGTGAACGTGCACGTCCGGCGGCGCAAGGGGGCCCGGATCGACGCCGCCTGCGGCCAACTCCGCCGCCTGCTCGCGCAGGCGACATGACACCCACCGGGTGTGTCTCGCCCGCGGGCGGGCCGGGCGCTGGGCCCCATGCCGGCCGTTCGGTGGGGGCGTAGAATCGGAGATCCCCAGGAGCACCAGCCATGGCCCAGAAAACGATCGTGTTTCCCACCGACTTCTCCCACGCCAGCGATGCCGCGCTCGTGCATGCCGAGGCGCTCGCCAAGCAGTCGGCCGCGCGGCTGTTGATCGTGCACGTCGAGGAGCCGCCGCTCGCCTATGGCGGCGGCGAACTCTACTACGGGCTCCCCGAGCCGAGTTCCGAGCGGATCCTGAAGATGCTCGAGGACGTCAGGCCCGCCGATCCCACCGTGCCCTACGCCCACCGGCTCACGATGGGCGACCCGGCCGGCGAGATCGTGAGGATCGCCGCCGACGAGGGGGCGGAGATGATCGTGCTCGGCACGCACGGCCGCACCGGGATGACGCGGCTCTTGATGGGCAGCGTCGCGGAGGCGATCGTGAGGCGGGCTCCGTGCCCGGTGCTCGTCTATCGGGAGACGGCCGACAAGCTCGCCGGCCGCAAGCCCGATCCCGCCCGGGCCTGAACTCGTCACGAAAACGATGCCGACCCGACCGATCCTCGAACTCCGCGCCGGCCTCCGCAAGCGGCTGCGGAGCCTGTTCGATGCACGAGGCTTCGTCGAGGTCGACACGCCCGTGCTGTCGAGCGAGGTGCTGCCGGAAGCGCACATCGACCCGCTCACCGTGCATCTCGCCGGGCTCGGCTCCGCGCCGCACTACCTGCAGGCGAGCCCCGAAGCCCACATGAAAAGGCTCCTGGCCGAGGGCTCGGGGCCGATCTACCAGTTCGCCCGCTCGTTTCGGGCCGGGGAAAGAGCCGCGCGGCACGATATCGAGTTCGTCCTTCTCGAGTGGTACGCGCCCGGGAAGACCCTCGACGAGATGGCGGAGCTTCTCGACGCGCTGTGTGCCGCGACGCTCGACACGACGGGCCTCGAGCGGCTCACCTGTCGCGCGGCGTTCGGTCCCCTCGCGGGCATCGACCCGCTCGCGGCGACGCTCGAGGAGTGGCGGGCCGCGGGCGCCCGCGCGGGGCTCGCGTTGCCCGAGGGCCATCCCGATTCCTGCGACGCGTGGTTCGAGCTACTTCTCGCGGAGGTGGTTTCACCCCGGCTCGGCCACGGCCGGCCGACGATGCTCGAAGCCTGGCCGCCGGCACAGGCGGCGTTCGGTCGGCTCGACGACGCGTCGCCGCCCACCGCACGGCGGTTCGAACTGTTCGCCGCGGGGGTCGAACTGGCCAACGGCTGGGAGGAGGAGACGCGGCGGGAGATTCTGCTCGAGCGGATCGCGGCGGCCAACGCCCTGCGGATACGCGACGGTCGCTCCGCCCTTCCCGTGCCTGCCCGGTTCGTCGAGGCGCATGGCCCCGCGATGCCCGCGGGCGTCGGCGCGGCGCTCGGCTTCGACCGGCTGGCGATGCTTGCGGCGGGTGCGGCTTCGATCGACGTGGTCCGCTGCTTCACGTCCCGGACGGCCTGACGGGCTGCCGTTCCACGTCGCAGGCCGTCACGAGCCACCGCTCGACGCCGCCACCCCGCTGTGCAACCCACACCGGCTCGAGCACGAGCCGGGCGGCGCAGTCAGCCGGCTCGGCCGGCACGATCCACACGATCCATGTGCCCGGCTCGTCGCCGGCGCCGCCGCCCCGGCACGCGCCACGGCCGCCGCACGCAGCCAGGGTCGCCACGGCCGCCCGGGCGTCGGCGCTGCACATCGCCCCGGCTTCTTCCGACCGCCCGTCGCGCACCGCGGCCAGAAAAAGCTCCGCCGCGGCCACGGCCCGCCCGGCCGCGATCGCCCTGGTGAGGACGTGCGTCGACACCGCCTGGGCTCCGAATCCGATCGCCAGGGCCAGCCCCGCGAGCGCGGCAAGCCGGCCGGCCTTCGGCGCGCCCGGGCGTTCGCAATCGGCGCAGGCGGCCACGGCGACGGCCGCGGCCACGAGCGGCAGCACGAGAAAAAACGGGCTCACGACCGCCAACGCCGAGCAGCCACCGAGCACGGCCGCGCCGACCGCGAGCCGGCTCACGGGCAGGTAGCCGGTCGGCTCCCGGCCGTCGCCGGTCTCCGCAGCGGAATCATCCATCTCTTCGGCCATGGAATTCTCGCGCATGGCGGGAGCAGGTCAGGCGTCCGGCCGCACGATCGACTCCTCCTGGGAGATCGTCTTTCGGCGGTCTTCATGCCGCTTGAAGAAGTTGAAGGGATCGTCGGGTTCGGATTTGTCGAAGGGTTCGTCGGGGGTCGCGAAGGGCCCGTTTCGTGACGAGCCGCGCACCCACCACAGCCAGCAGCGATCGGGCTTGAGTCCGAAGAGCATGCTGCGCTCCGGCGGCATGGGCACGACCTCGTTCTTGAGCGGCGCGGTGTGGAGGCCGAGCGCCGTGAACTCCACGACCGTCCATCCGGTCAGAAGCCCCACCAGGATCCGTCCGATGATCTCGACCTGCGGGGCGAACATGACGTTCTTCTTGAACAGTTGGCTCGTCACGGTCACGAGCGTGACCAGGATCAGGGCGAAGGTCGCCCACAGCGACACGATGTCGAGAAAATAGGTGTAGGGGGCCAGGTAGCGCTCCAGGTACGTGGCCAACGTCTCGTACCAGGCGGTCGCGAACGTGGCCGCTACCAACACGTTGAAAAACAGCATCATGCCCTGGAGCAGACCGGCCCGAAAGATGGCCGCCACGACGACCAGGAGAATGGCCATCAGTGCGAGATTGATGATCATGCCGGCCTACCCCTTGTCCTTCGTGAGGATGCGCTGCAGTTCCTCGAGTGTCGTCGTGCCGGCGGCGACCATGGCGAGCCCGGCCTCCTTGAAGCGGCGCATCTGATCCGTCTGCGCGGCCTTGAGGAGCGTCACCCGATCGATGCCCTGGGCGATCGCCTTGCTTACCGTCGGTCCGCCGAGGATTTCGAACACCGCCGCCCGGCCGAGGTAGCCGGTGCCGCTGCACGCCGGGCAGCCGGCGGCCGAGGCCTTCTTGAAGATCAGCCCCTCCCGGGCGGGCACCTTGAGGCGGGCGAGCTTGTCCGCCGACAGCTCGTAGCCTTCGGCACACTTCGGGCAGACCCGGCGGATGAGCCGTTGGCCCGTCGCCACCTGGAGCGTCCGGGCCACCTCCGCCCGCGGCATGCCCAGCGACAGCACCTTCTCCACCGCCTCCGCGGCGTCGTTCGCCCTCACGCCGACGATCACGAGCATCTCCCCGGCCCGCTTGGCGAGCTCCTCCGCGAGCGGCCGGTCGTCGAGGAGCGGCACCACGATCGCCGTCGGATAGCCGCGCATCGCGGTTTCGAGGACGGCGCTAGGCGCGAGCTTGTCCGGGCCTCCCCAGCGGAATGGTTTCACGTTCTGGATCTCGCGAAACTGCGTGCGCTCGTCCTCGAGCAGAACGAAGTCGCGCAGGAGCCGATCCGCCGCGAGCACGACCTGGGCGAAGGTCGTGGTCAGGCCCTGGCCGTCGGCCGCCGAAACGACCACCAGACTGTTGACGAGTGCCAGCGCGTGTGAAACCTTCGCGACATCCCCCTCCTCCATGCCGAGGGCACCCAACGTCGTGAACGGCGGAGCGGGCGACTGGAATTCCCAGAGCATCCGCAGCGCCGCGTCCGTTTTCTCGATGCTCGCGTGGCACGGGATCGAGCGGCGCTGGACCGCCACCGCAAAGCCGCCCGTCTGCCGTTTGCCGGGCTTCGACGAGATGCCGCAGAGCGTCTTCACCACGGCCAGGAGACCGGCCGTCTCCTCCTTGTCGGGGCGCGACGCATCCTCCCACTCGTCAACGGCTCGCATTCCCACGCGGCGTTTGACCAAGCGCCTCAGCGGGTGCCAAACGCCGTCGATGAACTGCCTGACGGTCGTACCCTGGGAGCCGGTCTCGAGGAGCATCCGCTCGGCGCGCATCGCGATGCACCGCTGCACGAGTTCGCGGAACTCGCCGTAGCTCTCCGCCGCGGCCGCCTCGGCGAAGCGGGCTTCGGGCGCGGCCCCGTCGGCCACCGGTTGCGCGGTGATCTCCACATCGGGCAGGGCGACGGCCAGCGACCTGCTCTCGAAGTCGACCTTGATGCCCACCCGGCGGAGCAGCGGTTGCAGCCGGCCGGCAGCGGCGAGAGTGGCGTTCTGCGCCGACAGGATCCGCCGGTCGTCCGGCAGCGCCCGGTCGCGGAGCGCGGCGTAGGGGACGAACGTGCCGAGCCAGGCGGCGGCCGTGAGCCCACAAGCCACCGCTGAAAACGGGATCCACCAGGCGCACAGCGCGATCACGAAGAACGGAAAGGTGAGGATTGGCAGCCACAGCGGAGTGAAGGACTTGAGATGCGACTCGTCGTTTCCCGCCCAGACCGTCGTGGCGGCCCAACCCACCACGAGCAGCCACCAGAGAAACGCGGGCAAGATGGCCAGACCGCCGCCCGCACCCCGCTGAAAACCCTCTTCCTCCTCCTCCTCTTCCGCGGCGGGGGGAGGGGCGTTCGGATCCACCTCCTTCATCTGCGGCCGCCCGGCATCCGCCTCCTGCTTGTCGGCCGCGGCGGCTGGTTGCGGATCGGCTGCCCGCGCGGCACCGCCGCCCGCCAACGCCGCGAAGAGCACGGCGGCCAGTGCGATTCGGCCCGGGTCGAACGCCATCACATCGCTCCGATGCCCTTGAGGGCCATCATCAGAGCCTCCCGGTTGGGTGCGATCTCGAGTGCGTCCTGGCGGTCGATGAGTCCCTGGTCGATGAGGCTCTTGAGGCTCATGGTGAAGTCCTGCATGCCGTTGAGCGCCGACTTCTTGATATGGTCGGCGAGCAGGTGATCCTGCCCCTCGAGGACGTACTTTCTCACCAGCACGTCGAAGAACATCAGTTCGACCACCGGCACGCGGCTCACGCCCGGCCGGATCGACTTGAGCAGCTTCTGGGCCACGATCCCCTTCATGTTGAAGGCGATCGCGCTGCGGATCGCCGCATGTTCCTCCTGGGGGAAGAGGTCGAGGATGCGGGTGATGCAACTCGGAGCGCTCGCCGCGTGGATCGTGCCGAACACGAGATGCCCGGTCTCCGCTGCATGGATCGCCGTCTTGAACGTTTCCACGTCGCGCAACTCGCCCACGAGAATGATGTCGGGATCCTCGCGCACGGCGTGCTTCATCCCGATCTCGAAGTTCTTCACGTCGGTGCCGATCTCGCGCTGGTTGATCAGGCACTTGTCCTCGGTGAACACGAACTCGATCGGATCCTCGAGGGTGAGGATGTGCTTGCGGTAGTTCTGATTGATGTAGTTGAGCATCGAGCCGATCGTCGTGCTCTTGCCGGAGCCGGTGACGCCCGCGAGGAGCACCATCCCCTGGTCGATTTGGCAGAGCTGCTCGATCGACGACGGCAGGAACAGACCCTTGAAGTCGGGGATCGTGTTGTTGACCCGCCGGGCCACCATCCCGAGCGCACCCTGCTGGTAGAGCAGGTTGACGCGAAACCGCCACTTCACGCCGTCGACGACGCAGGTGTGTGCGAAGTCGCAGCCGCCGTCGTTTTCGAGGATCCGCTTCTGACGCTCGTCGAGCATCGGCAGGCAGAGCCTCTTCATCTGCTCGTCGTCGATCCGCGGCGCCTTGAGGGGCTGGAGAGCGCCCTTGACCCGCATGAACGGCGGCTGGCCCACTTTCAGATGCAGGTCGCTGCCCTTCAGATTGACGAGGGCCTCGAAGAGCCGGTCGATCTCCAGGGGCGCACGGGCTCCGGCGCTCCGGAGCGGGGCGGGGGTGGGGACGGAGGCGGGGGGAGCGGTCTCGATCGTGGCCATGGCGGCACTGCGTGACTTCGCGACCGGCGTTACGCCCCGGCCGGCGGGCGGACGGGGATTCCCCGCCTCAGGAACAGTTCTTTCACCTCCCGGATCGTACACTCCCCGAAGTGGAAGATTCCAGCGGCCAGCGCCGCGTCCGCCCCGCCCGCCGTGATCGCCTCGGCGAGGTGCTCGGGCCGCCCCGCCCCGCCACTGGCGACGACCGGGATGCCGACGGCGCCGCTCACCGCCGCCGTGATCTCGAGGTCGTAGCCGTCGCGGGTGCCGTCGCGATCCATGCAGGTGAGCACGATCTCCCCGGCGCCGAGTTCCTCGACCCGCCGTGCCCAGGCGACCGCCTCGAGGCCGGTGGGCACGCGTCCCCCGCTCACGAACACCTCCCAGATCTCCCGGCCGTCCCGCGCGACCCGCTTGGGGTCGATGTTCACGACGGTCGCGCAGCTGCCCAGCCTGTCGGCCACCTGCGAGACGAGCTCGGGCGTCCGCACCGCCGCCGAGTTGATGCTCACCTTCTCCGCGCCGGCCTGCACGAGACGGCAGGCGTCGTCGAGCGTGCGGATGCCGCCCCCCACGGTGAACGGCATGAAGATCGTCTCCGACACGCGCCGCACCACGTCGAGCATGATCGAGCGGCCCTCGTGGCTGGCGGTGATGTCGAGAAACACGAGCTCGTCGGCCCCCTCGGCCTCGTACCGTGCCGCCACGGCCACCGGATCGCCGGCATCGACCAGGTCGAGGAACTTCGTCCCCTTCACGACCCGCCCCCGCTCCACGTCGAGGCAGGGAATGATCCGCTTGGCGAGCATCAGTGCGGTCCCGGGACCGTGATCGTGCCCTCGAGCGGGCTCGAGGCGGTGGCGTAGAGCTTTCTCGGGATCCGCCCGGCGAGAAACGCCTGCCGCCCCGCCTCGCAGGCCGCCTTCATCGCCACCGCCATGCGCGGCGGGTCGGCGGCATGCGCGATCGCGGTGTTCAGGAGCACGCCGTCGACGCCGAGCTCCATCGCCTCGGCCACGTCGCTCGCGGTGCCGACGCCCGCATCGACGATCACCGGATAGCCCGGGTCGCCCTCCTTGAGATACTCGAGGCAGATCCGCAGGCTGTTGGCGTTGAGGATGCCCTGGCCCGAGCCGATCGGGCTCCCGGCCGGCATCACGCTCGCCGCCCCGAGGTCCTTGAGCCGCCGGGCCACAACGGGATCGTCGCTCGAATACACGAGCACGGCGAAGCCGTCGGCCACGAGCCGCTCCGTCGCCGCGAGCGTGCCCACCGGGTCGGGCAGCAGCGTGCGCGTGTCGCCGAGCACCTCGAGCTTCACCCATTCGGAGCCGGGATTGCCGAGCTCGCGGAGGAGCTCGCGGCCGAGCCGGGCCACGCGCACGGCATCTGTGGCCGTGAAACAGCCCGCGGTGTTCGGCAGGATCGTGTATTTCGTGGCGTCGAGATGGTCGAGGATGCTCTCGCCCGCGGCGTTGACGAGCCGCTCGCGGCGCACGGCGACCGTCACGCAGTCGGTGCCGGAGGCCGCCAGGCAGCGGGCCATCTCGGCATAGCTCGCATACTTTCCCGTGCCCACCACGAGCCGGCTCGCGAGCGTGACGCCGCCCACGCGCAGCGGCATGTCGACGGCATCGTGGGCCGGAAGCGTTGTCGAAGGCGGCGGGGTGGGGGGAGCATTCATGGGGCGCACTGCGCGGAAGACGGGCTGCGGGAAGACGAGACGATCCACTCTAGCAGACCGTCGAACAGGTCCGGCGCCGCACGGACGGCTAGCCGCCACCGACGAGCGTCACGATCTCGAGGCGATCTCCCGCCTCGAGCGTGCGGTCGGCCAGACGCGCCCGCGGCACCACCGCCTCGTTGACCTCCACGGCGATCGGCCGGCCCGCGAGGCCGAGCGCTTCGACGACCGCAAGCGCCGTCGTGCCGGCGGCGAACGGGAGCAATTCGCCGTTCACGGTGATCGTGGGGTCGACGGATGGGGGGGCATGGTGCGGGGACATTGCTGGACGGGTCGCGTGACATGGCCGCGGTGGCGGGCTAATCCTTGTCCTTGTCTTTCTTCGCCTTCATGGCCCCGGGCGCCATCTTGGCCCCGCCCCCGCGCGGGCGGGCGACGTCGAGCAGTTCGAACTTTGCCAGAAATGTTCCCGCCGCCTGCTGGGGGTTGAACGGGATGCCGTAAGCCGCGGTCACGCCGGTCGAAGAATCGGTGACGTAGAGCACGGCAGGGGCGAACTGGGCCGCGCCGCCGGTCTGCAGCTCGGCCGCCCCCGAGACGAGCAGAAACCGTGGATTCTTCGCCTGCCCGGCCTTGAAGCCGAGATCCTGGAGAACGTTGTGTTTGTAGGCTCCGGTGAATCGGCCTGTCGAGGGGTTGATCACGCCGCCGGAGAGGTCGCCCGTCTCGAAGTCGAGAATGAAGAATCCCTCGACGCCCCCGAGCGGCACCGTGCACACGGCGAACGAGTCATCGGCGAGCGACGTGACGGCGTGCACGCGGTCGGGGAACCAGAGCCGGCCGAGCGTGAGGCCCAGCACCACCCCCACCGCGACCATCCCGATGGCCGGGCCCGCTCTTCGAACACGATCAACCTTCATGCATCGGCTCCCTTCACTCGCTCATGGTCACCCGCTGGGAGCCCCGGCCTACTTCGCCGCCGCCGGGGGTGCTGGTGTCGGGGCTGGGGCTGGGGCTGGGGGAGCCGGATCCTGGATCGCCGACAGCCTGATCTTACCGAGCGTATGAGACCCATCACCGAACTGCTGATCGAGCACGAGCACCAGCAGGCCGCCCGCCGGGAGGGCCGCTTCGGCCGCGACGTCGAATGTGATCGACTGCGGTTTGCCGACACCGCCGGCGATGGCCCAGCCGGTCTCGGGCTTGTCGTCGATCGTCCCGGCGGCGACGTGGTCCGGCTGCTCGAACGTGGCCTTTGCAGCGGTGAACTTCACGGGCGTGGCCGCTTCCTTCGACCCGGGCGGACCAAAACTGGCCCTGAACGTCGAAAGCACGAAGTTGCCGTTGTCGGCCCGGCCCGGGCCCTGCTGAGGCAGGCTCGGGTCGGTCGCCGCCTCGAGCATGATCGCCTTGACCTTGCCGCCGGCCGGCACGGCCGTGGTCAGCGTGTAAGTGTCCTTGGCGCGGTTGCCCGTCACCGTGACGAACCCGTCGGCCCCGATCGCACCGGCGGCTCCGGCCGTGCTCTTGAACTCGGTGGGCAAGAGCACGGCGGTCGTCGGCTGCGGGGGCGGTGCTGGAGGCGCAGGCGGAGGAGGTGGAGGCGGAGGCGGAGGCAGGAGTTTCGCGGCCGGCGTCGCCAGCAGTTTGCCGCCGGCGTGCGTGCCCACGAACACGTTCTTGTCGTCCGGCGAAAACGCGACGCACCATACGCTTGACTTCTCGGCAGGCGGGCCCTCCTGCTCCCCCTTCGCGTTCACGTCCCAGAACTTCACGACGCCATCGAGGCTGCCGCTCGCGAGCCGCGTGCCGTCGGCGGAAAATGCGACCGACGTCACCCAGTCTTTGTGCCCCTTGAGCGTGGCGAACTCCTTCGAGTCGCTCGTCGTCCAGAGCTTGATCGTGCGATCCGCGCCGGCCGACGCGAGCCGCGAGCCGTCGGGGGAATAGGCGAGCGACCAGAGCGCGTCGGCATGCCCCTCGAGCTTCCCCTTCTCCGCGCCGTCGGCGGCGTTCCAGAGCTTCACGAGTTTGTCGCCGCCACCGGTGGCGAGCGTGGCACCGTCTGGCGAAAATACCACGGCCGTGGCCGGGCCGGCGTGGGCGGCGACCGTCTTGACCTCCTTGCCGTCGGCCGTGTTCCAGAGCACCACGGTGCCGTCCTCGCCGGCCGACGCGAGCTTCGTGCCGTCGGGCGAGAAGGCGAGCGACCGCACCCAGCCTTTGTGCTTCCTGAGGTCGTGCTTCGCCGCCTTGGCCGGGAGATCCCAGAGTTTCACGAGGCCGTCGTAGCCGGCAGTGGCCGCAAGGGCGCCGTCCTTCGAGACCTGCACCGCCCACACGGCGGTGGGATGGCCGGCCAGGTCACCGACGCGCGTGCCGTCCGCCCTCCACACCACCACGTCGCCCGGGCGGTAGAGGAGGCTTTCACCTCCGGCCGTGACGAGCGTCGCCCCATCGGTCGTGTAGTCGGCTGCGATCACCCAACGCTTGAACTCGCCGAGGTTCGGAAGCGGTGCCGGGGCCGGCGGCTGCGCCGCCGCTGCAGGCTGCGCCGGGGCCGGAGTTGCTGCGGGGGCAGGTGCTGGTGGCTGAGCGGGGGCCGCGGCTGGAGCGGCGGGCGGATCGGCAGCCCGGAGGACATCGAAACCGACGATCGCGATTGCGAATGCGGTGACAAGGCGGATGGCAGGCATGGTCTGCGGTTCCTGAGGGCTTGGAAAACCGAACTCTCGGCGAACGCTTCGCGGAAGCACCAACAATGGTGGCGACCACTGATCCCGAGTATAGTTCCGGCCGTCCAACCATTTCCATCAGGTCCCACCCATGGCCGCCACCCCGCGTTCCGGCGTCGCCCGGCGTAAGAAAGCACCCTCTGGAAAAGGGGCCGTGCTCGTCGCCAGCGGCGACCTGCGCGAGGAGGCCAATCGCGTCTGCTGGCCGGCCCAATGCGCCCTCGAAACCGACCTCACGAAGGCGTTCGCCGCCGCCGGCTGGACGCTCGCCCGCGGCCACGCCCCCGCGAAGGCCCGCGGCCACGGCTTCATCGCCGGCGCCCGCGAGGGCCTCGACGTGTTCGCCGCGCTCGACCCCGAAGCGCCGCTCGTGGTCGCCGAGGCGGTGTGGCAGTATTCAAACCACGTGCTGCCTGGTCTCACGACCCACTCCGGCCCGATCCTCACCGTGGCCAACTGGTCGGGACAGTGGCCGGGCCTCGTGGGGATGCTCAACCTCAACGGCTCGCTCACGAAGGCGGGCGTCCCCTACGCCACGCTCTGGGCCGACGACTTCGCGAGCCCGACGTTTCGCCGGCACCTGCAGTCGTGGCTCGACACGGGGCACGTCCATCACGACACGAGCCACGTCGTGCCGCTCGAGCAGGCGTCGATTCCTCGGCCGCTCGCCCAGACGGCGGCGACGATCGCGGCCGAGTTCCGTCATCAAAAGGCTTTGATGGGCGTGTTCGACGAAGGCTGCATGGGGATGTTCAACGCGATCATCCCCGACCGCCTGCTCCATGCCACCGGCGTGTTCAAGGAACGGCTCAGCCAGAGCGCGCTTTACCACGAGACCATGCGCGTCAGCGATACAGAAGCCCGCGAAGTGTTTGCCTGGCTCGAGAAGGCGGGGATGCGGTTTGACTTCGGCAAGGACGAGACCCGCGACCTGACGCGGGCCCAGGTGCTGCTGCAGTGCAAGATGTACGTGGCGACGCTGCGGATCGCCGACCGCTTCGGCTGCAACTGCGTGGGCATCCAATACCAGCAGGGGCTCAAGGATCTCCTGCCGGCGAGCGATCTCGTGGAAGGGATGCTCAACGACTCGAAGCGGCCGCCTGTCGCGGCGGAGGGCTCGAGCCGCGTCCTCTGGAAGGGAAAGCCACTCGTGCACTTCAACGAAGTGGACGAGTGCGCCGGCCTCGACGGCCTAATCACGCAGCGCGTCCACGAAGCGCTCAGCCAGCCGGTGGAGAACACGCTCCACGACATCCGCTGGGGCGACTGGGACCAGTCGCGCTCGACCGATCAGTGGGTGTGGGTGTTCGAGATCTCCGGCGGCGCCCCGCCGGCGCACTTCATCGGCGGCTGGAAAGGCGCGGAGGGGTTCCGGCAGCCGCCGATGTACTTCCGGCTCGGCGGCAGCACGCTCGCCGGCGTGAGCAGGCCCGGCGAGATCGTGTGGAGCCGGATCTGGGTCGACGGCGCGAGCGGGACGGAAAAACTCCGCATGGACATCGGCCGGGCCGAGGTCGTGAAACTGCCCGAGGAGGAAACGCGGCGCCGGCTCGACGCCACCACGCCGCAGTGGCCGATCATGCACGCGGTCACCTACGGCATCTCACGCGACCAGATGATGGCCCGCCACAAGGCGAATCACATCCAGGTGGCCTACGCGAAGGACGCCGCCGCGGCCGACCGGGCGGCCCTGCTCAAAGCGGCGGTGGCCCGCGATCTCGGAATCGACGTCTGCTTCTGCGGCACCCGCGGCCACGGCGTGTCGCCAAGCCTTCGCTGGAACGCCTGAAAAGTTCTCTGATTTCAGGATACAAACCGTGAACCAAGCGCAGACGGGGAGGCGAGGGGGTCGGCGAACGCTCGAGGAGCCTTGGGCCGCCGCGGCCCACGCGACGATCTGAAAGACCGCGAAGCGGCGACTTTTGCCGCCCCTGAGCCGGCAACGCATCTAAGGATCAAAACATCTGACATGAACCGCACCGGCTTCCTCGGCATCGACGCGGGCACGCAGGGCCTCTCGGTGATCTTCACCGACGACGAGTTGAAGATTCTCGCCGCGGGCGAGGCGGGCTACGAGATGGTGCCCGGGCTCGCCCCGGAGTGCTACGAGCAAGAGCCCGCCGACTGGGAGCGGGCCCTCGGCGCGGCGATCACCGACCTGCGGGCGAAGCTCGCGACGCTCGGCATCGAGCCCGACGTGCGCGCGATCGGCATCTGCGGGCAGATGCATGGCGAGGTGCTCGCCGACGCGCTCGGCCGATCACTCGGCCCCGCGCGGCTGTGGTGCGACGGCCGCAACGAGGCCGAGGGGCACGAGCTCACCGAGCGGCTCGGCGTGAAGATGCCGAAGCGGATCACCGCGGCCCGCTGGCTGTGGACGATCCGCACCCGGCCGGAACTGGCCGTGAAGGCGGCTCACCTGACGACGCCCTCCGGCTGGCTCGCGTTCCGGCTCACCGGTGGCTGGAACCTCGGGATCGGCGATGCCGCCGGCATGTTCCCGATCGATCAGTCGACGCTCGACTACGATGCCCGTCTGCTTGCCGACTTCGACGCGCTCGTGCACGGGGCCTCCGGCGGCCACGGCATCCGGCCGCTCCGCGACCTGCTCCCGCGCGTCCGCCGCGCCGGTGAGGACGGCGGGGGGCTCGACGGCCACGGCGCGGCGCTTCTCGGTGTGCCGCCAGGCACGCCCGTGGCCCCCGCCGAGGGCGACCAGCCGGCGGCCCTCACCGGCTCGCTGATCGGCGCGGCAGGGACGGTGTCGATGAGCTTCGGCACGAGCGTCGTGGCCAACGCCGTCGGCGACCGGCCGTTCATAGGAATAGCGCGCAGTGTCGATCATTTCTGCGCACCCGATGGCAAGCCGATCAACATGGTGTGGCTGCGCAACGGCACGACGGCGCTCAACGCGGTCGTCGAGATGTTCGGCCGCGTGAACGGCGGCGGCCGTGGCGACGGCTTCGCGGCGGTGATCCCGCAACTCCTGGCCGCCCCCGACGACTGTGGCGGCCTCACCGCCCTCCCCTTCATGGACGACGAGCCGGGCCTCGGCGTCTCGCGCGGCGGCTCGGCCTGCCTCGTCGGCCTCAACGAGAGAAACGCCACGCCGGGCAACGTCGCCAAGGCGATGCTTTTGGCCACGATCTTCAACCTGCGGCTGGGCAGCGAGCCGCTCGACGAGCAGCGGTTCCCCCGCAAAGAGATCGTGCTCTCGGGTGGCCTGGCGAAGACACCCGCCCTCGGCCAGCTCCTCGCCGACGTGTTCAACACGCCGGTCGTGATCCTCGACGGCGCCGCCGAGGGCACAGCCTGGGGCGCAGCGCTGATGGCGAAATACCGCGCGCTCACCCTCGCCGGCCGCGCTCCCGACTGGGCCACCTTCCTCGCGGGCCACGCCTCGGGCACGCCCACCCGATTCGCCCCGCGCGCCGCCGCCGTGAAGATCCTCGCCGACCGCTACGCCCACCACCGCCGCCTCGTCGCGCTACACGGCCAGCTCCCGTAGGACAGGCGTCCCGCCTGTCATGCCTTTTTGGTTACGCGCCGGCTCGGGGTCGCCCCTACCATCTCGCCGGACGTTCGCCTTCGCCCGACCAATCCGCCTGCGGCGGATCGGTGCCCGGCTACGGCTCGCTCGGATTTGCCTGCGCTGGCGGGAGCGCCTCCGCTTGGCCTGGCGGCTGTCGCGCCGTCGCCACCGTCCCGGCGTCGGCTCCGGCTTACGGTCGCCGGGCAAAGCCCGTCTCCCACACGCTCACGTCAGGGCCGGAGGCCCGGGTGATTACCAGCCGACGGAGGTCGGCAAAGCGAACAGCGGCACGATGCCGGGTGTTCGCGTGAAGATGGCTTCGCTGGTAAAATACGCCGTCTCCGGGACACGGGGAGCCCGAAGCCGGCGCGCGCCCGACAAGCCGAACGTCAAGCGAGAGGGTCTGGGCAGTCACGAGCCGGCCCGCGCCAGTAGACGAAGGCAGTGACAGGCGGGACGCCCGTCCTACGACACCTTGAGCATGCGTTCGAGCGCCGTCAGCGCCCATGTGGCCGTCTCGTCGTCCACGCGGATCACGTTCACGGGCTTGCCGCGCTCGAGGTGCTCGAGGCTCCAGCAGAGGTGCGCGAGGTCGATGCGATACATCGTGGCGCACATGCACACCACCGGCGAGAGAAAGCGAACCGTCTGCTCCGGATGCCGCTGCTCGAGCCGCTTGACGAGATGCAGCTCCGTGCCGATCGCCCACACCGAGCCGGGCGGCGCGGCCTCGACCTGCTTGAGGATGTAGCTCGTCGAGCCGACGAGGTCGGCCTTGTCCACCACCTCCATCGAGCACTCCGGGTGCACGAGCACCTTCACGCCGGGGAGGTTCCTCCGCATCGCTTCGACGTGCTCCGGCTTGAACATCGCGTGTACGCTGCAGTGTCCCTGCCAGAGGATCACGCGGCTGTTCTCGAGCTGCGCGGCCGTGTTGCCGCCGAGGGCCGGGTCGTGCGGGTTCCAGACGCACATCTCGGCAAGCGGCACGCCCATCTTGCGGGCGGTGTTGCGGCCGAGGTGCTGGTCGGGAAAGAAAAGCACGCGGCGCGAGCGGGCGAAGGCCCAGTCGAGCACGGCGCGGGCGTTGCTCGACGTGCACACGATCCCGCCATGCCGGCCGCAGAAGGCCTTCAGGCTCGCCGCCGAGTTGATGTAGGTGACGGGCGTGATGTCGGAGGTGTCGATCACCGTGCCGAGGTCGGCCCAGGCGTCCTCCACCTGCTCGATACCTGCCATGTCGGCCATCGAGCAGCCGGCGGCCATGTCGGGCAGCACGACGGCGATGCGGCGGCCGGCGCGGGCGGCCACCTGCTCGGGGCGGTTGGCGAGAACGTCGGCCGTCTCGGCCATGAAGTGGACGCCGCAGAACACGATCGCCTCGCAGCCGGCCCGCTCGGCCGCCGACTTCGAGAGCTGGTAGCTGTCTCCCTGGAAGTCGGCGTGGGCGATCACGCCGTCCTGCTGGTAGTGGTGGCCGAGGATCACCAGCCGCGGGCCCATCCGGTGCCGCACCGCCTCGATGCGAGCGGAGAGTTCGCCATCCTCCAGGCTGCGGTAGGCCGGGAAGGGGGCGGCGTAGGGCACGGGGTCGGCGGCGGTGCTCATCGCCGAAAGTATAGATCGCCGTGTGGCGGGGGCACGGGACCGCTATACTGCCGGTCCGACGGATCGGCAGCGGCCTGATCCCACCTCGCAAACCTTTTTACATCCATCATTTCGGAAGGATCACGGGTCGACATGGCGCGCAAAGTGGTGAATCGCAAGGAACTCCGGGCCCAGGCGGACGCGGCAGAGGCCCGTGCCAAGACGACGAAGAAGGCCGCCAAGGAGAAGCCGGCCAAGGAGAAGAAGGAGAAGGCCGCCAAGGAGCCGAAGAAGGTCGCAGCCAAGAAGACCACCCGGAAGAAGGTCGCCAAGGAAGTGCGGATGAAGGCCTACTGGGGCGTTTTCAACCCGTCGATGAAGCGGCTCGTGCTCTTCGAATATGCCGACAAGAAGGCCGCCGACAAGAAGGCCGCCGACCTCACGGAGTCGTCGCGTTCGCAACACTTCGTGCAACTCGTGAAGGAAGCGATCTCGGAGTAGGGAGATCCTCGATGGCCGCGTGCATTTCCGCGGGATGGGCTCGGCATGGGCGACTGATGCTCGCCTGCTCGCTCGCGGGCTTCGTGCTCACCGGCGGCGTTGGGTGCGGCGGCACGACGAAGAAGAAGGGGAAGTCGGGCGGCGACACGAGGAGCGAGAAACTGCCGGCCATCGATCTCGACACGGCGCTGACGGTCGACGACGGCCGGATCGCCGTCGCCTCGCCGACGGGCTGGACGCGGCTGCCGCGCACGAAGGACTGCCTCGTCAAATTCCAGCCCGGCCCGACGAAAACCTATCCGAAGATTCTCGTGGAGGCCGAGGCGGCGCCGGCGGAGTTCATGGAAGTGACGGCCGACAATCATCGGGCCTTCGCCGCCGGCATCGCGGCAAGCGTGGCTGCTGCGCTCGGCAAGGCGAAGCCGCTGCAGAAGGCCGCCGCCGTCAAGGTGGGGCCGCACCTCGGCGCGTTCTGGGGAAGTCCAGGGTCGGTGAAGGTCGACGGCATCAGCGAACCGATCGAGCGTTGGAGTTATGCCGTCGTGATCGGCGGGCGGATGTACACCGTCGAGGCCCGGGCGCCGAAGGGGAAGATCGACGACGCGGCGAAGGCGGCCGCGAAGGCCGTCGCCGCCGCGCTCGCGCCGCCGGCCAGCGTCACGGTCGAGCCGCCCGCCGGAGAGCCGCCCGCGGAAGAGAAGCCGCCCGCCGTGCCGGCGGACGACGCCGACGGGGACCGAACGGCGTCGTGAGGGCCGGCGCGACGGGCTCGTCACCCGGCACGTGGGACGCTCCTGCCGCGAGACGGAAGCCGTCACTGGCGAAGCGTTTCGCCTTCATCCGCGGGCAGCCAGCGGGCGGCCAGTTCCGTCTGCACCGCCTCGGGGTCGGCGGCCCGGCCCGCATTCGCGCCGGCGGTGCGGGCGATGTTCGCGAACACCATGCGGTGGACGGGGTCGATGCCGGTGAGCCGCTCGGTGAGCCGGACGACGCCCGCCGGGTTCCGTGCCGCCGCCGCCGAGAGCGACTCCATGAATAGGCACACCTCTGCGAGATTCATGGCGGCCGAGCGCACGATCAGCGGCTGCAGCGTGCGGGCGACGAGTTCGAGGCCCATGCCATCGACGTCGAGGAAGGCGTCGATCCGCACGGTCTGCCGTTCACCTCCGGCGGCTGTCGGCTGCTCGGGATGATGCTGCACGAGGATCAGGCAACCGCCGGTGAGCGGTTTTGGAGCGAGCGTTCCGGAATAGCCGCCACGGCCGTGGAATACTAGCAGGCCGCCCGATCCGCGTCGCTCGCGGTGCACGAGCCGCAGGCTGCCGACGGTGCCGTAGCCGTCGGAAAGTCGCCACTGCTGCGGACCGGCCAGATCGAGGGACAGGCGGCTGATCCCGAGCACCCGCCACACGTCCACGATCGCTTCCGGGTGGGCGAGCGCGAATTCGAGCAGAGCCTCGTCGCACGCGAACGTCTGCGGGGGCAGACGGCGGTAGAGCGTGGTTTCGCGCAGCGCCTGCTCGACGGTGCGCCGCGCGGGACCGGTCATGCGCCCCAGCGGGAGGCTGTCGATCGCCTGCCGCCGTGCCTCCCGGCTCGAGGAGCCGCCGTCGCTCCAGGCACCGACGAGGCTCATCGCCGGCGGCTGTTCCGTGGCCGGAGCCCGGGTGCCGACGAGGACCGCGAGCGTGACTCCCAAACTCATCCAGAATGCACGAAGCACAGGCATGACGTTCCCCCCGAACTTCCATCCCGCCCTGGCCGGGCCTGACGGAACCGGAGAGTTTTCGGCCGCACGGACCACTTCGAAACAGTCATTTCCCGCCTCGATCGCCCCGGGCGCGGCTGCGGCCTTGCCCACCCCCCCCCGCTTACCCGCAATCCCTGCAGCGGATGTTGGCCAGGACACGCCGGTTCCCTACGATCGCTGTCCCGCGTCGCCTCGAGAGCAGCTTCCCGATGCCGTCACACGTCGATGCCGAGCCGGTGACCCGCGCCGTCAAGGACGGCAGGCCCGAGCTGGACGACGACGGCCACCCGCCGAGCCTCGTCGGCCGCGGCCTCGTGGCCTGGACGCGTCTGTGCCTGCGGGCCGCGCCGCTCGTGGTCCTCGGGGCCGTGATTTCGGCGGTGGCCGCCGGCGGCTTCGCCGCCCAGTCGCTCGGTTACAAGGTGAGCCGCACCGACCTGCTCGATCCCGACAGCGAATACAACAAGCTGTGGATCGACTACATCGCGGAGTTCGGCGCCGATGAAGACGCGGTCGTCGTCGTCGAGGGCCCCTCGCGGGCCGCGGTCGTGCGGGCGCTCGAGGAGGTCTCGGCCGAGGTGGCCCGGAACGGCGCACTGTTTCGCTCGGTGCTCCACGAGGTCGATCTCTCGAGGATCCGCGCCAAGGGCCTGCATTATCTCTCTCCGGCCGACCTGGCGGAAATCGATGGGTTCATCGAACGCACACGGCCGATCCTCGAGGGCGGCTGGGCGCAACTCTCGGTGACGACCATGGTCGGCGGGCTCGCCGGGCAGATGGTCGCCGGCGCGGCTTCCGGCACGCAGCCGTGCCGGGAGGATCCGACCACCGCCCTCGAGCGGTACAGCGAGAGCCTCGTCGCCGGGCTCGAGGCGGTCGCCCGACCGGGTGAAGCACAAGCCGCCGACTACGTGTCACCCTGGCCGGGCATGCCCGACTCGCTCTCCACGCTCCGCGACCTCTCGAGCGAGCATCTCCTCGCCAAGGACGGCCGGCTGGGATTCGTGCTCCTCCGTCTGGCGAAGGCGCCGGGCGGATTCGCCGGGGCGTCGGCCGCCACCGACGAGCTGCGCCGCGTGATCGCGATGGTCGGCGACCGCCACGCCGGCGTGGAGATCGGCCTCACCGGGCTTCCCGTGATGGAAGACGACGAGATGCGGGCCAGCCAGCAGTCGATGGTGTGGGCCAGCGGCCTGTCGCTCGCGGCCGTGGCGCTCGTGATCATCGCCGGCTTCGGCGGTGTGAGGCACGCGCTCATGGCCAACGGCGTGCTCGTGATCGGCATGGCCTGGGCCTTCGCCTGGGCCACGGCGAGCGTCGGTCACCTGAACATCCTCAGCGTCACGTTCACCGTGACGATGATCGGCGTCGGTATCGACTACGGCACCTACTACATCGGCCGCTATCTCGAGGCCCGGCGGCGCGGCCTCGATTGCGAGGCTGCGCTCCTGGAGACGAGCGCCTCGGTCGGCCCGGGCATTCTCACCGGCGCGATCACCACGGCCGTCGCCTTCTTCGCCGCGGCCCTCACGAGCTTCGTGGGCGTGGCGGAGCTCGGCCTGATCGCCGGCGGCGGGATCCTGCTCTGCTGCCTCGCCGAATTGCTCGTGCTGCCGGCCGTCGTGGCCGTCGTCGACCGCGGGCCGCTCGGCCGCCGCATCCCGGTGCCGGTGCCGGTGCACGCCTGGCTCGCTCCGATCTTCCGCCATCCGCGGTTCGTGGCCCTGGCCGCGATCGCCGGCACGATGGCGGTGGCCTCGGGCATGCACGACCTGGGCTACGACCACAACCTGCTCAACATGCAGCCCGACGGCCTGGAGAGCGTGGAGATCGAGAAGAAACTGCTCGCCGAGTGCGACCAGAGCGTGTGGTATGCCCTGTCGATCGCCGACTCGCGCGAGGAGCTCCTGGCCCGCAAGGAGCGGCTCCAGGCGCTGCCGAGCGTGGAGCGGGTCGACGAGATCGCGTCGCTCCTGCCGGTCGATGAAGACTTGAAGCAACCGCTCATCGAACGGATCCAGTCGCGGCTCGCCACCCTGCCGGAGCGGCCGCCCGAGATTCCCCTCGACCGGCTCGACCAGGTGGGCGAGACGCTCGCCTGGGCGCAGACCGAGGCCTCGAAGCGGCCCGGCGCCCTGCGCACCGCCTGGCATCTCGAGCGGGCTCGCGACGCGTTGCGCCGGCTCGGGCCCGAGGAGTGCGCCCAGGCCCTCGCCGCCTTCCAGCAGCGGTCTGCGGGCGAACTCTTGAGCCGGCTTCACGCGCTCGCCGGCGTTGCCGACCCCGCGCCGCCCTCGCTCGAGGATCTGCCTCCGAGCCTCGTGGAGCGGTTCGTGGGCCACAATGGCAGGCATCTGCTCAAGATCTATGGCCGCGGCGACATCTGGAACTTCGCAGCCCTCGAGGCGTTCGTGAAGGACGTCCGCAGTGTCGATCCGCGAGCGACCGGAAATCCCCTTCAGGCCTACGAGGCCTCGCTCGAGATGAAGCGGAGTTATGAGCAGGCGGCTCTCTACGCGCTCGTCGTGATCCTCGCCGTGTTGTGGCTCGACTTCCGCAGCCTCGCACACGCGGCCCTCGCGGCGCTGCCGCTGGCCGTCGGCATGGCCCAGACGCTCGGCCTGATGGGCCTCGTGGGGATCGATCTCAATCCGGCCAACCTGATCGGCATTCCGCTGATCCTCGGCATCGCGGTCGACTACGGAGTGCACATCGTCCACGACTTCCTCGAGCGTCCCGGCCCCTACGCGATCAGTGCCTCGACGGCCAACTCCGTCCTCGTCGACGCCCTGACGACGATCCTCGGCTTCGGCGCGCTGATGGTGGCGAGCCATCGTGGCCTCGAGAGCCTTGGCCGCGTGCTCACGCTCGGCGTGACCACCTGCACGGTAACCTCGCTCGTGTTCCTGCCGGCGATCCTGGCACTGCTCCGGCCGGGCGATGCGAAGGCCGAAGCGTAGCCGCCGCACGTACGCGGCTCTCCGAGGCCGTGCCGAAAACACCCTTGTGCCGGGTGGCGGCGGCGCGGTACCTCCCTCCCTCCGGCACAAGGGT
>Ga0214923_10002421_pt1 | contig 24890 bp, 36 predicted proteins | sample LL1510_MetaG_FD_177993 | JGI IMG/M metagenome (GOLD analysis project Ga0214923, IMG submission 177993) | Freshwater microbial communities from Lake Lanier, Atlanta, Georgia, United States - LL-1510 | ecosystem: Environmental > Aquatic > Freshwater > Lake | place: USA: Georgia | collected...
ACCTTGCAAGAGCGTATTAAGGCAAGGCGATCAACCGTCGATGATAGAGTAATCGCGGCGGCTAATATTGTGACGTCCAACACGCCTTGGGTCGCGTGGTGCAATCTTAACACCGAGAGCGAATCCCTTGCGCGTGAAATTAAAGGCGCGGTTGAAGTTCGCGGGTCAGATAGCGAGGATAAAAAAGAGGCTATCTTAAACGATTTTAGCCTTGGCAACATTCAGTCGTTAGTCACCAAGCCATCGATCTGCGGCTATGGCATGAATTGGCAACATTGCTCAAACACAGCATTTGTTGGGCTAAATGATAGCTTTGAGCAAGTATTTCAAGCCGTTCGTAGGTTTTGGCGGTTTGGTCAAAAAAGCCCTGTAAATGTGCATTTCATCGCGTCCGAAATCGAGGGCGCAGTTGTTGCCAACCTTCGACGCAAAGAAGCCGACGCCGAACGCATGGCTGATAACATGGTTGCACACATGGCCGGCCTGACGGCTGCGAATATCAAGGGAGCGGTACGCGATAAAGCCGACTACAATCCGAAGCAAAAGATCATTATTCCATCATTCTTGGGGAACTAACATGAACGCAATCAATCAAGCATCTGGCAAGAACTGGCACATATACAATGGTGATTGCATCGAAGTGATGCGCGGCCTGCCCTATAATTCAGTGCATTATTCGATATTCAGCCCGCCCTTTGCTAGCCTCTACACCTACAGCAACTCGGATAGAGATTTGGGAAACTGCAAAGGGACGCCGGAGTTTTTCGACCACTTCAAATATTGCATGGCCGAACTATTCCGCATCCTCAAACCAGGTCGGCTGATTTCAATGCATTGCATAGACATGCCAACGAGCAAGGTCCGCCATGGGTACATTGGGCTTGATGATTTCCCTGGCGATTTAATACGCTGCGGTCAAGCCGAGGGGTTTATCTATCACTCTCGCGTGTGCATTTGGAAAGACCCCGTGACCGCGATGCAGCGCACCAAGGCTATCGGCCTGCTGCATAAGCAGATCAAGAAAGACAGCGCGCTATCACGCCAGGGCATCGCGGATTATGTTGTGACCCTTCGCAAGCCTGGGGAAAACGACGAACCAATCGCGCACACCAACGAGACTTTCCCCGTTGGCGTTTGGCAGAAATACGCCTCACCTGTTTGGATGGACATTGACCCATCCGACACGCTGCAATATCGCGCCGCGCGGGATGCGAACGATGAACGCCACATAGCGCCCCTGCAGCTCGGAGTTATCCGCCGATGCATCGAACTGTGGAGCAACCCTAAGGATGTGGTTTTCACGCCATTCTTGGGCATTGGCAGCGAAGTTTATTCCGCCGTCGAAATGGGCCGGTATGGGGTCGGGGTGGAGTTAAAGCCTAGTTATTTCGCGCAAGCTGAAAAAAACATTAGTCAAGCGCAAGAGAGTTCCCGCGATTTATTTATTGCTTAGTTTGGTCGCCACGATGGGAGATTACCATGTCGTTAGTTTATGTGCCGGCGATGGCGGCGTGACCCCATGAACCAACCTAGCCTTGATCCTCAGCCGATTGCTGCCGTTGATACCGAGGCGCCCAAGCCTGAGCGCGACGTTAAATCGTTTCCAGGGACCGCGGAAATCAAGTTACCGCCCAAAACCAAGCGGGTGATGGCGCACTATTACCACAACCCTGCCGGCGACAACGTGATGCTTGTGCTGCGCCTGCGTGATACGGTAACGGGCGAGAAAACCTATCGGCCCTACGTTAGCCATGACGGCGCAACACTGGTGTCGGGTGGCCATCCAAATCCTCGGCCGCTTTATCGCCTGCCGCAACTGATGAACGCGCCCGGCGCCAACGTGCTTGTGGTTGAGGGTGAGAAGGCTTGCGAGGCCGCCGAAGGGATGTTGCCGCCTGGATTTGTCGCAACAACGTGGTCGGGCGGCGCATCGTCGGTCAAGAATACAGACTGGACGCCGCTGGCTGGACGCAACGTGGTGATCTGGCCTGACAACGACGCGCCCGGCAGCAAGGCCGCGGCTGAACTGTCGGACATCCTGACTGATCTGCGTTGCCCGCACGTCATCGTATCCATACCAGACTCATGGCCTGAGCATTGGGACCTAGCCGATGATCCGCCGAATGGCATGACCAAGGATCGGTTGACGCAAGCGATTGCCAACCGACTGGATGAGTGCCACCTGTCTGAGCCCCCGCCTGAGCGGTTGCCGGCGCGACTTAACGGTCACGCATCAGTCAAACCAGCATCCGACGCTGAGATGGGCATTGACGAGAACCGCCCCCCGTTTAAGGCGTTGGGTCACGACGGGCGCTGCGAGACATATACGTTTTTCACGCAGACATCGAACGGTTTGGTTGATCTCGGCCGCAAGGAGATATTCACCGAGACTGGCCTGCTGACCCTGCTGCCAGATCCCGTCGCGTGGATGCCGCTCAATTATGGGCAACGTCCTGAAGTGGCGCGCGACTGGAAGGGTATTGGCATGAACCTGGTGCGCGAGTGCCAGGAACTAGGGCCATGGAGTGAGTCTGGCGTGATACGCAAGGCGGGGATATGGGCTGACGCCGGTCGGGTGGTTGGCCACTTCGGGCGCGAGGTGTACGTCAACGGCGCGTCGGTAAGCCCCAACATGATTAACAGCAAGTACGTGTACCCGTTTAGCGGGACGCTCGTAAGCATCAAGGACGTGCCGGCGTTAAACCGAGATGAGGCCGCGGCGCTGCGTGCGATATGCCACAAGCTACGCTGGGACAATCCGTTTCACGCTGATGTGCTGGCTGGATTGATTGCGACGGCGCCGATCAGTGGTGCCCTAGGGTGGCGCACGCATGGGTGGCTAACCGGCGAGCGCGGCTGTGGCAAGTCGTGGGTGATCAACACGCTTTTTAAGGCGTGCTTTGGCAATTTCTGCGTCAACCTGATGGGTACGTCAACGGAAGCCGGTATACGCGGTCAAGTGGACGGGTCTGCGTTGCCAGTGCTGTTCGATGAAGCCGAACGCAAGGACGGCGGTGAGTTTCGCATCGACAAGGTGGTGGAGTTAATGCGCGCGGCATCGAGCGCGACCACCGCGGGCGTGGCCAAGGGCTCCGCAGACCATACCGGGCGGTTGTTTAAAATCAATTCAACGTTTATCTGCGCTGCCATCGGCGTGGGCAACCTTGGGCCCGCCGATCTATCGCGCATTATCGTCCTGACTCTTAAGGGCGGACAAGCCAACGATGAGACTGAGCGCGCAACGATTAAGAACCATTTTGATGAACTCACGGTGCTGATGGACGCGCTGCCTGCCGACCTGCCCGCAAAGTTATTAAGGCGCATGATGGAGATGACGCCGACGGTGATTAAGAACGCCAAGCTGATGCGCGAACTGATCGCAACGCATTTTGCCGACGCGCGCACGGGCGACCAGGTTGGCGTTGTCCTCGCCGGCGCGTTTGCACTGATGTCTGATGAGGTGCTTGGGCGCGAAGAGGCCATGAACCGTCTGGCGTCAATTGACTGGACCCTGTACCAGCAAGCACCTGAAACCCGTGAGGACGTGTCGCTTTGCAACTGGCTGGCATCGCAGATCGTCGATGTCGAAGGCCCGCAAGACCAGCGTATGCAACGCTCAATAGGTGAATTGATAGCTGCCGCATGTAACGTGTCGGCCGACGGCGAGCGCATCATGGCGCACACGGCCAAAGCATACCTACAACGCTACGGGATTCGCTATCGCTGCAACGTGGGCGATGAGCAGGGCGTGATGGTCGCCAAAGATCATTCGTGGTTGAACAAGCGATTCCGCGATTCAAACTATCCCGGCACATACTTCGACATCATTGCCCGCCATCGCGAGGCCAAGAAAAGAGAACCCGGCGACCGTAGGCAACGATTCGCCGGCGCTGAGTGCGATTGGGTGTGGCTGCCGTATCAGGTGTTCACGGGCGACAACGCTGGGATTGATTAGTCCACATTAACTGCCGCGTATCTGCCCCTGATCGCCAAAAAAGAACCCCACCGTTGCGCCGGATGATCCGTGCAATGGTGGGGCTAAGTGGGGATGGACGCCTGCGCCACTCCGGGGGAGGAGCCGGGGCTACGCTGACTGGTGCATTCTAGCGCGGTCGATGCTGCGGCGCAAGGCCCATACATACGCGCTCATTTTAAACAATTCCGCTTCAAACGATGAGTCAGGGTTTACGTTCTTGCGTGCGCGGCGCCGGACCTCGCGCTTGACATCGGCCGCCTCACGCTCTAACTCGGACAAGTCGCTTAGGGTCACGTTACTTCTCCGTGCATATGTCGGCCGTTGACCGTGATGGCGAGTAGACAACGCCGGTCAACCCGCGGCTGACGACCAACTTAGGATCGCGCCGCTTCTCGGTGGCCAACCGCAGTGCGCTGGCATCTTCGAACGTCACGGGCGTTGCTGGATTCCACGAGTCGGACGTGGGTGGCCAAGGCGCAATGTAAAACTGCTGGTGCTTATAGCCTGGGCGCACTGTTTTCTTGCGGTAGGCGTCGCGCACGGAACTGATCGAGCGTTCCATTGCAATCGCAATCTCGGGAAACGATGCCTGATCCTCGTCGCGCATACGGATGATGTCGTCAATCTCGCGCTGCGTGATGATCGCGGCTTGTTGCTTCGGCTTGCGTGCCATAGTTATTCCCCCTTCGATTGTTTACGTGCCATATCGGCGGCGTCAATCATGCGTGTGAACGCATCAACGGCCGCATTATACCGCATCTCGGCGCCAAACTCTTGGGCCAGCACCCAGCCATCAGCCATATGCGCGGCTTGGCACCTCTCGCAGAACGTCTGATCCTCGGCGTCGGTGTACATCATCGGGTCCTCATCGTAGTCGGTGATGATCGCCGCGCAGCCGTCGCAGGCAACGGTGCTCATACCCCCGCTCCCGTCGCCTTAGCTATTGCCGCACGCGCCTTCAACACAACGCTGTCGGACGGCCATGAGCCCTCGGGCATCCCGATCACGGCTTGGCCATACGGTAGCAGGTCCTGTAGCGCCGCCAACAAATCAGGAGCGGATTCGATCAGCGCCGCATCAGCGTCAAGGTTCTCGCTTGATAGGCGGGGCGAGCCGCAGCACCCGCAGCCGCCTATAATTTCCTTCTCAGGCGATTTCAGCGCGAAATTACTGCCGTTAAAATCGCACTCAGTCTGCCAAGGTCCCGGCGTATGCGTACCCATGTTACTGCTCCGTCTTTTCAAACGTCACTTCAACGTAGCGTGAGCCGCCAAAATTGTTGTTCACGGCATCCTGAACAGTTTTAATTGTCTCCATGTCGATGTCGCTGACGTTCAAGCGGAACGCTTGAGCAAAATCATCAACGTCAAACAGGTCAATCTCGGGGCCTGAAAACCAGTGAAACCCATCGTTGCACCCCATCGGTGCGGGCACGGTGCGGGCAAACAGTTCAATGCGAGTGATCATGGCCATATCCCTTCGTGTTTCATCGCTGCGGACCTGCGCGACGACCATCATGTACCATGGCGCGGAACACGTGTCAACAGGCCCTAGGGTCGTAGCCGGTCAATCAGCCATCCAGTCCACGCCCGGCCGCAGGGACGGCGACTGCGGCGTTACGGTCTGCCGGCGCATGGCCAACCGCCTGCGGGCTGCAAAGTCCTCGCCGCGGGCAACCTGGTGCTCAACCAACCGCGCGCGCGCACGCTCCAGACGCTCGGCCAGCCGCTTCAACCGCAGCACCATCCACTTCGGCCGACGCCCACGGGGCTGCGCAGCTGCGACCGCTGCCATCTCGCGCTCCAGGCGCAACACCGCCGACTTCCAGCGCCCCACGCGGTAGGCAGGTGCCGGGATCAACAGTATCCCATTTACCTCAAGGTGCTTCGGGCGCCTGATGCGGCGCCGGGCTCTAGCCTGACGCTTGGTGAGCGGTGGCAGACCCTCGCGGCCTGGAACGGATCTAGTCACGGTTATAATCATATGGTTCTGGCAGCCGCGGGTCTACAAACCCCATTGCGTCTAAACAATAATACTCAGGCTCGCGGCCAGCCGGCAGGATGTCGTTATTATACAAAACCAACCATTCTCTCTTTGAGATGGGCCCGCCACGTCGCAAAATACCATTTAATGCAGAACGTAACCCCGCCATTTCATCTAACCTTTTTGCCAAGCGGGCGCGGTCAGCATCAACAATTGCCTTGATCATGTTCGGGTTGCTTAGGGTAGCACTCCGTTTCTCCAAAGCCCTCGCTTGAGCGATCACCCGATCTCTGTGCTCACGTATATGCTCCAGCATCGACGGTCCCAGCACCATGACTGCGCCTTTCATATTCCGCTCCTACCTTCGGTCGCCGCGCGGGTTTGCGCACGCTTCTCAAGTTCCTTATGAATTCTTACTGCCATTTGCGGGCTGGTTGCGCACCAGTCCAACATTTTGTAAGTCTGCGCCCATGCCGAAGCGGCCCACATCGTTTTCCTGTCAAACTCGCTGTGATTGTGCCACCATTTGCGCGTTGGCCATTGCACCTTACGCTGCCCCTCACGCCGCGCAGATTTCATAGCAGCCCTTCTAAATTCAAGCTGCTCGTCGTAAGCCTTCTTGTAAAATTCGCGCAACTCCCACCGAATGCCAGAAACCAAATCCTCAAGGATGTTCCGCCTATTGTCAAACTCAGCCTCGGCCTCAGCATACCCCAGCCATGACCTGCGACGCCGCCCCAAAACCAACTTCCGCTCAACCTGAAGCAACAGCATTTTGCGGCGAGCAGAACGCAAATTTCTCTCAGCAGTCACGACCAACGGGTCCGTTTGCGCTGCCCTCGATGCCGCCAATTGGTTCTCGGTCAATCCACTTTTGCGCCATGGTCGGTCGCCCGTCACACGCATAAACTTGGGCCTTTCTACGATTTCCATAACCATAATCCTTTTAGGGTACATGTGAACGCGGAAGCTACGCAATAGTAATTGATGTAACTAACTGATTCAACACAATTTCGGGGACGTATCTCGTTGTACAACGGGTCATGCTAGAATAAACACACCCCCGTTTGCAATGAAATCAATGGGTTGAAGGCCGTCGGCTAGGGAAATCTTCTGTGTATTACTTTGAACTACTATACGAATACAGACACCCCCCTATAACCATAACCCTTGTGTGGTATTATTCTAAGATCAATATATTTATATATTTACACTATAGTAGATATATAGTTGTAGTTATCGTATTGATATGTATAGGTTTTATGGTTGGTTAGGTGGTGCCCTTGGTTATACTCGACTGACGCAGATTCGGCGTTTATGGCTCTGCTCTGCGGTTCTCCGGGGCCCTAGTACCGTCTTACGCAACGGTGTCAGGGGAGGGCTTGGCGAGGGGTAAAATTAAAACGCGTTTCTAGGCCCGCCTGACGTGGTTGTGACGGGTGGGTGCTGGTCGTCTGTGGTCCGGGTCCGAGATCGCGCTGGGCGACGCGCTAATGTAATCTGTGGGGCCGTCTAGCGGCGGTCGCTCGGTCCCAGTTTATGGGTTCTATGCCGGGGCTTGGGTCGGGGGTATAGTTTCACCCCGTCCCAACGCTCGATGTGGGCGGGAATTCCGCGGGCTATGTCTCGGGCTAGGATGTCGCGCCAAGCGTCCAGGTGCGCGGCCGAGGCTATCGGGTGCCTGGTGCCGGCGCTGCCGCTTACGTAATACCATTTCGGCGGTGGGAATATCCGGGCGCGCGTCATTGGTAAGCCATTGTTGCGACTCGCTGGTAAGTGGTAAGTTGCCGGGCGTGGTGGTGTTCCATCGCCCGGCACCATAACTATAGGTTATCGTCGCGGCGCTGCTTAAACAGGTCCGGCGCTCTGTGGTGGTCGAACATCGGGAGCCCGTCCACGTCGGTCGGGCGTTCTAGTGGTCGGCCCTGCGCCGGTGATCGCGTGCTGCGCTTGGGGCTCTTGGCTAGCAGCTTAAGGCGTTCGGCGTCGGTCATGAGGGGTCCCTCTTGCTTGCCGCCCAAGCCTGCCGGGCTGCCTCGGTCGCCTTGGCGGCTCGAGCCTCGTGACGTTTGCCGCAGGTGAGGCATAGCGCGCGCCTATGGCGTGGGAACCATAGAACGGTAAACCCACGCTCGATGCGTTCGACGTGGCATCCTGAGCACGTGCCGGCGCGGTTGGCTGTGATCCATCGGAACGCGGGGATCATGCTGCTACCTCGCGCGATGTCTGGTGTGCAACGGTCGCGCGCCATGAGCCAAGGCCTAGTGCTCGGTCTAATGGCGTGATCAGTTCTGTGGCTCGGTGTAGGTGCCACCCTGCGCATTCTTTTTCGTGCCAAAGGGTCTGCATCATTACCAAGCCGGGACCAGGTTTGCCGCAAGCCTTGCCGCGCTGGCTGCGTCCGTCTATGATCAGGGCGTCCAAGCCAGTTACGCGGCACCATTCTATGGTGTGGATCATGGCGTCACCACGAGCAAAGCGTATAATAGCAGCGCGGCGCCAATGCCGCACAAGCTGCAAATAATATACTCGCGCATTAAACCGCCTCCGCTTCTTCGGGCTCGAAGGCTTCGATCTCGTCATGCACGCCGCTTGCCCAAATCTCAACGGCTGTCGAGACATAGGTGCAAGCCATCTGCGCCCATGACCGCCCGGTGACGATGGGGAGTTCGCCTAACGTTAATTCTATATACTCAAGCACATCGTCGCCATCGGCGTTCATCGTCTCCAGCGCCTTGTAATACGTAACGGCGGGCATATACGCCCCCGATGCGCAGCCGCCCTGCACAATGGCTGCAACATCGGCGGGTGTGATGTCCTGATCAATCCAGCCAGGCACATCAATGTCTAGGCCAGTGATCTCATTGATAGGTGTGTCAGTGTTCCAGAGGTCCATGCTAGTCCATCCTATAACCGCCAGCTTAAGTGCTGGCGTCTGCGGACTGTCGCATAGTGTGCCTCGTGATGCAACGTGTATCATGCGGCGGAACATTACAAAGTCGTTAGTATATAGTCGGCTATGCTTAGGCCGTGATGCTCGATGGTGCGCGCGTGTCGCCGTCGTCATCAAGTGCATAGCCTGCTATGTGTCAGTGATGATGACTCGCCGCGGTTCGACGACGCCGGCAATCCATCGGCGGATTTAATGGGCGCGGCAAATCCCAGACCCCCACCCAGGCACAAAAAGGTAGGGGGTCAGTACCTAGATTCTATCTTAACCACTCTGTCTGTAATCTTGAAATTTTGCAAAAAAAATTAAGTTTGCCCTAGGTTCTATTTTTGGGCTTGATTAAATGAACGTGCTTGGTGCATATTGATACTGCTTGCACAATTAAAACACAGAAAGGAATACCATGAAAGCCAAGGAAACGACGAATATGACTAATAATAGGGACCAGTATTTACTGACGCTAAATGAGGCAGCGGCACGGCTTGGGATTTCGCGGGCTAGCATGTATCGTCTTTTGAACGCCGGGCGCATTAAGACGGTTCACGTTGGCAGGAGCCACCGCGTTTCAAACGCGACGTTGAACGATTTTATTGCATCGCTTGGGTCGGGGGGTTGAGCCCCTTGACCCTAGGTTTTTCCGGCGTATAATGTTTGTAACGTTGAGGTGTGACACTAGGGAGGATTTGATGGCTGATTTGGTTACGACGTTCGGGTCGGTAGACCCTGAGCCACGCGTTGCTGCGTTGGAGGGGGAGGTTCGGGAGCAGGCGCGCCGTATATCTGTGTTGGAGCGCGACGTTGCGACGTTGCTGCGGCGTGTTGATGGGCTGGCGGCTGCGAATGCTCGTCTGGCCGCGGGGTTACGATGACCAAGCCACGTTATTGCCGCGATTGCCGTTGGTATGTTCGTGACGGCTGGCCAGATCATAAAATTGTTGGTTCGGACGGTTGTGAGCGGCCGTTATTAACTGCTGGTGAGATTGAGGTTTCGCTATCGGCAAAGATGGAGCGTTATTTGGTTAACATTGACGGGCATCCAGAAACAAGAAGGTCGCATAGTTTGCTGTGCGGGCCGCAGGGTCAGTATTGGGAAGCCATGCCTGTACGTCGCGCCAAGCGTCGCAAGGCCAAGCGTCGTAAGGCTAGCGGAGCGTCGTTGCATGGTGCGTAGAGGCCCGAGGCGTAAGGTTCCTGGCGAGCGTCAGTTGAACATCGACCTTCCCGGCGATGTGCTGGATCGGCTGCACGCGTATGCGGAGGCGGTTGACTGGCCGAGGAAGCGGGTTGTTGAGTTGGCGCTGCGCCGGTTCCTGCGGAGTGAGGGTGCTGCTGCGGGTGAGGGGGCGCCGGTATGAGGTTGGTGACTGATGCTGGCCGAGATGATTAAAGTCACCAAGGTCGCGTGTGCTTTGGTGCGCGGGATCATCAAAGACGGCACACACATCGACGCTTGGCTCGATGCGTCTGGTGTGGACTTCAAAGAAGTTGATATGACCAAGGAACAGATTTCCGAATGGATCAAGGATCATATCCGAAAAGACATTGGCCCTGCCTACGGCAATTCTAAATTTATGCACCGCCCGGATTATATGAAATGACCCGTCCCGGCAAGTTTTGCTGCGTGTTGTGTTGTGTGGTATTTACAGCTCCTGCGGGCGGTGTAGACTGTCCTGTATGCACGAGCCGTTATGTTCGGTGGGTTGATTATGATGAGTGGTGTGATCGTTGGCAGCGGGGGCGCAAGGGGTCGTGAGTAACGATGCTGCCGCCCGGTATTACGTGAGCCCGATGATGGTTGATGCGTCACGCCCGCGCGCTGGTTGGTATATTCAGATTGGGGATGGGATGCCGATAGGGCCGTTTCCCGATCAGGACCGCGCTGAGTTGGCGGTTGAGGCCGTCGAAGCCATGAGAAGCACGCCCGCAGGAGGGGCATAAGATGGCGACACGTTACGACGTATTGACGAGCCGCGCCGGCAAGGACGGCAAGAGTTATTACACGAAGATTGGGACCATGTGGCCGATGGAGAGTGGCGGGTTCAAGATCACGTTCGATGCCCTGCCCATTCCCCGCATATACGAGGGGAAACTGAGTGTTGAGGCGGTGGCGTGGGAGCCTCGCAAGGATGGCGCCAAGGGTGGTGGCGCTGCTGACGACGCGGTTCCATATTAAGGGGGCGGTTATGGGGATGGTGGTTGAGCCTGACTGGACTGAGGATGAGATGGCCCGCTTGATGGAGATGAAGTGGGACGGTGAGGAGTGGATTGATATAGCGTCGGCGTTGGGAAGGACTAAGAACGCGTGTTGTCAGAAGTACACGCAACTGCGGGTTCGGCAACAGCGCATCACGGACGAGCGGTTATCGAGCGTGTGGTTCGGCAAGGGTAGCAAGGGCGATGCTGTTTATCGCGCGATCAGTGCGAAGTTTACGCGGCCGCCGACTGAGATGGGCTCGCTGGTGGGCAATGCGACGGTGCTGTGTACGAACGTGGTTGAGGCGGAGGGCACGTAATGCTCCCTGATACGCTTGATCCATGCTGTGAGATGGTTGATGACCCGGGGATTCCAGAGGGTGAGGTTCACGGCTACTCCCTAGATGGTCGGCTGTTGTGCGTTGTGGCTTACTTGCCGACGTTTACGCATACGGATTATGCCGAGGGCGACGTTGCGAAGTGGAAGGTGTCGCCTGGTTACTTGCGGCGATTGAAGTTGTTGGCGTGGTGGAAGATCATGGATTACCATGTAGAGGGGCGGGCGTGAGCGGTGGTCTGACCGATGCGGCATCGGATCCGTTCGGCGGCGGCTGGCAGTCTGCGGCGGGCGATGAGTATTCCGCGCGCGATGCGACGTGGGTTATTGAGTATCTGAACAACGAGCGTGATCCGGCTGCGGCTAAAATTGCGTGCATCAAGGCAAAGATTAAAGACCTTGATTGCTCGCTTGCGGTGTCGGCCCAGCGCCAGCTTGCGCGTCCCGTCATCCAGGCTGCGATCAAAGCCGCTCAAGCCGTGAAGGCTGCGCAACCTGAGCCCGAGATCACGCTTGGCACGTTGACCGCGCACGCCGAGGACATCCGAGAGCGCGCGATGGAAGATCGGCAGTATCCTGCTGCGTTGAACGCGGTGAAGTTGACGGCCGAGATGCACGGGTTCTTGGACAAGACCATAAATATAAATCACTCGATGAAGGTTGAGGAGATGGATACCGCGGCGCTGATGAAGATTGCGGCGGGTGCCAAGCCTGCGCTTGAGGTTCCGTACACCGAGGTTCCTGTTGAGGACGATGCGTAATTATGGACAGGGGATATTTAAGAAGCATCGGTGTTTTTGTAGATGTTAGGGATGACAGCGATTATGTTCGAAGCCGGTTACTGGCCCGGTTTATTTATGAGCCAATTAAAGAATTAAACTATTCCGCATTAAGGGTGCGCGCATATCTAAACCGCGACATTATAGAAACAAAAACGCACATACAGGATGCGATTAAACTTTGCTTCAGAATTGATAAGCCCGCGAGGGCAATTAGACGGATTGCGCAAGCGCAAGAAATGGCTGACCGCGACTGGTGTATTTTTACAACCTACACCGGATTGCCAGGGGGCCCAACGATGAAAGAGATTGGGAACCAATTTGGGATTTCGGCATCGAACGTTCATGCTCGAATTTGCAGGTTAGAAAAATCTTATTTAAGGGCTTTCAAAAACCTAAAGCGGGCGACACGCGTAACATTAGTTGCCGAAGAATCTTGGACGCCCAAACAACAATACGCCGAATTTGCTGAGTTAACTTCTGAATGACCGTTACGCAGGTTACGCCCGAGCAAGCTGCGCAAGAGTTGCTGCGGCGTAGGGCTGCTCAAGAATCTCTGTATGAGTTCTTCAAGGCGGCGTGGCCGATCATAGAGCCCGGTTATAATTACGTTGACGGCTGGCACGTACAAGCCATCTGCGAGCACCTTGAGGCAGTGTTCAACGGCGACATCAGGAACCTGCTGATCAACATGCCGCCTCGCGCACTTAAAACGTCGCTGACGGGCGTTGCGTTTCCGGCGTGGTGTTGGATCAATCGTCCGACTGAGAAGTTTGTTTATGCGTCCTACTCATTCACACTGGCCGAGGATGCCAGCATCAAGTGCCGCGCACTGATTCGGTCGAAGTGGTTTCAGTCGCGATGGGGCGGGATGTGGCAGATCACAGAAGATCGAGACACAAAAGAATACTACACCAATACGGCGGGCGGTGAGCGCATCATATCATCGGTTGACGGCACACTGACGGGCCGCGGCGGTGACGTTTTCGTTGGCGATGATCTTAACAACGTCAAGGACCAGTCCGACATAACGCTGGCCAACGCTTTGCATTTTTGGAAGTCGGTAGTCCCGACGCGATTGAACGAGCCCAAGACTGGTCGCAAAATAGTCGTCCAACAGCGAACCAATGAGAAGGACGTATCTGGGCACATCATGGCCCATGAGAAGCGTTCGAATTGGGTGAAACTAATTCTGCCGTTGGAATTTGAGACTAAACGTTGCTGCGTGACGGTGCCGCTTAAGTCTACTGGCGACAAGCCATGGCATGACCCGCGCACGAAAGAAAATGAATCGCTGATGCCTGGTCGCTGGGGCGCGGCCGAGATTGCAACGCTCAAGGAATCGCTTGGCTCTGAGTATGCGGTGTCAGGCCAGCTTCAACAGCGCCCGGCTCCCGCAGAGGGTGGCATCATTAAGAAGAAATGGTTTAATCACTGGAAGCAATCATCACCGCCAAAATTAAAATACACGGTGCTGTCGCTTGATACGGCGTTGTCTGAAAGAAAAGACTCAGCTTATAGCGCAGCAACAACGTGGGGCGTGTTTGAAGATGAAAACAAAATACCGAACGTGATCTTGCTTGCGGTCTGGCGGCGGCGCTGCGAGTATCCTGAGTTGCGTGAGCGGATATTTAGGCTGTCGAACGATTATCTTGATGACGGCGACATTCCGACCAAAGGCAAGCGCAAGCCTGACATGGTGCTGATCGAAGCCAAGGTGTCCGGCATATCGCTGATACAAGATTTGGCGCGCATGGGCATCACGGCCACACGGTTTAACCCTGACAAGCACGGCGACAAAAAAGAGCGCGTGCGTCGGATCACCCCCCTGCTTGAGTCTGGCCGCGTGTGGATGCCGGCGTTGCCGCCGACCTATGATAAGTTGCGGCACTATGCGGATTTGTTTGTTGAGCAATGCGGCGCGTTTCCCAACGCTGAGTCGCGAGACTTGGTGGACACGATGACCATGTGCCTTCTGCGGCTTTGGACAAGTGGGTTTGTGTGGCATCCCGGCGATGACGCGCCATCCGAGCCCGAGGACCGGAAGTACGCGCAAACGGGGGCTATATATTGACGCCGGCCGGGCCGTAAGCACAAAATCCAATTGCTTGCTATGTAAGCCGGGTGTATGTTGGGGGCTTACGTTGGTGCCATAAGCCCCTCTGGATGTATGCCGCCCATTCGCCGTCGCACCCCCAACGCTGAATCTGACGCACCTAGCGCGGACGGTATGCCTATTCTTGAGGCATCGAATGAAAGTCTTGATCCCGTAGAGATCGACCTTGAGGCTCCCGAGCCAGAGATGTCTGATGGCGTCCAGGTTGAGGAAACCAAGGACGGCGGCGTTGTCATTGACCTTGAGCCAAAACAAGGCGATGCGATGGACCCAGAGGCTCAGGTTCACGGCGCGAATTTAGCTGAGTATCTTGATGAGTCCACGTTAAGCGGTGTTGCCGAAAGTCTGATGCCAGCGGTTGACGCTGACGACGAAAGCCGCGCCGATTGGAAGTCCATGATGGCCGAGGGTATTAAGTACCTTGGCTTGAAGTTTGAAGATCGCAGCTTCCCGTTCCAGGGCGCGTCGGGTGTCTATGACACACTGATGCTTGAGGCGGTTATTCGGTGGCACGCCACGGCGACGGCTGAGTTGCTGCCGGCAAGCGGGCCCGTAAAAACGCAGATTGTTGGCATCCCCAACGAGGAATCCGAGGCTCAGGCGTCCCGCGTCAAAGAGTTTATGAACTATTATTTGACGGAAGGCGCGCCCGAGTACGTCGAAGAAAACGATCAAATGCTGATGTGGCTGCCGCTCTGTGGCAGTGCGTTTAAGAAAACATATCAAGACCCGATATTGAATCGCCCGGTTTCATCGTTTGTCTCGCCCGACAATTTGATTGTTAATTTCGGCGCAAGCGACATTGATACCGCACCGCGCGTGACGCATGAGTTCCCGATCACCGAGCGCGACTTGAAGATGAAGCAGATTGCGGGATTCTACCGCGACTGCGAATTGGGCGTCCCTGATGATACGTCTACAGGCGAGGGCTCAAACCCGGTTAAGGAAGCCGTTGATCGCGTCCAGGGCACGATCAAAACAACGCCGTCTGATCCAACAATTGACGTGACTTACCGATTCCGCGAGATCCATGCGGACATTGACCTTGAGGGCTTTGAGCACAAGATCGAAGGCGAGGATGATCCGTCTGGCCTGCCGCTGCCTTACATTGTGACCATCGACATCTCAAGTCGCAAAGTTATGGCCATCCGCCGCAATTGGCGTGAGGGCGACACGACGTACCAAAAGATTGGGTACTTCACGCACTTCAAGTTTGTGCCTGGCTTGGGCTTCTACGGCTACGGTTATGCTCACATTCTCGGCAATCCGGCCAAGGGCGCGACGGCATTGCAGCGTCAAATGATCGACGCAGCTACGCTTGAGATGTTCCCAGGCGGCTTGCGCGTCAAGGGTATGCGCCTTGACAACAACAACAAGATGATCGCGCCGTGTGAGTTTGCGGAGATCGACACGGGCGGCTTGCCGATCAATCAAGCCATCATGTCGATGCCATACAAGGGGCCATCAGAAGTATCGCTGATGCTGTGGGAGAAGTCCCGAGAAAGCGCGCAACGGCTTGCTGGTGGGTCAGAGATTGCAGTCGGAGATGGGCGGCAGGACGCGCCGGTTGGGACCACAGTTGCGTTGCTTGAGGCGGCCAACCGACCGCAATCAAGCACCATTAAAAACTGCCACCGCGCGTTCCGCCGTGAGTTTAAGCTGATCGCCGCATTGTTCGGCCAGTTCTTGCCAGAGACACCGTATCCGTTCCCGGTTGCCGGTGGCCAGAAGTCGATCATGCGGGCCGACTTCGCCAATGGCGTTGACGTTATCCCGGTCAGCGACCCAAACATTGTGTCATCGACGCAGCGCATCATGCGCGCCGAGGCATTGCTGCGCTCCGCTCAGTCGGCGCCGACCATCCATGACCAGTATGAGGCGTACAAGAATATGTACGTTGAGATGGGCGTTGACCCCGGCAAGATTGATAAAATCCTGCCCAAGCCGCAAGACGCCCAGCCGTCTGACCCGTTGACCGAGAACCAAAACGCTTTGATTGGCAAACCGCTCAAGGCTGGCGAATACCAGGACCACGACGCCCACATTGCATCGCACCAGGTTCTTGCCGAGCAAGTGCCGGCGATCATGGCTCACATTGCCGAGCATCTTGGCATGAAGATGCGTGTGCAGGTGCAGAACGTCCTCGGTATTCAGTTGCCGCCGATGGGCGAGAAATTGCCGCCGCAGATTGAGAACCAAGTTGCGATGGCGGTTGCCAAAGCAATGCAAGCCATCAATCAGCCGCAGGGTGAAAGCCCAACGCCTGAGCAAATCGCGATGGAGCAAGTCAAGGTCGAAGGCCAGAAGGTTGTCGCCAAGATGGCAGAGATTAAAGCCAAGACGCAGACCGAGGCGTTCAAGGCCCAGATCACGTCAATCGACAAACAAAAAGATCGGCAGACCCGCCTCGACATTGCCGAGATCAACGATAGAAGCCGCCGTGCTCAACGCGCTGAAGCCGCGGCCAGTAGTTTTGCCCAGCGCAGGACATTTTAGGAGTCCACCATGAAAGTCGGTAAGAACGCTCAACAGTACGCCAAGGGCCGTGCGGCCATGCCCGAAGTTATGGCGATCAATAAAGACCGCCAAGGCGCGCAGAAGTTTATGGGCCCGAAGCCCATCAACGCTGCGGCGCAACGTTACGCCAAGGGCGGCAAGGTCAAGCATGATGACGCCGCCCAAGACAAGGCGCTCATCAGCAAAATGATTAACTCGTCAATGCCGCGGTCGAAGATGGCCAAATATGCTGACGGCGGGAAGGTTAATTCTCCTGAGATGCAAGATAAATTGCGTGAGGCAGAAAAAGAAAGCCGCAGAATAATGAGAAATGCCCAACTTAAAAAAGACTACATGGACGCGGGCAAGGAAGATTTGTGGAATGAAATTGGAGCCGATAGCAAAAAGCGCAGCCTACTGAACGATACGGATAAGGTGAAGGAAAAAGGCTATAGCAAAGGCGGCCCTGTTCTGAGCGGCGATGCTAAGTTTCAGCGCCCGAGCAAAGCAAAACCCGCGCTTGAGAAAGTGACCGGCAAGATGTTGAAGTCGGAAACCGGCAAAGACGTGAAGCCGATGAAGTTGGCCGCAGGCGGTGCCGCAAAATTACGCAGAAAGTCGCCTACGCCAAACGCCCCAAAGAAAGGCACGCTCGTCGGCGGCTTGATGTAGAGACCACGCTGCTGGCCGACCCCCTGGCTGATGTGAGAAAAAATGACCCTCGACCTGTTTCGACAGAACACACTCAACGCCTTACAGGCGGCGATTGATAACAAGACGACGGCCGCCGTGAATATGCAAGCAAAGCAGTTCACGACGGTCGATCAGTACGCCATGTCGCAGGCAGAAACACTTGCGGAAGCAAGGGCACTGTTGTTCGCGCAGCAGGTTATTCATGCAGAGTTTACCAAACTGATGAAGCCGCAACAGGCCGAGTCAAACGCTTCGACCCCCAAACCTAAGACAGAGGAAGTATACTAATGACAAATCAAGCACCACCGCTTCCGATTCGCGGCGCACTTCGCCCGCTTTCATTTATTGAGCCCCATGAAGAAACCGAGGCTCGCGACTGGATCAACAACGAGTTTATTGCCCTGACCGGGAAGCCGTTTGACATGCGCGTTTGTGGCTACATGGTGGCCATTAAACTGCACATTCGCTCGGATGAGATTAAAGAAGTTGACACCAAAAACGGCAAGGTCACTTTGTATCGGCCACAATCAACTGTCGATGCAGACAAGTATCAGTCTGTAAGCGGCGTTGTCGTCGGCATTGGTCCGCAGGCTTACAAGGGCACAATGGCCGATGGTAGCAGCAAGTATCCAGAAGGGCCTTGGTGCAAGGTGGGCGACATTGTGATGTTGCCGCGTTTTGAGTCCACACCGATCACGTTTCGCGGCGTTGTGATGGCAATGGTTGTTGATGACCGCATCCAAGCGATTATCAGCGATCCAAACGACGTTCAATCAATCACCATGGCAGACCGGATTTAAGGGGCACAAAACATGGCAGATACAGTTGAAGGCGCGGCTGGCGAACAAGCCACGATCAATGGCCTTCCAAAAACCGAGGACGTCAAACTTGATCCGATTGAGATTGATGTTGGCGAAGATGGCGATGGCGCGGATGTCACCACCGAAGTCAGTCCAAGTGAAGAATCCAAATCTAACGACGATGCTTCTAGCGATGACGCCGAGGATCGACCACGCCGGCGCGCGCAACCACGCATAGCCAAACTGGCCAATGAGCGCGATCAGTGGGCTGGTCGCGCGCAACAGCTTGAGAACGAACTCAAGGCTGAACGCGAAGGCCGGATCAAGGCAGAAGCAAAAGCTGCGAAGTCTGATGAGGCGGCGATGCTGAACTACGAGGCGCGCGTTCAACGCGACCTCGATGCAGCTAAGGCCGAGTATCGCGCTGCCGTTGAGCAGGCTGACCCTGACAAGCAAACTGACGCTAATGCGAAGTTGGCCGCGGCCGCTGCTGCGATGAACGACATCAACGCATGGAAAGATCAGCAAAAAGCCAATCCCCCTGCGGCCAAGTCAGAGCCAGAGAAAGCGGCGCCCGATGCGCCCGCAAAACAACATCAAACTCAGCAACCGCCCGCAGACCTTCCAAAAGAAGTGAAGTCTTGGATTGCTGAGAATAAATCTTGGTGGTCGCCAGATAGTCCTGACTTCGATGAAGAAGCGCACGTCACAACCATGCAATACGCCGCTGCGCTAGAGAACCAGTACAACCTGGAAGGCCGCGAAAATGAAGTCAACGGCAAGGATTATTGGGACAAGATCAACCGATTTGTCTCAAAGAAATTTCCAGACTACGCGCCAAAGCGTAGCGGGACGCCGCCGATGAACGGCGGTTCGGCGGTCGCGTCATCGCGCGGCAGCACGCAAACACTTCCTGGTCAAAAGCAACCTGGGTCGTCAACAAAGATTCCGTTGACATCCGACGAGCGGCAATTGGCAAGATCGCTAACAGATCAGGGCGCGTTAAAGTATCCTATAGGCCACAAGCTATCAGGCCAGCGCATGAGCCACACCGATGCAGAGATTCACTTTGCAAGACAGAAGCAAGCCAATCCACCACGCGCAGGTCGCGGGTAAAACAGGAGATCACTCATGGCAAATCAAACAAGATCATCTGAGTCGCGCGGCGCAACGGGTCGCAAGGCTGAACGTCGTCCAATGCCTAAACCGCATTGGCAATCAAAACTATACATTCCGGGCCACCTCATCCCGGCAGGAATGACGTACAAGTGGACGCGCGTTGCCACGCTCAACCAGCCCGACGGCAACAATTGGCAGAACAACATGATTGCTGGTTGGAAGCCGGTGCCGCGTGAGCGCCACATTGATTTGTTTCCATACATTCCCATTCCCGGCGTTACGCAGGATGAGCAATACATCAACAACGGCGACCTGATTCTTTGCGAGCGCCCCACAAAAGACGTGATGGCCGAGAAGCGCGAGAAAGAGCGCGACACGTTTGAGCAAGTCAACAGCGTGCAATGGGCATTGGATGGCCAGATTGCAGCGCCCGTTGTCAACGAATCACGTACCGAGATTGAGCGTGTGACGGCTGAGTTTCAAGGAGAGTAGCCTTTGGGGTGCAGCCGGTTAAGGCTGTGCCCGCTCCTCTGTCAAGCGGGTGCGCCGCTTCGAGGGGTCGAGCCGGCTGCACCTCGCCACAAAATCTGCTTGACGAAATTATAATGCGCACGCAATATAGCGTACTATATATCTGGGTTGCGGTAGACCCCTGACGCACCTCAGACCCACGATAGCCGTCACGTTATCGGCTCCTGGCTATGGCCATGTATCGACGCCAGTTACGCATCTGGTCGGAACCTGCACCGATAAAGCAGCCCCCGAAGTCGAGAACAGGAGTCATAGCCATGACATATGGCGTCAACGCAGCCCGAGGCCTTCAGCCGGTCAATACTGGTGGCGGCTATACGTGGAACGGCCAAGCCAACGAATATCCCATCACTGCCACTTACGCGTCGAGCATGTTTATCGGGGACCCGGTAACACTCGCCACTGACGGCACCGTGATCCGCGCAACCGCATCGACCGCCGTCCTCGGCGTGTTCCAAGGTTGCCAATACATTCCGTCAACCAATTTCGCGGGCACTGTGAAGTACCCGTATTGGCCCGGCAATCCCGGCGTCCAAACCGGCACAACGCCTGTTGCGCTCGTCATTGACGACCCGATGGTGCAATACACCATTCAGGAAACTGATGCGGCTGGCGCCTCTGGTACGCCGCTGACCCAAGCATCGGTCGGCAACAACGCCAACTTCCTCTACACGGCAGGCAGCACCGCAAACGGTCTTTCTTCTGTTTCCATTAACAATGCATCAACCGCAACAACCTTGGTGGCCAACCTCAAGCTGGTGCGTCTTGATCCAACTGTCGGCAATACGACGGGTGCGTTCGCGAACTGGATCGTCCAGATCAACAACGACGTCTACAAAGCCGGCAGCGTTCGTCCGTAACGGTTAGGGAATAGGAGCCCACCATGACAATCAATACTGGCGCAATCGCCAACCTGCTCCGTCCCGGCCTCGCGGCCGTGTTCGGTGACTATCCGATGTATCCTGGCCAATGGTCAGAGATTTTCGAAAAACAAACGTCTGACAAAGCAGTTGAAATCGAAGTCGAAGTCAAATTGCTTGGTTTGGCGGCCATCAAGGCTGAAGCCGCAGCAACGACCTATCAAGACATGGGTCAGCGTTATGTAACCAACTACGTCCACCGCTATGTGTCGGTTGGTTTCATCATCACGCGTCAGGCGATGAAAGATAACTTGTATCAATCACGCTTCCCGCTGCAAGCCAAGGCGCTTCGCAACTCAATGATGCAGACCAAGGAAATCCTTGGGGCATCAGTGCTTAACAACGGCTTCTCGTCCAGTTTTCCAATCGGTGACGGGCAGGCTCTTTTCTCGACGGCGCACCCCATCGACACTGGTACGGTTTCAAACACGTTCTCAGTCCAATCCGACCTCAATGAAACGTCGCTTCAGGACAGCATCGTTGCCGTCCAGCGTTTCCGCGATGCGGCTGGCCTGCGCGTGATGACCAAGCCAACCAAGTTGATTGTGCCAACTGAATTGCAATGGACTGCGGCTCGCTTGCTTGAGTCGCAATTCCGCGTCGGCACCGCCAACAACGACGTCAACGCCGTTTACAACACCTCGGCCGTTCCTCAAGGCTATCGCGTCAATCAGTTCCTGACTGACACAAACGCTTGGTTCTTGCTGACCGACGCCCCCAACACGTTCAAATACTACGAACGTGAAGCGTTGGAAACGGACACCTACGAGGACTTTGACACGAAGAACGTCAAAGCTGCCGCCATCGAGCGGTATTCGTTTGGTGTGTCGAACTTCCGCGGCGCCTTCGGGTCGAGCGGTTCAACGTAAGGGTCTGGTATGAAATGAGCATGGCCCTTGCGCTTTACGTGCAGGGGCCATTCATTTAAAAGAGGGTGCAGAAATGACGACCACAGACGACCAACTTAAACAGGGCCGCGCTTATTACGGCCCAGCTTCGGCAACGACTGCTGCGGGGTACACGCTAGGTTACTCTGACACAGAAGCCGGGCGCGGCGTTCCGATGACGCCTGTTTTCCAATACATCATGTCAACGGCATCTTCGGCGTTGGCTAGCGGAATTTACTTTAGCACGGCATCTCAGGGCGGAACGCTTACGGCAACTGGTCCGCTGGTTTCTGGTGGCGTTGCTACAATCGACTTCCCACGATGCTTGCAGATCACGGCCAGCACGAACCTTTCGACGGGTTTGATTACCATTCGCGGCACTGACGGCTATGGTCAGGCAATGACGTGGACTGGCATTGGCCCAACTGGCAACACCATTGGCAACACTGGATCGTTTGTCATCACCAGCAAGGCGTTTAAGACTGTTACGACCGCTTCGATTGTTGGCCTGGCTTCGGCCGGCTTGATTATCGGCACGTCAAACACTTATGGGCTGCCATATCGTATTTCTTCGACATCTCGCGTTGTCGGGGTTTATGTTGATGGTTTCTCGTTTGGTTCGTCGGCTGGAACCGTTACGGCTGGGTTTGCTGCCACTGGCACGCACACTGCATCAGCTGCTGACGTTCGCGGCACTGTTGCTTTGGCAACTGGCGCACTGGCCAACGACACTCGCAACTTCTCAATTGGTATTATCAGTCCGGCTTGGGGCGTTGCTCCTGGCACAGACACAGTGGAGAACACTTACGGCGCCACTCAATTCTCTAACTAATAGATGACACCGGCGCGGACCCCTGCGCCGGCTTCTACCTGCTACGCAACCACGTAACCTGACAGAGAGGATACACCGTGAACCAACCTATCCCGACCCCCCGCCCGCGCAAAGCCGTCAACATTGTTGCCATGGGTTCTAGCCGTGAGGATTTCATGGCTGGGATGCTGATCGAAGAACGTCCCGAAGTTTTCCTAAACGCTGAGACTTGGGTTATCAACTACATGGCGGCAATCATGCCGTGTGATCGCGTAATCCACGTCGATCCAGTCCATGCGTTCCTGCAATATCCGGTTGTCAAACAAATGTGCGACAACACGTTGAAGTCAGGCACTCCGTTTTACACGTCGGCGCCGCATCCGTCGTACCCAAACCACGTCATGTACCCGTTCGACAAGATTCATACGTTCTTCAAAAGCACGTATTTCAACACGACTGTTGCCTACGCATTGGCAATGGCCGTTGCCGAGGGCTACACGCACATTGGATTGTTCGGCTGTGATTTCAGTTATCCAAACCTGCACCTGGCCGAAAGCGGTCGGGCTTGCGTTGAGTTCTGGATGGGCCAAGCCTCCGCGCGCGGCGTTCAATTTGCTATTGCTGGCCACTCAACCTTGATGGACATGCGCGAAACCGTTGAATGGCAAGGCAACAAAGTCCAGCAGCCGTATGGTTTCTGGGAAGATCCAAATATCCCGCCTGCTCAGGGCGGCAAGTTGATGCACCCCGAGAAGATGGTGAAATACGCCGCGGAATGGAAACCGTTTGGCGTTCAACAGCAAGAGGTCCTACCCAATGCGTCCAGCCCAATTCACCTTCACCGCGCCGTCGGTTAATGCGATCTGCGCTACGCAGACCACGACCGCAACGAGCCAAGCGGTAGCGATAAACGGTAGTCTGCGTGACTATTCTGCGCTGGACTATCAGGTTCAAAGGGCGGTCGTTGGGGCAGGAATCCAGCGCACCATTACTATTACAAGCACCGGCAATATCAGCACGTCAACGATTTCGATTAGCGGCGTGACTGTTAATGGTGTGTCGCTAACCACGACGGTAACTGGTCCAAACAACACCACCGCATCAACCACGACTGAGTTTGCTGTGGTGACGGCGGTAAGCGTTGGCACGATTGCAACGACTGCGTTTACGATTGGAACGGGCTCAATTGGCACAACCAATTGGGTCCAGACCGATACGTTCAAAACGCCGTTCGCGGTGACGGTTGCTTGCAACATCACGGCCACCACCACGATTGCATCCGTGCAAGATACGCCTGGCGACGTGAACGACTCTGCTTTTGCTACGACCATGATTTTCACACACCCAACGATGTCTGCTATCAGTGTGAGTGCTGAGTCCAACTACGCTTATCCTGCTCGTTTCATTCGATCAATTGTGAGCGGCATGACGACAAGCGGTAACTACGTGTTTACGTCTGCACAGGCAGGTTAATATGGGAATTGTATCTGGATTGCCCGACAATAACTAAGACCCATTGGCTGGTCGTGAGATTGATGGGGACGGATGGGTAATTGGTGCGCGCATGTACCTCATTACCGACGAAGGCCAAGACGTGACGTACTGGCAATATGATACAACAACTGTTGTTTTTGAAGGCATGGGCAAAGTTAGTTATGGCGCGTGAGCGTACCAACGAGATGAAGGGCATGACGGTATCTGGCGGTTACAAACTGCCGGTGTCGAAGGGTGCTGGCTTGACTGCGAAGGGTCGCGCCGCGATCAATAGACGCACAGGCAGCAATCTCAAGCCGCCAGCGCCTAACCCGAAGTCGAAGGCTGACGCTGCCCGTAAGAAGTCGTTTTGCGCACGGTCGCAGGGCTGGACTGGAGAGCGCGGCAAGGCTGCACGTAAGCGGTGGGATTGCTGATGACCCTTAGCGGCACATACGAGTTTGCCATTGCTACAGAGCAAGTGGATGTTCTTGCCGAGGCCTATGAGCGCATTGGGCGCGTAGCCTCGCAACTGTCTGGCAATGACTACGACTCTGCGCGCCGTTCTTTAAGTTACATCATGCAGTCGGATTGGTCGAACCGGCAGCCAAACCTTTGGACGATCACCCAAGTCAGTTCTGCGCTGACTCAGGGGCAGCAAAGTTTTGCGCTTCAAACCTACGACATCTACATCACCGAAGCATTTACGCGCACGACAAGCGGCGGCATCAACAACGACCTGATCATTAGCCCGATGAGCCGTTCTGAGTACGCTGCGATTCCGAACAAGGCACAACAGTCAACGCGCCCGACACAGTTCTATCTC
>Ga0214923_10002422_pt1 | contig 24887 bp, 18 predicted proteins | sample LL1510_MetaG_FD_177993 | JGI IMG/M metagenome (GOLD analysis project Ga0214923, IMG submission 177993) | Freshwater microbial communities from Lake Lanier, Atlanta, Georgia, United States - LL-1510 | ecosystem: Environmental > Aquatic > Freshwater > Lake | place: USA: Georgia | collected...
GCCACATCCGTCATCCCAGGTACGTATGGGATCGGTGCGGTGATCCCAATTGAAGTAGGGTTCACTGAACCAGTCGTAGTCGACACCTCGGGTGGAATTCCTCGTCTCACGGTTGCGACTGGCGGGGCAGGCCGTACGGTCAATTACGCGTCCGGTTCAGGAACGGCGACCTTGACGTTCCGCTACACAGTGACCCGGGGCGATTCATCGACAGGTCTCGATGTGCTTGGCACGGGTGCGTTGGCACTGAACGGTGCCACGGTGCGCGATGCTGCAGGAAATGACGCGGTGCTCACGCTTGTGCCAACGGGATCACTCAGTGCGGCTGGTGCAGTCGCGGTGGACACGACGGTTCCTACGGTGACATCGGTCACCACCACCGCTGCCGACGGCCCATACATGGCAGGATCAGTCATTCCGATAGTCGTGACCTTCTCGGAGCCGGTCACGGTGACCGGGACCGCCCAGCTCCTTCTTGAGACGGGGCTGGTTGACCGGCAGGTCATGCTGACCAGTGGGAGCGGCACGGCGACTTTGACATTCCGCTACACGGTCCAGTTCGGCGACACGTCGGCGGACCTTGACTACGTTTCGGTGCGAGCACTCACGGTGACCGGCGGGGCGATTAGCGATGTGACGGGGAATGAGGCGGACTACTCGCTACCGATACCTGGGACACTGCAATCCCTGGCCGGAGGTGCAGCGGTCGTGGTTGACACAACCCCGCCGGCGGCACCGACCAATGTTTCTTTGACCACCGCAACGGATACCGGACGGTCCCGGACCGATGGCGTGACCAACGTGACCGCGGTATCGGTAGTCGGCACCGCCGAGGCCGGAAGCGTGGTCACGCTGTATGACAACGACACCGAAATTGCTGGAGCGACTGGCACCGCGAGCACTGGGACGTTCACGATCGCGACGACGCTTGCCACGGGAAACCACGCGATTACCGCCAAGGCCACGGACGCCGCCGGCAACACCGGGAATGCCTCACTGATCTTGCCGGTCACCGTGGACCAGGTTGCCCCAACGGTGATCAGCGTCTCGTCCACAGTGAACCCTGGCGCGTACCGAGCCGGGACCACCATCCCGATGTACATTTCGTTTTCTGAGCCAGTATCTGTCGACGGAACGCCCCTGCTCGCAATGGAAACCGGTCTGGTCGACACCGTTGCGTCGTACGTTTCGGGGAGTGGAACGTCAACACTCCGGTTCGACTATGTGGTGGCGCCCGGCGACACGTCGTCACACCTTGACTACGTCGACACAGCTGCACTGGGTGCCGGTACCGGGGCGATCGCCGATGCAGCGGGCAATATGGCCACGCTCACCCTGCCGGGTACCGGGACAGGTTCGTCGCTTGCCGGAAGTGTCGCCGTGGCTATCGATACGGCTGCCCCGACGGTCATCCGTGTCGACGCAGTCAGTCCGAACGGCACCTACTACCTCGGGAAAACTATTTCGATATCGGTAACGGTCTCAGACCCGGTGTTTGTGAGCGGGTCGCCGTACCTGAGCCTCTCTGGCGGCGGTGGTGCGGGCTACGCTTCCGGGTCTGGAACAACGGTGCTGAACTTCGTCTACGTTGTGGGTCGTGACCAGTTCACCTCGCGCCTCGACTACTCAGCCACAGGTGGCCTTGTGATCCCAACCGGCAGTGGTATCGCTGATTCGGCGGGAAACCCTTTGACTACCACTCTTGCCTCGCCCGGCAGCAGCGGGAGCATTTCGTTTAATTCATCCATTTCCGTTGAGGGCCGCGATCCGCCAGGGCCTGAAGTTCCAACGCCGCTTCCAACGCCGACACGTACTCCGATACCGACGCCGACGGTTGCCCCGACCGTGATCCCGGTTCAGGCTGGTGGTCCTGGTGGCATGTTCTCAGGGGCTATTCAGGGTCCCGTCGCCGCTCCCGGCACAGCCGTGATCCCAGCAGATGCAACGATCGCGCCAGCCACGCCCACGAACCCAGTTGAGGCGGGCGCAGCCGGAACGAGTCCGCAAGCTACGCCGTCCACACTTTTCATCCCATTCGATCCCGAATTCGCGTTCCCAAATACGTCGTCCGGTAGCGGGTCCGTAAACTTGTCCCCAAATCCGATTTACGGTTCTATCGCTGGTTCTCTCGGCGCAACTGGGGCTGGAGCAGGCCCGCCCAACGTGTTGTCGGCTGCGGAAGTCACCCAGAGTTACACCGGACGCCCCGTTTCCCGGTTCCAGCTCGCAGGTTACGGAGGTCAATCAGGGTTGGCGGTCGCTGCAGTGTCAACCGGTGCGATCGCGGTCGTGGGTCTTAAATCCGATGGCGGTTCGGTCATGATGATCGGTGAGACCGGAGGCGGAGCTCCAGTCGTTGTCGGTGTTCAAACAAGCCCGGAGTTGGTCGCCTCGATTCGTTCACGCTTTGCCGGTGCGGACGTTGAGGTAATCTTCGATCCTGCGCCTAGCCGACTTTCAGATGTGCAGCGTGGAAGCCTCGGTGGCGGAAACACCACCCCGGCCGGTGCGCCATTTGACCTGCAACTGCGTGTAGTGGTCGCTGGCCGGCCTGTTCCGGTCGGATCGCGCGACGTGACTGACCTCCCAACGGTAACTGTCCACTTGCCGGTCAATCCGAATGGTGCCGCGGTTCCAAATAGTGGGAGTTTCGCGTGGCTCGTTGCAGACTATGGGCCCGATGGCGAGTTCATTGGATACTTGCGCCCGCAGGCGACGTTCAACCCGGAAACCAACTCCGTATCGATGGCATTGCCAGTCGACCAATTGCAAGGCACCTTGTTCCTGCCGGTGTTTCTCACACCTTCATGGGTCCAATCGACTCGGGCGAGCGCGCACATTTATGGAAGCCCGATGCCTGATGCGGTCGACTTCGGTCTGGCGGGACCGCAGTTCACCGTTTTCCCAGTCGTTGCGCCCCAGGTGGCGGGCCGAATCAAGGTGTTCAACCCAGTGACCGAGGGCTATGGGTGGATTAATGCTGCGGATGTCGGGCCTGCAATCGGTCCATAGCCACGTTTCGGTTCGCAAACGTAAATGGGGAAGGGCCACCCAGTTGCGCGTTCAACGCAGGTGAGTGGCCAGATGGGCAAGGTCACGTTCAGGATTGCGCGCCGGGGTTGCGCTTCGCCAGCGACGCCTTGAATTCATTGAGACCAGATTGCGCCCATGGCAACCAACTGGTCATAACGAATTGGACTCCCAAGTCGAAGTACCGGTCACGGGTCGCGTCGGTCACCAAAGTGCCAGAAATTCGACCGGCATCTCGGATTCGCCGGATTGCTCCGTCAATTGTTGCCTGAACGTCCGGGTGACCGGGATTTCCGGTGTGTCCCATTGTCTGCGCCAGGTCGGATGGAGCGACGAAGAAGACGTCAACTCCGTCCACCTTCAGGATTTCATCGAGGTTGTCAATTGCCTCTTGTTCCTCTATCAGGATCACTGAAATGATTTCGCTGTTGGCGTCGGCGTAGTAGTCAGGCACTCCATAGGATCGCCTGCCGCCATACATTCCGCGAAGTCCGAGCGGCCCAAACCTGCAAGCCTCGGCCACCGCCTCCGCTCCCGCGCGCGTGCACACGTGCGGAACCACAATGCCGCTTGCGCCACGGTCAAGGGTCCGCGTGATCAGCCAGGGTTCGTTGGCATTGACCCGGACAATTGATCCAACCCCCCATAAGTCGCAGGCGCGTGAGAAGTCGCCAATCTGTTCCCAACTACCGGGTCCGTGTTCACATTCCATCCAGATGGCGTCTGGTCGAAACTGGCCGAGCCAGTCGACCATGTCCATATTATGGTGACCACTGACCACCCCGACGGTCTCCCCATTCAGCAGGCGGTGACGAAGATTGATCCTTGGCATTTCGGTGTCCTTCGGGTTGCTAGCGTACACCGCGGTCGGTCATCGCGGTGACACCGGCTGACAGAGTCCTGCGTCGGTCTTTGCCCTCGCGCGCCGGGGAGAGCTACCTGTCTTCGATTTGGAAACTAAAGAACCCGCCACCGGATGCATTGCGGGGGAGCATTGCAAACGGGGCGGGTCAGGCGGGTTTGCGCTTCCGTTAGGCAGGGGGATACCTTTCGGACCGACGCATCCAGTGGCCAGGGGGAACTCACTAGACAGATAGATGATGCGCACGAAGCCGCCGGGTTGCCATTGGTCGGACCAACCAAACCTCGGGCAGCTAGATTGGGCATGTTGTCTACTGGCATCGTGAATTGATCGCGTTCAGTGGATTGTCACGACGGGAAGGTGTCTGCAGTCTGTCGCTTGAGATGCCGACCAAGTGGCAGAATCCCCCGCATGACCGCGTCACCCATGGTTTCGACATCGGGCGGGTTCTTCACGCCAGAAGACATCACCAGAATTCAGTGGATTGGCGAACCGCTAGTTTCTCCAGATGGCTCGATGGTGGTGTTTACGGTCACGCACGTTAACGAGGTGCGCGACGAGAACATTTCCGCGATATGGATGGTGGGGACGAATGGCAGTGACCCTCGGCAATTCACCTCCGGGTTCCGTCGTGATCACTCACCTCGATGGTCACCAGACGGGAGCCGGATTGCGTTCGTCTCCGAGCGCCACTGCCCTGACCTCACTGGTCCCGCTGCCGACAAGACCCAACTCTATGTCATGGACATGGCGGGTGGTGAACCGGTCAGGTTGACCTCGTGCCCGGGTGGGGTTTCCTCGCCGGAGTGGTCCCCGGACGGGGGCGCGATTGCGTTTGTCGCGCGGGTTGACCGTGATGGCGCGCCGGGAGATGTTGGAAAGCCGGTCGTGAGTGGAGACCGTCCACCATCGCACCCTGCCCGGGTAATCGAGACGTTGCGATATCGACGGAACGGTGAAGGGTTCATTGATTCGCGTCGCCAAATCTGCGTGGTTTGGGTCGCGTCGGACCGCCAGAGCTTGAATACAGGTCAATCTGCCGTGATCCAATTGACGCACGGTGATTTTGACCACACCGATCCGGCGTGGACCCCCGATGGCAAGCAGCTCCTATTTGTCTGCGCCCGACACGCTGCTCGCGATGTCGACAACTGTTCAGACATCTGGGTCATGGACGTCGGTGACCTGACGGAGACTTCTTCAACACCCGAACGGCCTTTCAGCAAAGTGACATCGACAACTGGGCCTTTGGCGATGCCTGTTCCTTCACCGGACGGCACGCACGTCATGTATTTCGGGCACGCGCACCCAGTTGACACCGGGCGACAGACGCGCGCGTGGGTGCAGCCGATTGGCGCGGAACAGAAAGTGCCGCACAACGCTTCCGGACATATCGACCGAAACGTCGTTGCCAGCTCCCAGATGCGTCCGGCCTGGCTCGCTGGGACAGAGCGTGTGGTCTTTGCTGCAGAGGACGATGGAGCCACCGTCATCACCTCCGCTCCCGCCGGGATAAACGAGAGCTCCACGCAGCGGACTGCAGGGAATCGGCAGGACATCGTGAGTGGTACTCGTGACGTTTCGGGTTTCCACGTTGCAAGCGACGGAACGAGGATCGTGTTTGTCGCCAGCGATGCAACCACCCCGCCCGAGTTGTTTGTCACGGAACTTGGGGACGGTGGCAACTGGCACGAGAGGCAGCTGACAAACCTGAACGCTCACTGGTGTCGACGGACCAAGAGGGTCGAACCCATTCGCCACATGATCACCCGGGACGGACATGGTGTCGTCTACTGGGTCATGCTTCCGGCATCGGACGAAGGTGAAACTCCGTCAATGGTGCCGGCACTGGTGAACATCCATGGCGGTCCGCACGCCCAATACGGTGACCGCTTCTTTGACGAGTTCCTGGTCTACGCGGGTGCCGGATATGCGGTGATCTACGCCAATCCGCGCGGAAGCATGGGTTCGACCGAAGCGTTTTCGAGGGCCGTTATCGGCGACTGGGGAGGGGGAGATGCTGCGGACATCCTCGCGGTTGTCGATGATGCGCTCTCCCGCTACCCGCTGATAGACCCGAGCCGACTGGGAATCATGGGTGGAAGTTATGGGGGCTACCTCACGAGTTCGATTGTGACCCAGACCGACCGGTTTGTTGCTGCATGTTCGGAACGTGCACTGAACTCGTTTGCGTCGTTTTCCGGCACGTCAGACATTGGCTTCTGGTTCTCAATTGGTGAGCTTGGCACGTCACCGTTTGATGATGCGGACACCGCTGCGCGCCACTCCCCATTGACCTACGCGTCCAGGATCACGACACCGATGCTCATAATCCACTCGGAACAAGATCTCAGGTGCCCAATTGAACAGGCAGAGCAACTGCACGTCGCCCTCTTGCTAGCCGGGAAGGTGTCCAGATTCGTCCGGTTTGCGAACGCGGACCATGAACTATCCCGTACGGGACGTCCAAGACAGCGGCTTGAGCGGTTCCGGCATATCTTGGACTGGTTTGAGCCGTACCTGCGTCCGAAGGGTCGCTAAAGTGGCACGGTCGGGAGTTTTCCCGATCCAGAGCAAGCTGACCGTCCACGTGTAGGGTGCACCGGATTAGTAGGTACCGTGAGTTGCCCGATAGGAGACCATCGAGATGTGGGCAGATGCGCATGACTACCTGTCCGCTTTATCGTCACCGCTTGGGTCGCTCGTGACCGATCAGGGCTTGCTTGAGCTTGAGGGGTCTACGAACCACTTTGCGCATCTTGTCCGGGCGATTGTCGGCCAACAACTATCCACCACCGCTGCTGCGACGATCGGTGGTCGGGTACTGGAGGCAGTTGGAGGCAATCTGTCGGTATCAACCATCAGCGTCGTCCCGGACGAAACCTTGCGCGGGTGCGGATTATCGACTGCGAAGCTGAGATCAGTCAGGGACCTCGTGCAAAAGGTTCGCGACGATGGACTTGACCTAGAGAAGATCGATCAGTTCTCCGACGAAGAAATTGTCAACCGCCTTGTCAAAGTTCGGGGGATTGGTGTATGGACCGCACAGATGTTCTTGATCTTTGCGCTTAATCGCCCGGATGTCCTTGCAGCGGGAGACTTGGGTATCCAGAACGGCGTTGCGCGCTTGTTTGGACTCGGAACCCGTCCCAGTCCCTTGGAAGTGAGCTCAGTGGCTAAGGACGGACGATGGCACCCATACGCAACCGTTGCCTGCCTCCATCTCTGGAGAAGCTTGAGTTCCTGAATGAAAGAATTCTCGTCGCGGTCTTTGTCAGATTTATCCGTATCGTGCACGGACGTGAGAGCCTAGCCGATCGATCGCACTTGCAAACGACTTGCGACCGAGACCTACTCTGAAATTGTTCGTCATCGCAGCCCGAGGATTGCCATGCCGGAAAACGGATGATGGCAAGACCATTACGCCTGCTTCCTGAACGGCGTTCTCTGCAAATTCGTCGACACTGCCTTCACCTAACCACTGCGGGAACCCAACTGACCCTCCCGTGGGGCGCACCCAGCGAAACAGCGGTTCATGATCTGACATGAACGCTTCCCAAAGTTTGAGATTTGCACTGACAATCGCTTTTTGGCCTGACACGATGCTGGACCAATTTGTCAGCGCAATTATTGCCAAGATTTCCGCTGGCGCACTGGCGCAGATTGTGGTGTAGTCCTTGTACGTTTCAAGTGAGCGCAAGATCGCTGCGTCGCGCGTGGCAATCCATCCGATCCTCACTCCGGCTAACCCAAACGCCTTGCTGACTGACCCGAGGCTGATAGCTCTCGGAGACGAAGCTGCGCCGGCATTCAGAGGCACGACGTCACCGTGTTCGAGGAGGCGGTACACCTCATCGGCGAAGAGGATGGCCCCGGAGTCCTCGACCGTTTTTACGATCGTCCTCCATGTGTCGTGGTCCGGCATCGATCCGGTTGGATTATGAGGCGCATTGATGATGACCAGTCTGGTGTTCTTCCGGATTGCGTATTCAATTGCTGAAGCGGAAACCGCCCATCTATTCTCTTCTCGCAATTCCACCAACGTGACGTCGGCGCCGATTGACCGTGCAACGTCGTAGAGTGATTGATACGACGGCCACAGACAAACGACGTGGTCTCCGGGCTTCAAAAATGCGCGCATTGAGACGTAAATTGCTTCTTCAGCGCAGCTGAAAACGAGCACATCATCACTTGATATGGCGTGGGGCGGTTCACCATCTTCGTCGGATGCAGTCTGGGTGTAAAGGTCTGCGATCGCCTGGCGCAAAAGAGGGTGACCGGTACTTTCCGTGTAGCCGAGAGATAGGTTGGCCCAAGCGTCGCTCAACTCCGGTGACGCAAGGCGGAGAAGTTCGGACATTGCAAGTGGTTCGGTGTCCGACGCCGAAAGTAGGAATGGCGCGGTGAACTCCCACCGCGCGAAATAGCGTTCAAGTTCGAATGGGTTCATCATCGGCATGAGTATTGCAAGACCGGTTGGCGTGAACCCGATTGACCAGTGGCCTCCAACGGTGCGCAGCTATAGGTTGGCAATCTCGGTTGGGTCGGTTCGCGAGTCAACCCCGGCGACTGGGACCGTGCGGGGGTCGGGCTTGTCGCTGGCATCCAGATTCGGAAGATCAGGTCCACCCGCGCGACGGCATGCATTCGGTGGCGATATCCTCGACGGAGTCGGGCACACCACTGCAGGAGAAGGCGAACAACCAATGTCGAACCTGAGGCAGTCGAACAGCGTGAATGCCGGGGTCGGGTCTTCATGGAGGATTGTCACGGGTGCTTTGCTGCAAGAGTCGAACAGTTTTTCGCCTGTGCCCACCGATCTTGCATACTTCGAAACGGGTATTTTCCGGACTGGCCCAGAGTCTTTGCGCCGTGCAGCGGGGACTGGCAGTGAGTTGGGCGGCTTCATAGATGAGGCAGAGGCATGGGGGGTGTCACTCATCCCGACGGTGCACGCGTGCGCGGCGACCGGTGGGCCAATTCTTCCAACGGATCGTGACGTCCTGTTTGCGTCATATTTTGCACGCTTGGAGGCTGCGCTACGCGGTGGTCCTGTAGACGGTGTCCTCCTTTCCTTGCACGGATCCTGGGTCGCTGCCGACGACGAGGATCTCGATGGTCGGCTTTTGGAGGAGACACGTCGGCGTGTTGGTCCGTCCGCTGTCGTGGTGTGCACCCTGGACTTGCATGCGAATATCACGTCGCGTATGGCCACCAATGCCGACGCATTGGTTGGTTACGCGAGTTATCCGCATTTGGACATGCGTGAAACTGGGGTCAGGGGCGCCAGACTGCTTTTTGGTGCACTTTCGGGGGGCCCCCGCCCTCGCACAGTGTTCAGAAAACTGCCGCTCGTGGTGCCACCAGAGAACTCTCAAACGACTGGCGGGCCGGTTGCCGTGGCGAAAGCTGCTGAGGCGAAGGTTGGCAAGCTGCCGGGAGTGCTCTCGACTTCGCTCTTCACCGTTCAACCGTGGCTTGATGTCAGCGACCTTGGTTGCAGTTGTGTCGTGGTTCTGGACCGTTCGGCCACCGCAGTTGAGCTTGCGGGAGCAAGTGACGGAATGACCAGCGTACTCCAGGCCCTTTGGGACGTCCGTGATGAGGTTCGAGTGGATCTTGTTGACCCTGGGGTTGCCGTTCGCGAGGCAATTCGGGGGAATTCGGCGTCGGTGATCACCAATTCGCGCAACGCGAGTGGCACGGGTCCTGTCTTGCTGGTCGATTCTGCGGATAGCCCATCTGCTGGCGCGTGTGGAGACTCATCCACACTCCTCCGAGCAATCATTGACGCCGCTCCAAGCCGCGAGACAAGGGTCCTACTCACGCTTGTTGATCCGCAAGCAGCACGCGTTGGGCGATCGCAAGATGGGTCACGTGTCACGGTTGATCTCGGTGGTTCGTTCGATCACGCACTGTTCGAGAAGGTTCGGTTCGGCGGTATCGCACGACATGTCGAAGACACGACCGTTCGGTTTGGCGCCGGCGTCGGGGATGGGCTGACCGCCGAACTCGGTGATGTGACCGTTATTGAAGGGGACGACGGACCTGACAGTGCCCCCGGATTGTCGGTCATGGTGATGTCTCGTCCGGTAGCGTGCTATGACCCGGAAATCTACCGGGTTGCGGGATTGTCTCCCGAAAATGCTTCGGTTGTAGTGGTTAAATCTGCGACAAATTTCCGGTGGACGTACGGACCGATCGCTCGGGGCTGGATCTATGTGGACACACCAGGCGCGGCTACTCCCAATCTAAAGTCGCTGCCGTTCACGCGCATTTCTCGACCCCGTTCACCTTGGGATGAGATTTCTGAGCCGTTGCCGAGCGACCATGACGCGTTTGGGGACGCCCATAAGCGCGCGTACGCCCGGGCCAACGGATCCTTGCCTGGCGGGGTTACCGCGGGCGCGCGGGCGAATGCGTCTCTCGGATTTCCGTTCTACGTGTCGCGGGCATCCGGATCTACGGTGTTCGATATCGGGCACCGGCCCTACATCGACCTTGTCACGTCGAATGGTGCCGCGCTCGTCGGGCACGGGCACCCCCGAATTAACGAGGCGGTCACCCAAGCACTGAACGAAGGAATGGCGTGCGCGTACGACGGGCCGGCGCAGATTGAACTTGCTGAAAGATTGTGCGACGCAATCCCGTCATTTGAGCGCGTGCGATTCACGACGTCAGGTACTGAGGCGACGTTCTACGCCATCAGGTTGGCAAGGGCGGCTACCGGACGAACCCGAATCATTAAGTTCGAAGGTCACTTTCACGGCTATAACAACCCACTTGCATTTAGCATGTGGCCGTCACCCGATCCTGCTATCAGTGGTCCCCTTGGGTCACCGCGCGCAATGCCTGAGACAAGTGGCCTGCCACCGTCCTCGTTTGCCGAGGTCACTGTCGTCCCCTTTAACGAGCCCGAAATACTTCTCAAGACCCTCGACGTGATCGGCCACGAAACGGCCGCTGTGATTCTTGAGCCGATCAACTACGATGCCGGATGCGTCGTTCCCGATCCGGGGTACTTGGAACTCGTTCGACGCGAAACTGAAAAACGGGGCATCGTCCTGATATTTGACGAAATCCTGTCGGGCTTTCGCACTGGCGTCTCAGGTGCGCAAGGGTACTTCGGTGTTACTCCGGACTTGAGCACGGTTGGCAAGGCCTTGGGAGGTGGGGTGCCTCTCTCGGCCTTTGGAGGTCGTGCGGACCTCATGTCGGTGCTGTCGCCAACTGGACCCGCGATCCATACCGGGACGTACAACGCACACTTGATCCCGGTCCGTGCCGGGATTGCGTTCCTCGATGTCATTTCTGATCCCGACTTCTACCCTGAAGTTCTCAGATTGAGCAATATATTGCACACCGAACTTCGAAAGGCGTTTGCCTCTGCCGGTTTACCTGTGCGGGTTCAGGGCCTGGGAGCCAGGTTCGCGATGTACTTTGGCCTGGAGCCGGATGTGCAGGTCACTCGGTATCGCCATGCAGCCACTTACGATCGCATTCTCCACCGAGCTTGGGCGAAGGAAATGGTGAAGAGAGGCGTCTACACAACGCCAGTTTGGCACCACGGGATAAGCGCCGCGCACTCCGAGAGTGACATCTTGGAGATTGCCTCAAGGGCCTTTGACTCGGCGAGGGCTGTCATGGGTTCGAAAGTCGCGCAGTCCAATTGAAGTCTGGCTACAGGCCCGATACCACTCGAAGTCCAGGGATCACTCCTGACGCCATGTCGATAATTGCGTTCGCGACCACGGACGCTGAGACCGCATCAGACAGGGTTACGAGCCACGTGAAGTGCCGAAAAGGAAGCACAACGATCGCGCCGATGATCGCTCCGCGCGCAAAACCAGGCACGGCCCCGAGCAGGGTGTCGACTGACCCAAGGACAGGAAGTCGGCCTCCAGTCGACCGCCACACCGATGTGACGACCATGGTGACGACCGATGCCGCCATCCTGACCACCGCAAACGCCACTACGAACGCTACGGTGTCGGCCACGGGTCCCACAAGGAACCATGCGCCCGCGTCGCGGACCGGTTCGATCAGGCGGGTGTACTCACTTGCCGCTATAACGACGCTCGCGCCGAGGGCAATCATCCCTAGAAGCGCGGCGATAAATCCTCGGCGCATGCCCCCGATTGTGGTGTAAAGCAGCCATGTCAGAAGTGTCACGTCCACGGCATTCAGGGTTCGCAAACCGTCAACGACTTGGATGAAAGCCGGGAAGCCGCTTTGACTGCCGTCCATGAATGCTCTCGCCCAAACCGATCAGCAACGCTCGCAGGAGCAACGTTCCCGAACCACCCCCGGATGCTGCGTCAGGATGGGTCAGCCATTGGTGAGCAGGTAAGAAAGGTACTCGATCTCGATAGAAAGGTCTACTCTCGAGAGGTGTACCCCGGCGGGCACGCGCACTTTAACCGGCGCAAAATTCAGGATCCCCTTGATGCCGGCGGCGACCATGACATCAACGACAGTTTGCGCTTCGTTTCCTGGAACCGCGACGATGGCCATGCTGATGTTTTCGTCGCGGACGGCAACCGGAAGGTCTTCCATTGGTCGGATAATCAGGCTGCCGTACGCGCGCCCGTGTTTTGTGGGGTCTGCATCGAATGCGCCGGCAATCACAAATCCCTGGGCCGTGAAGTTTCGGTAGCTCAGCAGGGCAGTTCCCAGATTGCCAACACCCACAAGGGCGATACGCCACGGGTGGTTGATACCAAGGATGTTCTTCAGGCTTTCCTGCAATTCGCCAATGTCATACCCCACGCCGCGCTTTCCAAAATTGCCAAAGTACGCGAGATCGCGGCGCACCTGTGCAGCGGTGAAGCCTGTGAGGTCGGACATCCGGTCGGATGACAAGGGCTCAGCGTCACCCGTTGCTTCCAAAGTCCGGAGTACTCGGTAATAAGTTGACAATCGACGGACGGTCATCTCCGGAATGCGAGGCAACCGGGCGATATGGGGGATTGCCGGCACCGGGAGAGCCCGCGATTCTGGGCGACGGTTCGTCGAGGCATCCCAACCCGGATCCCCCGCCTCGTCGCGCTCATCGATCGGAACAGTCATTCGTTTCGGGTTCCTCCGGGCTGTTGCGGATCGATCATCGGTGTGTAGTGATGTGTTAGGGAACCGCTCTCACGGAGAATTGGCCAAAAGTGGCAGGTTCCTAATCCAAGAGGGTTAAGGGTGCCCATGGTCACCAAGGGTCAGCCGGGTAGTCGGCCCAGTGCTTTCTGGCCCTTTGTCAACACTGACTTAGATAAGCGTACCGTTTGGGCACGCCCTGACTGGACACGAGAACAGCTTAGAAAACGCGGCCGCCCAACGGCACATCGTCATCTGGATGGAGCAGGATCACACGACCAGTGTCATCCGGCACTCCCAGAACAAGTACCTCGCTCATGAACGGTCCGATCTGCCTCGGCGGAAAGTTGACTACCGCGATCACGAGTCTTCCTATGAGAGACGCCGGTTCGTAATGCGCGACTTGTGCACTCGATCGCTTTTCTCCCAATTCCCCGAAGTCAATCGTGAGGCGAAGTGCGGGTTTCCTCGCTTGGGGAAACGGTTCCGCGCCGACGATACGTCCAACCCGCATGTCAACCGAGGCAAATACGTTGTAGGTGGTCTGAGGTTCGCCTTGTGCAGTTGTCATGCGCGCGCTTCCCGATCCGATGTATCTGAAGATTAGCGGGCGAAAAACAGCGTTCTTGCCTGGTCAATTGCCGTCCGCGGATCCATGCCATCCCGCACCACCGCACGACGCACGGTTTCAATTGCGCCGAGCCAACGACGAGACCCTGCCTGGAATGGCCAGACGTGCGCGTGCCGGAGTTGCTCTAGCGCATGGTCGTTAGCCTCATCGATGATCTTGATTCCTGAGCGGTAATTCTGGGTCATGAACCTGTCGAGGGCGAGACGGCCTGAAAACGGAGGAAACCACCTGCGCGGTCCACCTGGGAGGTCTGATGGTTTCCGTGACCTTGAACCGGGGTCCGAAACCGCTGGAAGCTGAGAAGCAACTCCTCGCGCGCTTGCGTATGCCGCATCTTCGCCCGTCAGATATTTGAGCAAGTCCCATCCGTCATCGGAACCGCCCCGGAGCATGGAATAGCCCCATACGTCAGCCCAACCGATAACGCTGGAACCATCATCGCGGCGCGGTGTTTCTACGACGCGAAATGGCAATCCGTCATCGTGAGAGAGGATCGAAGACACGAACCTGGAGCTTTCGATGCAAATGCTCGCCTTACCGGAGATGAATGGATGCCGGGACATGTCATCGGGCAAGATGCCGGCCAGTCCATGCACTGAGGATGAAATGCCAGTCCGCGACACCGACGGCCATGAAATATTCCGGTAGGGCAATTGCGATCCAAGTTCGCGGGCGATAGACGCAATCCATGAAAAGGCCTCAGTTGAAGCCCGTTTGAGGGATTCTTGGCGTGGCAGTTCTGTCGGGATCGGAACGGTCAGATCCGGCGCGCCCGACTGCCACGCCAAGACGATGCCCGTAAGAGATTCGTGACCAGGATCAAACGAAACCCTAGAACGGGCTGCAGGCGCACCTTCCAAGCTAATTGCGGTTCTGCGGAGAGCTTCCCACGTGATCGCGGGGCGTTCAAAGTCGAATCCTGTGCGCCGGTAGTCAAGTCCTGCCTCGGAGAAATGGTCAGTACGAAAGTAGAGCTGCCTACCCTCGATTTCCTCGGGTAAGGCTAAAAGGCCGATGTCCGGAGATATTCCTGACCGGAGTGCCTGTGGCATGAAGGCCTTCAGATCAACGCGGTCCCGCTTGACGAGGTCGTCCAGGGTTCTTAGTCGTCCGCCTAGGTGGAGGTCCGCGATATCGATGTGTGGTGTCCAAATGACGTCGATTGGCGCCCCGCTTGCCAGGACGCGCTCGAGAGCCGACGTTCGGGCGGTATCGTCGGCGGTCCAACTGTTCGGACCGTCCGGAATCGGAACGGTTTCAATAGTGACGCCCGGACGCAACGCTTCGCCGCGCAACTGCTGAAGTTCGAGGGCTCGCTCAATTCGCGTTGCATGCGCTACGTCATTCGGCATGGCGACCCGCACAGTCACATCCGAACGCCGGTCAGGACGAGACTCTGAAGCGCACGAGCTTACAACCGACCCCAGCCAAGCAAGACTCGGGGCTCCAAGTATGGTCCTGCGGGTATGCTGTTTCATCAATTGGCTAGTTTGTTTTGGATCGAGGTACCGGGGCAGGTTAGGGGCGGGTCCTGGGTTCAAGCTCTGGAACGTATCGACTTCAACTCGCGCAGGGCTCAGTCGTTCAATGCAACGGCTAAAGAGTAAGGGCGTTTGCAAAAGCAAGAGTGTCCGTCAGGGCGGAACGTAGTGGCCACCGGCGAGTAGACACTCTAAGTGCCCCGTGATTTGCAGTTTGCGTTGCGTAGAAACCGCTTTGCCACTGAACCGAACTTCGTGATTCGGTATGATGGCAATACCGGGTAAGGAGGCCTCCTGGAATGTTCGGCAGTTTGGGATCCACGGAACTCATCGTCATTGTTGTGCTGGTGCTCATCGTCTTTGGTGCCGGGAAGTTGCCAAGCGTGATGAAAGATCTCGGCAAAGGTGTTTCGGAGTTCAAGAAGGCGCAACAGACCGATGGTGATCCGGTTGTGAGCGCCGCCGGTACGACGGCTGCGGTCGCGCCGGTTTCGCCTCAAACGGCCGTGGCTCAGCCCGCTCCTGTCACGTCGCAACCGGTTGCGGCACGAACGGTGGATTCCGCGCCCCGCGCCTGAACCACTTTGCCGCAGGCAGTCTTCTAGCGCAGAGATAGAGTTGGGCCACCGGACAGTTTCGGTGGCCCTTGTTTGGTTTGGGGTGGCGGTGTAAGCCTCGACTATCCGGTGACCCAGTGGTCGATGGCACGCGAATAGTTCACGACCTCGCCATCGCGGAAGTACAACTCAATCTCTTCCGCGGCAGTCTCAGGAGCATCGGAGGCGTGGATCAGGTTTCGGAGACCTTCAACTGCAAAGTCTCCTCTGATCGTTCCTCCTACCGCTTCATTGGGCCGCGTCTTGCCGATCATTGAACGAACGATTTCAATGACCTTGGGACCTTCGAGCACGGCGACGACCACCGGACCAGATGTGATGTACGCCACGAGCTCGTCATAGAAGAATTTGCCGACATGGACGGCGTAGTGCCGTTCGGCAAGCTCGCGATCAATCTGCATGAATTTGAGGGCAGCTATTTTGAGTCCTCGACGCTCAAATCGTCCGAGGATTTCAGACACTAGGCCTCGTTGGACCCCGTCCGGTTTGACAATGATCAGTGTGCGTTCAGCTGACAACGAAGTTCTCCTAATTGCTCAATCGCCCGCAACTTGGTTGCGCAAGCGCGCATGACCACCAGATGTCACAAGCACAGGGGTTGTACCGTCTCCAAGCGCTCTACGGCGAGGACCGGGGGAGTTTCCGCAATTCAAGTCTGATCAGGCCGAGGTTGGCCTTTGCCTCAGTGACCACGACAGCACCAATGCCTTCGCCGAGTGATCTGGCAACAATTGATCCGTTCAAGCCTTCGATCATCGCCTCACTCAGCGCGCCGACACCGGTCCCCTCACTCGCTTGGCCGAGGGCGCCTACGAGTGCTGACAAGAGGCTCAATTGCGATGCCTCAAGGTCTCCCAAACCTGCCACTGACGTCAAGGGGGTTAGCAGATGTGCCGACCGAACCCCTGGTAGGCGCCGCACTGTAGAGAGCACGTTCTCGTCCATTGTTCAGTCTCCGATGTAGCGACGCGATAATTGAATTTGTTGTCTGCTGAACCAGTTGATTCGCTTGAGCGAAAAACTACCGACGTCCCGTACCTGCTTCGGCTCGAATTCGGGAAATGGCGATGGCGTAGAGACGAATTGCCTCGGTGAAGTTCCGTTGCTGTGACGCAAGTGCGCCGGCCTCTCGCAGGTCTCTGATCGTTAGCCCGTCTATATCAGTGATTGCAACGGCCTTTTTGATCCCTACGTTTTGGTCGTTAATGATCAATGCCTGCTCAACCTGAAGGACGTTCGCCTGGCTTGCGGTGACCGGAACCAACGTTGGGGACCGATCGGGATGCTCTAGGTCCACGGTTGACCCCGGTGGTGGGGTCCCCAGAGTGGGAGCCGCCACACTCTCCGGAATGTCAAGGGGAGGGCTTGGTGCCGGGACTTGCACTGGCGCGATTGTGTCCCCCGAGGTCTCAGACTCGTGCTGGTCAGATGTCGCGGAGATCACACTGCCGATCACCGGTGCGTTGTCGGGTTCGGCAGTGTTCTCCGGTGCACTCACGCTAGGCATCCCTGCCTGGTTCGGCAAAGTTGGAGGAGGTGATTCAGGTGGCGCGTCATCGTTTGAGGTTGTTGCTTGACTTGGCGCTGCAGGTTCGGAAGTCTTGGTGCCGTCACCGGCAGAGACCAACCCTACTGATAGTGCCGAGGTCTCTTGCACGCTCGTAGGTGTTGCCGAATCTTCGGACACGGATTCTGCAACGGGGGTATCAACAGATACGGCATGGCCCGACATCGAAGCAGGTTTAGACTGTTCGGGTGCGGGCGCTTGTAACGCCGGGACATTCGGGATAGGCAATGCAACTGCGCCCGCTTGGAGCACCGGTTCCGACCCTGGAGACGCTGCAACCCCTGTGGACACCTCGGCAATCGCCGGGGCGTCATCTTTTTCGAGAGTCAGTTCCGCTGGAGCAGGAGCTTCGTCACCGAAACTTGGCAACTTTTCGATAAGCGGCGCGCGAAGCGCCATGATGGCATTCCCGTCCGAAGCCAACGATTCGGTTGAGGGTGGATCAGGGACGTCCTCGGCTTTCTTCATCACCGATCTGGCTTGCGAGTTGCCCATCACCACGGGCCAGGACCCTGTCGCCGAACGGACAGTCGACCAAGAGCCGTTGACCGGTTGATCGTCAAACAGCGGGGGTATGTCCCTGCCCATGAATAGCGAAGAGGCAATCCGGTCGAATGGATCAGCTTCTCGCGTCCGCTCAATTTGCTGTCGCGGGTCCCGGGAAACGACCCGCCGATGAAGGGCGACCAGTAGGTTTGCCACTACGCAGAACGGGAATTTCTCGAGAATTGACGCCGCAATGCTGTGGGCGATTTCCGTCTCACCAGACCTCCACCATGCTTCGGCAAGCAGGAGTTGCACATCGGTACGTGACTTGTCCTGTGTAAGCGCGGTCACCGCTTCCAGCATTGCGTGTTCGAAAAGACTGGAACGCAGGTGCGTACGGACGATCGATGCGTGTGTATGGGGGATTGGTCCATCAATCTGGCCCTCGATCCCATACGCCGCCGCCTGGCCTTCACTCGCTATTCGACGCTGGACCTCACGGAGCCTCGATGCGATTGTTTCGGTGCCCGGTTCGATTTCCCAAGCCCGGCGCCATGCGCGCAAGGCAACGGCAGGGCCTTCAAGGGCTTCCTCGACTTCGGCAACGCCAACCTGCGCCACGAGGTCACCCGGGTCGCCCTCGAGCGCAATGTCGAATGCCCGTCGCGCGTTGAAGTGATCCGACTGATTAAGATAGGCGATTCCCATCAGGCGGTGAATGTCTATGCCATGCGGGAATTGCTCAGCAGCTGGAATGGCAACGCTGACGGCTTCTGCCGCATTGTCCGACGCAAGCAGGTCTCGCACTTTCAGGCAAGCGGCGCCATATGACGCAACCGCCTCGGACCGTCCGGCCAGGATCCCCGAGCCAGGTAGACCAGCGTCCGGACCACTGGCAATTTGCCACCAAGCCATCGGCCGACGGCGACCACTCATCTCATTCACTGACCCCGCGGTTCATGGGTGTCACCGCGTCGAAACTCGCTCCATCATATGGCAGGACTTCTGACGTGCCCCAAACCCTAGAAGAGTAACGATGTTCATTGTGCGTCGGCACACTTGCGCCGTTCGTGGGCAGAATAGGCGTAGACCGTAACCCTGTGATCCGTTGGCCTGTCACGCCGGAACTCCTGCCTGGTCGAGATGCCTGATGGCCGTGCAAAACGCATGGTTGAGGATCAGGTGTCCGTCCTCGGCTTCCTCAATGGTCGCCGCCGGGACGGTCAGGTTGATCGATGCGATGGACAGAAGTTTGCCCCCGTCGAAACCGGTCAGTCCAATCACCGTGCAGCCAATGTCACGCGCGAACCGTGCCGCACGGAGAATGTTTTCGGAGTTTCCGCTGCCCGAGATGGCCACAAATACATCAATCGGGCGAAGGTGGGTCTTGACCCCCTCCAGGAACCCGTTTTCATAGCCCTCGTCGTTTGACCATGCCGAAAACAGCGCAATGTTGTCCGATAGACACACGGTTCGGAACCGACCCTGAACCGGGTGCATGGTGTTCTTGGCCAAATCAGCGGCAAAGTGTGAGGCGGTCGACGCGCTTCCGCCGTTTCCCGCAAAGACGACTGTGGCGTCCATGGCTCGCGCGTGGCGCAACGCGGCCACAGCATCATCGATGGCTTGTCCGGGAACTTTGATCATCGCTTGGTGGAGGGTTTGCAGGTACGACGTAACGACACCCCGTGCGGACGCAGACTCCACGGTCATCAATACTCTGTCCGTTGTCCAGTTCCGTGGACCGACCCGCGCAGTGCCGTCATTGAACTATCCCGGCGAGTTCCCGGGCGTACGACTTTGCTGCGCCGCCATCGTACTGCCGAAGTATGGTGAGTTTCTGGGCTTCGATGCTTCCCTCAGCGTGAATTGCAAGCACTTCCTGGTAGCCACCGAAGTCGCTTGACGTTAGGTCGGAAGCGAGGTTGAGAGCCTTTAGGCGGTGGACCGCATCAGTCCCAACCTTACCTACCATTGCTCGCCGAACCCAGTCCCCGAGCTCGGGATGGTCGAGGTCGGCCCCGGCTGGAGCCGTTACCAGTGTTCCGCCAGCGATGTCCTGAACCCTTGCCACCGCAACGTGATAGTTGGTCGCGAAGTGCATTTTTGCGATGTTGACGGTCAACGGGTCGGGGACGGCAGTCCCGTTTGAGTGGATCCTACAACGTGAAGCGGAAGCCTGGACCAGCGCCCGCAATGTCTCCGCGTACCCGATCAGCCACGAAAGTTTGTCGCGGACATGCCCTGCGCGTTCGACTCCATTCAACTCGGCGAGAAGCATTGCCGCTCCGACAAGGGCATCGACAAGCGGCAGCTTGTAACTGATCGCGGTAAAGCGGTGAAACTCGACGAAGGCGAGCGCGAGTGGACCAGCCCACTGCCACTCGCCGTTCATGAAAACCCGGTCCCACGGAACGAAGACGTCATCGAAAATCGTCAACGTCTCCATCATCTTGTGCTTGCTGCTTATCGGGTGGTCAAAGTCGTCGCGTTCCGATCCACCGTGAGGGCTCGCAATCAACGTGACACCGGGTGTGTTCACTGGAATTGCAAATGAGACGGCGTAGTCCGCGTCTGCTTCGGCCATTGCTCTGGTCGGCAACACGATGACTTCGTTGACGTTGGTCGTGCATGAAGTGTGGGTCTTCATACCCCTCACGACGATGCCATCGTCACGGCGAGCGACGATCCGCACGTATGCGTCCGGATTTCCGCGCGCTGCCAGTTCGCTAGGGCCGAGCGAACGATCACCCTTTACATCCGTTTGGGCGACCGCCAATGCCAAGTCCTGCGACGCACAGTGCTCATGGAAGGCCCGCACACGTTGCGAATAGTTGGTGCCAAGACGTGCGTCCATCTCACTCGAGACATTCCCGAGGGCAAATAACGCATCTGTGCCGATCTCCTTGATCAGGACAACAAGGGTGGCTCCAAGCCGCGTCGCAGTCTCGATAAGGAGACTTCGCTTCAGCAGGTCTTCGCCGCTGCTGGGGGTGGAAAAGTAGCGGCTACGGTGGGTGCCGTTTTTCTCAACTACCGCCAGTTCGGAATGATTTGGATCCTCAGCCATCTGGTAGTCGATGGAAGCGTGACCGACCGCCCTGCCGATTACCGGATGGGTTGTCACATCTGGAACGAGGGTACCCCGGTAGAAGACGCGACGCCCGTCACGCAGGCTCGATACATATTGTTCTGGCGTTCGGAGTGTCATGGGTACAGGGTACCGTGATTTTCGCTCCCACGACGCGTCGGTGAGCGTCGATCTGCATCAAGTTGCCATCGCCTGCCTAATTGCCCGGAGCAGGTCATTCACGTCCGGCACGAACGCATCGCGGAGAGGCTTCGCCATTGGCAGTGGGTGGTGTGGAGCCCCAACACGCACCGGAGGTGCCTCAAGGTCAAAGAAGCACGCCTCGGTGATTGCAGCCGTGATCTCAGCGCCAATCCCTCCCACTTTCCATGCCTCGTGGGCGACCACGATCCTAGACGTCCGCCGTACCGATGACGCGATGGTGTCAATGTCCAGGGGCGCCAGTGAAACGAGGTCGACAACTTCGACGTCGATTCCCTCCACGGCGAGGGTCTCAGCGGCCTCCAGCGCCTTATGCACCATCCAACCTGTAGATACAACGGTTACGTGTCGGCCAGCCCTGCGTATTGCCGCTTTCCCAAGCGACGCGGCCGTCGGGGAATTGTCAACTTCCTCGCGGACACCATGGTAGAGCCACATGTGTTCAAAGAAGATGACCGGGTTCGGATCACGGATTGCCGCAATCATTAGATTGCGTGCGTCGGTCGGGGTTGACGGCATGACGACCTTCAAACCCGGAACGTGCGCGAACCATGACTCATAGCACTGCGGGTGGCCTCTGTAGGGGCCATCACCGATACGTGTTCGGACGACGATGGAAACGTCGATGGCACCGGCGGTCATGTAGTGCAGGTTCGCCGCTTGAAGCACAATCTGGCTCATGCAAGTTGGCAGGAACTCGCCGAAGCTGATTTCGACAATTGGGCGCTTGCCAACCATTGCCGAACCGATTGCCGCACCCACCATGGCAGATTCGGAAATCGGCGTTTCGCGGATGCGACGGGGTCCGAACTCTTCAATCAGTCCCCGACTTCCACCCATGACGCCTCCCATCTTCCCGATATCCTGTCCCATCAGGAAGACCCGGTCGTCGGTGCGGAGCTCGTGGCGCATGCCCTCAACGAGTGCCTCGGCGAAACTCAAGCGAGCCATGGCTCACCCCTTTCGCCGCGAAGTGCTGACATTCCTTCTGACACGTCTGCGAACACTTCGTTAGCACCGATATCCTCAAGGCGTGCATCGGGACATGCCTTTGCAACGGTCACCGCAGCGTCCACTGCCTGGCGAACCTCGTCCCACATCGAATCGACGTCGTGCTGTGTAAGGTCTCCGGACGTGACCAATTCGGAGACGGCCCTCGGTATCGGGTCTTTGTCGCGCCACGCATCCTGAACTTCGGGAAGCCGATAGCCACCCGGGTCTGAAGCCCAATGCCCCCCAAGTCGATAAGTCCGGGCTTCGATCAGTGTTGGTCCCTCTCCGCTGCGTGCCCGCGCAACTGCATCGCGGACTGCGGAATGGACAGCAAATACATCGTTGCCGTCAACGGTGAGGCCGGGCATGCCGTACCCGCTCGCTCGAACCGAGATTTGCTCGATCGGGAGCACTTCAGAAGCGTGCAGCGAGATGCTGTACTGATTGTGCTGGCAAACATAGACAATCGGGAGTTTCCAGACACTAGCAAGGTTGAGGGCTTCGTGAAAGTCCCCCCGATTTGTGGTGCCGTCACCAAACGAACACACCGTGACCCGGTCGGATCCCTCGTATGAAAATCCCAATGCACACCCGGTCGCAACGCCGATTGTCGTTCCGAGGTCGCCAGCAACCCATGGAACAATGCCCATCGCCGCCGGGCCGGTGAACCCAAGTGCCCGGCCTCGCGCATAGCCGTTTGCCTTACCCAATGCCTGGCCGACCAAACGGCTGAGATCTGCCCCGCGAAGGGCGTACGCCAGGAACGGTCCCCGGTAGTGTGGCGCCATGGTGTCATCGTCACGAAGACCGAAGAATGCGCCTGCGATCACCCCTTCCTCACCTTCAGCCGGAAACCAGCGCGGGTTGAGTTCACAACAGGCTCTTTCAAGCGTCCTTGAAAGCATCATTGCCTTCAAGAGGCCGATGCGGACGGACGGATCAAGGTCGGCACCTTCTCCAGTTCCGGGACCATTGGGCCGGGACATGTCTTGGTGATCTCCTTGACGCTTGAACTGATGGACTGATCCCATTGCTTCCGATGGTAGCCGGGTCGTCCTGAATCGTCCACCTGCCTTGCGTTACCAACCGCGAGGTCCGCGACCCCTCATTCTATTGAGAGGGGGTTACTCGCACCGTTGTTGAAACATTGTCCGGACGGCCGAACTGCTGAAGCACCCTGCATTGAAGCCGAACGCCAAACAGATGGTCCAGTAGTTGCACCTGCCAAAAACGAGATGGCGGTCTACCAGCCGTTTGCAGCCACGATTGCACTGCCCGAATTCGACAATCGCACTGGCTGACCTGCCAGACCCGGCTGTCCAGGCGTGAACTCCAAACGTCCTCCCTCGAAATACTGGACCGTAACTCCCGCCTCAATGAGATCCTCGGATATTGGGCGACCGAGAACGGTACGGACACCGGCGAGTGCGTCGTAGACCTTCAGAAACGCGCCACCCACCGTATGTCCGCTCCCGGCTATCGACTTTCGACCGGCCTCGACGGCCACGCTATCAACTGCAGTGAACTCTTCGCGATCCGCCAGTCCAGAAATCGAGGACAATGCTGGCCCGATCTTTCTCGGAACGATTACCTTTCCGGTTGGCCCTTCCAATTCCTCCACCACACAGCGCTCGAAATATTGCACGCGCCTGCCCTGTTCCATAAGCGCGTCAGTCCGAGGGTCTCCGGTCGTCTCAAGCCCACCAACGGATGCGACAAATGCCGCAAAGGCACCGCTTACCGAGTGGCCGGTTTCCTCGGCGTAGAACCACGGCTCGTCAACCTTCGGTGGCTCGACCTGGTCATTCCTCGACGTTGGAAGGTTTGGAGGCGAGGGATAGTAGCGCCATACGTCCGGCGGACCCCCGTTCAGAAACCATCGGCCAACGAGGGCGCTCAACCGAGTGCTTGCCTCACTCGACGACATTGCGCGCACGATCGGCTGTTCCATGCGTGCGCCTATCGCTGGGTCGCTTACGGACACGGAAGCGAGTAGCGCGAGTACTTCGATGGGCTGATCGACGGGTGCCAGCCGCTCCATTTCTGCGATGAACGGTACGGATGTCCGGACGATTTCGTCGAGGATCGCACTGGGTCGCCTGTCACGATCGGTTCCGACATCAACAGACACACCGGCTTGCCTGCGCCACAGGACTTCCATCGCGAGTTGGGCCACGAGCTCCGCGTCCAGCCGGTTCAGCTTGCCGAGCGCCTCGCCGTCCCGGTTCGGGACCGTGACCGCAAGGCCTTGGCGAGCCACGGAAAATACCGATGGCACGAGCCCAAGCGGGCGGGTTGCGGGCCTGATCGGCTGGTTCACCTGAAGGGCGCGACGTAAGACTTCGTAGGATCCGTCAATCAGCCAATGCCACACACCCTGCCGAGTTCCCTCGGCAAACATTCGATGGAACGCGGGTGTCAAAGCACCGGAATTTGTCGTCACCAGGGTCTGCGTTGATGGACTGCTTGGTTGAAACGCGACACCAAGCCTTCCTGATGAGATTGCCGACTTCTCAAGCACCGAGTTTAGGATCGTCGACGCGTCATCAGCGTATTCCTTATCACGCCAAAGCCTCGAAGCCATCAGAAGTGCCCCTGCAATCCTCTGATCTGATCCCACATCATTTGCCCAGTTCGTAACGGTTCCACCGCTCCAGGACGTGGCAAAGAGGCCGTCCCGTGGTCGGTTTGACGAGCCGGAGTTCGACCTCCAGAGCACCTTTCGCGTCCAGGCCCAAACCTTGTCGAAGGCCTCCCGGTCTTGAAACCACACCGCTTGGGTCATGGCTGCTGCCTGAAGTGACGACGACGCTTCCTGCCCATTTGGGCCAGACTTCACTC